>Ga0310123_10004138_pt1 | contig 11047 bp, 6 predicted proteins | sample CB6_AW_1057_MG_FD_203505 | JGI IMG/M metagenome (GOLD analysis project Ga0310123, IMG submission 203505) | Marine microbial communities from Western Arctic Ocean, Canada - CB6_AW_1057 | ecosystem: Environmental > Aquatic > Marine > Oceanic | place: Canada: Western Arctic Ocean | collected...
CGGATAAGAGATATTCGCGGTCAGGTGAAAGCAGGCCTCGGCTTTGACCTTCAGCGGCAGGTCCGACCGCAGCAACACCGGTAAAACCTTCTTGGCCGTTTGAATCAAACCCTTGGCCCAGCGCGCTTGCTGAGCCTGAAACGAAGTCATATCAACGGGAAGTTCCGAGGGCACTTCCACCTGGGGCAGGTAGAGAAACCTCCAGCCCCGCAGTTGGGCGCGATAGCTGAGATCCGTGTCTTCGGTGAGCGTCTCGAACTGCCAGCCGCCCGCATCCTCGATCGTGATTCTCCTAAGAACACCGGCGGTGCCGTTGAAGTTGAAGAAGCGGCCCGACCGCGACCGCGCTCCGTGCTCGAAAACGAAGTGACCGTCAAGTAAGATCGCCTGAATCCTGGTGAGCAGCGAGTGGGTACGGTTGCGGTAGGTCCAGCGCCCCTGCACCATGCCGACCTTTGGGTCGGTGAAGTAGTGAATCGTCTTGTGCAGAAAGTCCGCTTCTGGTGAGAAGTCCGCATCGAAAATGGCAATGAATTCTCCGTGCGCCGACGCCAGGCCTGCCTGCAGGGCTCCGGCCTTGTAACCCGTGCGGTGATTCCGATGCAGGTACTCGACCGGGTGACCCATCGCCGCGAGGCGGTGGCAGGCGGCGCGCGCCACCTGCCGAGTTTCGTCTGTCGAATCATCGAGCAACTGGATTTGCAGCAGATCCCGGGGGTAGTCAAGCCGGCAAATGGACTCGAGAAGCTGCTCGACAACATACTGCTCGTTGTAGACCGGCAACTGAACCGTAACTCGAGGCAGTTTCTCGAAACGGCGCACAGGGTCGCCCGGAGTGTTCCGCTTGTATTTGTGATACAGGTAGACGAGCTGGTAGCGGTGCAGGCCGTAGAGGCTCAGAACGACCATCGTCGCAAGATAGACTCCCACGAGGACCCGATCAAACAAGCTAATCTGATAGACACTCGGCAGCACTCCGCCGACCAAATTTTCCATCCAGCCGCGAAGAGCGGACACGATCTCAAGCATCGCGAGCGGAAATAAAACCGAGATCATGATCAGGAGTCAACGGTCGGCCACCCACTCGGGGATGGCAATCACTCGTTACCGACTACTGCTGCCGCTTGCCGTCCTTCTCGAAGCGGCCTTTCTGAGCCTGCACCGTTTGGAAAACTTCAAGCTGCAGGCCGTGGAGTTCATCACTACTTATCTTGTCGTTTCACTATTGTACCTAGTCTGCTGTTTTCTTATCACCAACTCGGGGGGCGATGGCGCTCTTCCCCGGCGCTGGATGAAGCTGATCTGGGGCGCTGGAATACTGTTCCGGCTGACGGTGTTCCCGCTCGATCCGATGCTTTCCGAGGACCTGAACCGGTATCGCTGGCAAGGCAAGCTGCAAGCGGCGGGCGGCAATCCCTACACGGAAGTTCCTCAAGACCCTCGATGGGAGCCGTTGCGCGACGCCACCTATGCAAGCGTCAACGGCAAGAACTTGCCTTCGGTCTACGGACCTGTTCTCGAGCGCTTCTACGCTGCTTACTATCGGCTGGTGTCGGCCCTCCAGCCCGATGAACGGGGGCAAGTCTGGTGGTTCAAGGCCCCCTTCGCGCTGTTCGAACTAGCGGTTGCCATGGCCCTGGGAGGGCTACTGGCGGCCATGGGCCTGCCCAGGCAGTGGCTGTTGATCTACCTGTGGTCGCCGCTCACGATCGTGGAATTTTGGGCCCAGGGACACAACGATACGGTTGCGGTCTTGTTCATGGTCTTGGCCCTGACGGCAGCGCTCAAGCAACGCTGGGTTTGGGGATGGACCTGGCTGACGCTGGCGGCACTGACGAAGTTCTGGCCGGTGATTCTGTTTCCCTTCTTTCTGGTTCAGCGTGAAGGGGGGCGCTGGCGAATTCGCTACCGGGCCGCGCTGGTGGCTATCCCGACCGCGCTGGCGGTGAGCTGGCCCTACCTGGACGGCATTTCAAATGTAGAAGAGATCTTGGCGGGATTCGTCGGAGGGTGGAGGAACAACGACAGCCTCTACGCGCTGATTTACTGGGCCGTCGATGAGGATTTCAGCGCTGGCACGATGTGGGTCAAGCGCTTTCTGGCCGGCGGATTGGCTTTGCTTTGGGCAAATTATCTCTGGGGGAGAAGTCCGTGGAGGAGCTGGGGCTGGACGGGTCCCGGTGCGGCCGATACTCGGACGGCGAGCATCGAGAAACACTCCGGGGCCGTGCGGCCCGACGAAAATCCAGCCGACCCGGAGGGGGACCGCTTGTCCCTGGTTCGCTGCGCGAAATGGGCGGTCTTGCTGCTACTGTTTCTGGCGGCGAACTGCTTTCCGTGGTATCTGAGCTGGTTGCTTCCGTTTCTGGTTATCTTTCCAGACGCTGCGCTGCTGCTATGGACGGCGCTGGTCAGCCTCTCCTATCACATCCTGATTCGCTACGAGTTGTTAGGCATCTGGCAGGAGAACGATGAGATCCGGCTGATGGAATATGTCCCCGTCTACGCCATGCTAATCGGGAGCGCGCTGTGGCGCTTAGCAATGTCCCGGCGCCTGAGCAGGCGAGGCTGTGGCGAGAGTGCCGACTCGTAGCGGTTGGCTGACTTCTGACGTGGTGCGCACCTCCTGACGGCAGGGCCCGTATATGGCCGGCCCTTGAGTCGGCAGCCTTTCTAGCGGCGGCTTCTGCGCCTGCTAAACACCACCCGAGATGCGGAACTTCCAGCCGCGAAGCGGCGCTCTAATTCCGCCGACCCCGGAATCCGGCGGGTGACTAGTCTGTGGATGGTTCCGTGCCTTGACCCAGCGACCTAATCGCCGGTGGACTCGACCGGTTCCAGGCTTGTCGCCGTGGCCCGGCGGCGCGCCACCTTTTCGGCCCACTGCTCGAGCGTCATGTAAATAACCGGGATAAACACCAACGTAATGAGCGTGGAGGTCGTTAGTCCTCCAATGACCACTCGAGCCATCGGCGCTTGCAACTCGCCGCCCTCGCCGAGTCCGAGCGCCATCGGCGTCAGCCCCAGTATGGTCGTGATCGTCGTCATCAAAATGGGACGCAGGCGTCTCTTGCCGGCGGTAATCACGGCCTCGCGAAGGTCCCATTTATGCTCGCGCCGCAGCCGGCTGGTGTAGTCGAGCAGAACGATGGCGTTGTTCACGACAATGCCGAGCAGGACGATGACTCCAAGAAACCCCTGAATATTGAACGTCGTCTCGGTCAGCAGCAGCATCAGGACAATGCCGATCAGCGCCAGCGGGATCGAGAACAAGATGATAAACGGATCCCGCAAAGACTCAAACTGCGACGCCATGACCATGTAGACCAGGATCAAAGCCAGGATGGCCGCGAAGCTCATTTCGCGGAACGACTCCTGCTGTTCCTCATATTCACCGCCGAAGATGAACTCATAACCATTGGGGCGGTCGATTCCCGCCAGGCCCGTTCGCAAATCGGCGATAATACTGCCGAGGTCGCGGTCCGCAACCGTGCCGCTGACGATGATGATGCGTTCCTGGTCCGCGCGGGTGATCTCGAAGGGGCCTTCCTGCCGCCGCATGCGGGTGATACTCTCGGTCGAAACGACACTTCCATCCGGCAGAATGATCGGCACTTGCGGCACCTGGCCGATGCTCAGACGGTCTTCCTCGCGCAGGCGCACCACGATGTCGTATTCGTCCCCCTCCTCGCGGAACATCGAGGCGCGAGTCCCTCCGATAGCGGTCTCGAGCGTCTCGGCCACCTCGGAAACGGACAGACCCATGCTGGTTGCCTTCTGGCGATCGACGGTAACCATCATTTCGGGCAAGCCAGGCCGCTGGCTGACCTGGGCATTGACGACACCGTCGACTGATATCATGGTCTCGCGGACCTGATTGGCGAGGCCGCGCATGGTAACCATGTCGTGCCCGCGAACCTCGACCGCGAGCCGGTCCTCATCGCCAAAGCCGCTGCCGCGGCGGCGGTGCATGCCGCTGCTCACGCGGGTGCGGATCAGCATGCCAGGTTCGACGTGCATCAGCGGCCTGAGCTGCCTGACGATTTCCGCCGCGTTGCGGTTGCGCTGACTCTGATCAATCAACTCGATGCGCAGTTGTCCCTGGTTGGTGCCCTCGGCGCGAAACGTGCTGGAGCTTCCGGATTCGGTCATAATGTGCTTGATTTCCGGCACGTTTTCCCGGACAACCTGGACAACTCGCTGCACCACGGCGTCGGTGACCTCGGCGCGCGTGCCGGGCTCGAGATCCAGGTTCACCCGAATCTGGCCATCGTCGACTTCCGGTTCCAGCTCGACACCGATCAGGGGCGCCAAATACAGCGAGCCGGCGAACAGCGCAGTGGCGCATGCCACCACGGTCAAACGGTGATCAAGCGACCAGGAAATGACGGTGCCATAACGGTCGGTCAGCCTTTCCTGGAAATCGCCCGTCTTTTGATAGAGCCAGCCGCCAAGCCCCCGGCGCCGCGGGCGCGATGCCACATCGGGCAGGAACCGGGAACAAAGCAAAGGCACGACCGTGGTGGCGATCAACAGCGAGCACAGCAAAGCGAAAGAAACGACCCAGGCGAGCTGCTGAAACGTCTGCGCCGACATCCCGGCCATAAAGAGAACGGGAACGAACACCGCGATCGTCGTCAGCGTCGAAGCCGAAATCGCCGTCGAGACCTCTTTGCTTCCGATAATAGCGGCCTGCTTGATTTCGGTGCCCTGCTCGCGATGCCGGTAGATGTTCTCCAGCACGACGATGGCGTTGTCGACCAGCATCCCGACGCCAAGCGCCAGCCCGCCGAACGAAACGATGTTGAGCGTGAAGCCGTTGAAATACATCAACGCAAACGTGGCGATGATTGAGACGGGAATGGCAATGCCGATGATGATTGTGCTGGTAATACTCCGCAGGAAGAACAGCAGTACGACGACAGCCAGCCCGCCGCCTACCAGCATCGCCTGCTGCACGTTTCGAATGGAGCCTTGGATAAAGTCAGCCGAGTCCCAGGGCACCGACACCGCGATATTGGGATAGTCCCGGATGATGTCCGCGACTTCGGCATGCACGCCTTGGGAGACTTCGACCGTGTTGGCTCCCGACTGCTTGTAGATAAACATCCGAACAGAGGGTTTTCCATCGACGGCCACCATGAAGCGGATATCTTCGTGGGAGTCCTCGACGGTGGCGATATCCCGGATGTAGACGGGAACGCCGTTTCGCGTGGCGACGCCGACATCGAGTATGTCGTTGAGGTTTTTGAATTCGCCCTCGGTTCGCAACAGCACTTCATAGCGGCCCTCTCTGACAGGGCCGACCGGAAGATTGACATTCTCGCTCCGCAGGGTTTGCACAACGCTCCGGACGGAAAGCTTGAGCGCGCGCAGTTTTTCTAGCGACAGGTCGACGTGAATCTGGCGGCGCAGCCCGCCGGAGACCCTTGCCTGGGCGATGCCGTTCACCCGCTCGATGCGGAATTGGATGTATTTCTCAGCGAAATGACGCAGCTCCCTCGCGTCCATATCGGCGGCGGCCACGGTCAGAAACAGGACCGGCCGTTGCGAGACGTCGTATTTGTAGAGGGTCGGCGGATCGATGTCATCTGGCAGCGAGCTGCGGCGGCGGTCGATGCGGGTCCGGAGGTCGTCCGCCGCCTCGTTCATGTCGGTCCCGTAGGCGAAACGGCAGCGCACGCTGACGCGGCCTTCGGAAGAAGAAGAGGTGATCTCCTCCAAGCCGGGCGCGGCCGCGAGCGTCTGCTCGAGTGGGCGCGCCACCAGAGTTTCCATCTCTTCGGGTGCGACTCCCTCGTAGGCAACATTGACACTGAGCGTGGGATACTCGGTTTCCGGCATTAGATCGACCGGAATCCGCATGAAGGCGATACCTCCGAGCAGCATGGCGATCAGACAGCCCATCAGGACCGTGACCGGACGATGAATGGAAAATTCAGGAAGGCTCATAGTGCTCCATCAATGACCTAGGGAGTGTTCGACGCAGCAGCGTCTCCTCCTCCAGCCGCAACCGGCTGGTTTGCCACTAACTTCTTCTTTTTGCCTGGGGCTGGCTCGGCGGACTCGCCGGGAGTGCCCGCACCGGCGACACGGATTCTATCGCCTTCCCGCAGCATCGTGGCCCCGCGTCCGACGATCTTGACGCCCGGACCGAGATTGGCTAAAACCTCGACCTGATCTCCCGTTGTCATTCCCGTCTCGATTTCACGAAACGTCGGCCTATCGCCTTCAACGGTGTAGACGCCTGGCTGTTGCCCTCGAAGGACCAATCCTTCGCGGGGAATCAGGACGGCATTCCTTGTCGTGCCCAAGTCCAATTCGATGCGGGCGAACATTTCCGCCTTTAAGCCGCCCTGCGGATTTGGAATGTCGATTTCAATTAATGCACTGCGCGTCGCGGCGTCAAGAACCGGAGCAATCCGGGCCACTCGGCCGGTAAAGACAAGGTCGGGAATCGCGTCAACCCGCACCGTCGCTTTATTGCCGATGCGTAATCTGCCGATGTTGCGCTCGGGAACATTGCCGCGAGTGACCATCGTCGTCAGGTTCACGATCCGCACAATCGGCATCGCGGGGCTGATGAGAGCTCCCTCATCCACGTTGCGGGTGGCGATGATTCCGGTCATCGGTGAATAGACCTTGGTTTGCGCCAGACGGATCTTGAGTTCCTTGAGTTCGGCTTCGGCCTGCTGCGTTTGCGCCTCGGCGAGCTTCACCTGGGCGTTGACGACGGCCAGCCCGGTCTTTGTTGACGCGAACTCCTGGGGCGATATGAGTTGCTCGTCGAGAAGCTCCTGGGCCCGTTTGACCTCGGCGACGGCGTTATCCCGCTCGGCGCGCCTTTGTTCGAAAAATGCCTCGGTCACCGCGATCGAAGCCGTGGCACGATTGACCTGCTGCTGAAGCTCGTCGTCTTCGAGTTCGGCGATCAGATCGCCCTTCTTCGCCCGGTCGCCGACGTCGAAGTGCAGCTTTTCGAGCCGTCCCGTGCCTTTGGCGGTGACGTCTACCGATTCTTTGGCTCGGAGCGATCCGGTCAGCACCAGATTTTCCCGCACCAACCCGATGCGTGACTCAGTGACGTCAACGCTGACAACACGGGCTCCGCCTTTCTTTTTCTTCGTTTTCGTGGTCTGGGCCTGTTGGACCTGGTAGATCCTCGAGCCGGTGAAAATCACCAAGCCGGCCCCGATCACAATGCCAAGAATTCGCTTTCCCCAAGTTCCCACGATAATTTTCTCTTTCCTGTACGGGCGGTCGGCCCGCGCCGGCGTCGTCACTTTGGCAACCCCAAAGGGTGGTGCGTTCGCCCGCAGTAACTCAACTTTCCGGTAACTTCATTATGGCCCGGAACGGAGCCGTCGGGCACGAATGAGCGCACAAGTCAGGCACTTTACAGGATAGCCCGACAAGGCCCCTCTACCCCGCCCAACGGCCGCATCGATGATTCGGGCAGCCGAATCACAAAGACCGGACCCGGACCGCACGATCAACCGGCCTGCTGAAAAAGGCGGCTAGGGACAGGAAATGGTTACCGCAGCCGAGTTTCAGTCGAAACTTTTGATTTTGTCAACCGTCGCCTGGTCCAGACGCCGGACCAACTCGGTGACCAGCTCAACGGCTTGGTCGAAATCGTCACGGTGAATCACGCCACTGTGGCTGTGCAGGTAGCGTGTCGGGACGGTGAGGTTGACCACCGGTGCTCCTCCGTAGGCGCGTTGCATTTGAGCGCCGTCTTCGCCATAGCCGGAGATCACTTCTAACTGCAAGGGGATCCCAATCTCGTCAGCCAGGTCAATGACGAAGTCGCGCAGCTTGACGTTGGGGATCATCGAGCTGTCGATCAGGAAAATGCCCGGTCCGCCGCGAAGACGCTCTTGCGCCTGATCGGGGTAAATGCCTGGATAATCGGCCGCCACACCGGCTTCGATGCTGATTCCGATGTCCGGCCTAATGATGTGGCTGCTGGTTTGGGCGCCTCTCAGCCCGATTTCTTCCTGGACCGTTGCCGCGGCGAAGACCACGTTGGGTGGAGGGTTACGTTTAAGCCTCTTGAGCACCTCGATTGTGACGGCGACACCGGCGCGGTCGTCCCAGGCTTTGGCGACGTAGAGCTTTGGATCGTTGAGCTTCGTGAACCGCGAATCCGGCGCGATGGGATCGCCCGGCCGAATACCGAGGCGCCGTTCGGCGTCCTGCCGGCTCGTTGCGCCGACGTCAATGAAAATTTCGTTCTTGGGAGTCACCCGCCCGCGTTCCTGCTGTGACATCACGTGCATGGTCTTGAGTCCGGCGACTCCGCGGACCATGCCACTGCGGGTCCTGATGAGATAGCGCTGGCTGATCAGCGCTCGATCGAGAAGACCGCCCAGGGTTTGAAACTTGACGAATCCGTTGGGCGTGATGCGCTTGACGATCATGCCGACCTCGTCGAGGTGCGCCGCGATCATGATTCGCGGACCGGCGGTGGTGTCCCCGAGACGGGCGATGAGCGAGCCCAGACCGTCGGTCTGAATCTCGTCTGCAAGCGGCTGGAACTCACGGCGAACGATCTTGCGCACCGGGCCCTCGAACCCACTGGGGCCGTGAGCGTTGGTCAGCTCTTCGAGCAGGCGCTCAACATCGTCGAGGCTGTCTTGCTGGGCGCCGCAGGGAAGGGCAAGCGCGAAGATGATCAGTAGGTAGAGGGCTTTCATTTGCTGTCTCACGTTGGATGTCTCCTTGACTCAAGCGTCTTGGGCGGACGCCGTCTACTGCCCGATCATCCGCCTAGCGGCTTGCAGGTTGCGGCGCACGCGCTCGTCTTCGGGGCGCATCCTGAGCGCGGTCTCCAGGTCGCGCGCTGCATTCTCGTAGGCCCCGCGCTGATAAGACTCTTGCGCTCGCAGAACGTAGATCTCAGGCTGCGACGGATTGAGTTGCAGAGCCTTATCGAAGTTGCTCCACCCCTCCTTCTCACGGCCGAGCCGTATTTGGGTCACGGCAAAGTTGGCCCAGATCACTTCTTCCTTAGGTAAGATCTCAAGCGATCTTTGATAGTACTCGGCGGCCTTGGCATAATTTTTCTGCTTGGCGTGCGCGACGCCCAAGTTAGAAAGCAGGAAGCCGTGGTCCTTGCTGCCGGGTTCAGCCAGTTTTTCGGCTTTCTCCCAGTAGTAAGCCGCGTCTTGCACCGACCCTCGCTCATCATAGAGCTTACCGAGCCACGTCAAGGGGCGATACTTCTCGGGTGATTTTTCGGCCGTATCGTGCCAGAGGGCCAGATCGTCGCCCCAGAGCCGGCTGCGCTCATGGGTTCCCCAGGAATAGATCAGCAGCAGCCCGCCGAGCGCGCTGAGTTTCGCCTTTGCCGAGGCCCCGGCGATCCGTGAAATGATCAAAACGAACACCAAGAAGAACCCAATGCTCGGCAAGTACATTCTGCGCTCGGCGGCGAAGTCCAGCAGCGGGTACAAGCTGGTCGACGGGGCCAAAACAGCCAGAAAAAACAGAATCCCGAATGAGATCAACGGATCGCGCCGGCGCAGGTGAAACGCGGCGCCAACAAGAGCAAGGAGCAGCAAAAGAGCGAGCCAAGAAAGGTTCTCCCAAATCGTTTGTGACGCAACAATATTCCAATCCGCGTTGAGGCCGAAAGGCACGAGAAGCAACCGCAGGTAGAGAAAGTACATGCGGAACTGCGTCAGCAAATACTCGATCCAGGGCAGGTTGAATCCCGCCGAGACCGCGAACAGGAACGGTCTGATGACCAGAAAAAAGCCGGCGATCGTACCGATCAAGAACAGGCCGTAGGTCGGCAGACTGGGCTTCATACGGCGCCAGTCCAGCCGGGCGAGGAGCAGATAATCGAGCAGCAGGATAGCGAAGGGCAGTGTAATCTTGTCCTGCTTTGACATGAATGAGCAGACGAAAAGAAACACAACCAGGAACGCCGAAACCCAGGGCCGCCGCTCCCGCAGACGCGAGGCAAATAGCCACAAGGAGGCAATATAGAACGTGCCGGCCAGAACCTCGGAGCGGCTGCTAACGTAGGCGACCGACTCCGTCAGAACCGGAGAGGTCAAAAACAGCAGAGGAACTCCGTAGACCAGCATTGGACGAGCCGCGGCGGGGATCAGATCATCGAGGCGGCCTGGAGCTAGCAAGGCAGTCAAGAATCGCCACAGGAGCATGGCGTTCAAACAGTGGAGGAGCACGTTCACGAGATGAAAGCCGAACGAATCCCCGAAACCGCTGATGCGGTGGTTCGCAATAAAGGTCAGCATCAGCAGCGGGCGGCCCGTGGATATGAGTGTTCTCCACTTGGCGTCCCGGACCGTACTGAAGGCTTCTAGCAGGTCGTAGTCATCGAGAAAGAAGGGTCCCGAGAGGGCAGGTGAATAGATCAGCAGTCCAAGGGCGAACAGCCCGATGGCGAATAGCCAAGGATGGTTGAACCGGGGCTCCCGGTTGGTCGTATGTTCGCGGTTCGAGGTGCGGGAGTCAGTATGAGCAGCCGAGCCCTGGGGTTGCTTGGGCGCAGGTCTCTTGCGGTTTCGTTTGGCCGATGCTTTCATAGCGGCCCGTTCCGGGAAACTCCAACTTGTCCGTGGGGCGCGGACCAATCCGTGACGCACCCAAGCGACGAAGGCTGTTGTTACCCGATGCGGTGTCGGATCAGCTTTCGGAATTCATCCAGTTCAATATGTCTTCCGGTGGCTTTCTTGGAATACACGAGGGCACCGTCAATCGAAATCTCGAACATGCCCCAGCCGCTTTTAGCGGGAGCCTCGCGGCCCGGAACAAGCTCCCAGGCCTCAATGTGATCTTCGAATTCCGCAATCAGCGTCTCCGCCATCCTGGCGGCTCTGGGCAGATGGCCTCAGGCGACGCCGTATTCTACTCTGACTTTCAGCATAAGCTCATTTTCTTTCCGGTTCACAGCCTTGAGTGGGCTTGCCCCCTGGGGTGAGACAAATAGTTTAGACACAGTTGACCGTTCGCTGGTTTTTGATGACCAGCGGCGGTCCTTTCGTGCATAATAGCTCCCGGTTGGTGAAGCGGA
>Ga0310123_10004140_pt1 | contig 11034 bp, 10 predicted proteins | sample CB6_AW_1057_MG_FD_203505 | JGI IMG/M metagenome (GOLD analysis project Ga0310123, IMG submission 203505) | Marine microbial communities from Western Arctic Ocean, Canada - CB6_AW_1057 | ecosystem: Environmental > Aquatic > Marine > Oceanic | place: Canada: Western Arctic Ocean | collected...
ACGCTCACTCGCTTGTAGATGTCGTCGCCGGCAAACAGGAACCCGCCAAGGATGTTTCGGATCGACGGAACCATGTGAAGCGGTGAGCCCGCGGACAGCGTCTCGTACACCGTCAGCGAGCCGTCGAGCCGTGTCGCCTCGTCCTGGGCGAAGTACTGAGCCACGATGTTGTAGCCATCGACGCGCTCACCAGAGTCTGGCTGCTCCACCCCAGACAGCATCCGCATCAGCGTCGACTTGCCCGCACCGTTTGGGCCTACGAGCGCGACGCGGTCCCCGCGCTCGACCAGCACGTTGGCATTCGAAAACACCGTCAGCTCGTCATAGGACTTGTGACCGTCTCGAAGCTCTACCACGGTCCGCCCACTTCGAGCGCAACCAGGAAAGGAGAAGTGGACCCGCTTGCGTTCTGGCGGGATCTCGATCGGTGTGACCTTCGCCAGCATCTTGATCCGACTCTGGACCTGCGCCGCCTTGGTCGCCTGGTATCGGAACCGGCTGATGAAGGCCTCCATCCGAGCCACGTCCTCGTCCTGGCGGCGCTTCTTTTCGCGGAGACGCTCGAGCCGCGCGTCGCGCTCGACGAGATACGCGCTATACCCTCCCTGAAACGTCGTCAGCTTGCCGAGACTGATCTCGACAATCGCAGTCGCGACCGTGTCGAGAAAGAAGCGGTCGTGCGAGACCAACACGACCGCCTGACCGTAGTCGAGCAGGAAATCCTCGAGCCAGTTGCGCGCGTCGAGATCCAAGTGGTTGGTAGGTTCGTCGAGCAGGAGTAAGCGAGGGCGTTGCAGCAACAGCTTGACGAGCGCGATCCGCATCTGCCATCCGCCGGAGAATGTTTCGGTCGGACGGCTGAATACGTCGGGTGCGAAGCCAAGACCGCCGAGCACAGAGGTCACTTTGGGCTCGATGTCGTAGCCGCCTTGGTCTGCGAAGGCCTCCTGGAGCTCGCTGTAACGGGTCAGCATCCGTTCGTGCTCGTCTTCCGGAATCGCCGAGTCACCGAGCCTGGATTCGAGATCGTTCATCTCCTGCTGCATATCGAGCAGGGGCTTGAATGCGGTGCTCGCTTCTTCGAAAAGTGTCTTGCCGCCGTGGGTCAGGCCATCCTGCGGCAAATATCCGACGGTGAGGTCAGCCGGGTGTGCGACCACTCCCGAGTCGGGTTCATCGAGTCCTGCGATCATCCGGAGCAGGGTCGTCTTACCCGCACCATTCGGGCCGCACAGTCCGAAACGATCACCGGGCCGGACCTGCCAAGTGGCGTCGCTGAGCAAGACGCGGGCGCCGAACGATTTTCGAATCGATGAGAGCTGGAGCAACGCCGACTACTCGCCCAGCGCTCGCGATGCGAGCTCGAGGATCTTCGGTACTTTGAAGGGCTTCGTCAGGTATCCCGATACACCAATGTTGGCAGCCTCGATCGCACTGGATTCGGATGAGTATCCGGTGATGACGATGACTGGAAGCTTGGAATCGACCCGCCGAGCGGCGGTGATGATCGAGAGACCGTCGAGGCCAGGCATCTTGAGATCGGTGATCAGCAGGCTGTATCCGTTGTGACGCATTTGCTCGAGCGCCGCCTGCCCACTTGAGACGACGTCCACGTCGTAGTCGGCGAGGGCAAGTGCCCTGGACAGCAGGTCGAGAATACTGGCTTCGTCATCGACCACCAACACCTTTGGCCGACCATTCCCGAAGGGGCTCGCCACTGCCGTGGGCTCGGTCTCGGCTTCGGTTGGCGTCGGAGGCGCAGGAACCGCGCCCGTCTGCTGGCTTACGAGCCACGCGTCAATGTCGCTCCTTCGAAACCGCCATTGACGTCCGACCCGCACCCCTGGGATCTTCCCGGCTTTGATCAGGCGATACACCGTACGGAGGTTGACCTGGAGGTACTCGAGAACTTCGTCAGTGGTCAGAAATGACTCATTCATTTCCTGGGCCCTCACCAAGCTGCTGACAATTTACCGGTTACGGCGTTTCCGGACAAGTAATAAGGTAGACCGCCGATCGGTCCAAACTCTTCTGTGCTTCGTTCGTCTAAGGTTAGGTGGAGGGCCATCTTATCCGGCCTCACCTGCTGATGTACAAGACCGACGAAGAGCTCGTGGCGCTGGCGTCCGGCGGAAATACCGACGCCTTCAACCAACTTGTGGTCCGCTGGGAGCGTCCGATTCACGCGCTGGCCTATCGGGTTCTCGGCCGCGAGGAGGATGCTCGAGACGTCTCTCAGGAGGCCTTTCTCAGAGCCTTTCGTGGCCTGAAGGGTTTCAAGGGCCAGGCCAAGTTTTCGTCCTGGTTATATCGGATAGCCCTCAACCTGTGCAGGGATTGGCTCAGGCGCGAACGCCGCGGCGGGGTCGTCCAGCCGCCAGGCGGTTTTGAGCTCGACGAGCAGGCGATCGTCGACCCCATCAACGAGAGCGTCGAAGATCTCATCGTGCGTCGTGATCTCGGTCGGGCGGTATCAAAGCTCATGGCCACCCTTCCCGATGAGCAGCGAATCGTGATCGTGCTCAAGGAGTACCACGGTCTGACTTTTCGGGAGATCGCCGACCTCATCGCGTGTCCGCTCAGCACGGTCAAGACCCGTCTGTATCAGGGTCTGAGCGTGCTGCGACGGCAGCTCGGGCAGAGCGGCCTGAACGCCTCGCTTCCCAGCCGCCCGACCATGACCTATCCTCAACCCATCGTCCGGAGCAGTGAACAATGACGAATCACGAAACCCCGTGTACGGACCCCTCACCCGGGCTGAGAGATGCGCTCCTCGCCTATCTTTACGACGAGTGCGAGCTGGAAGAGCGCCACCAGGTCGAGCAGCATGTGACCGAGTGTCGGCATTGCGCCGAGGAGCTCGAGTCGTTGCGGTCTGTTCGCGGGACGCTCGCCGCTTGGTCACCGCCCGCTCCGGCTTTCGGCTTCAGAGTGATCGGGCAGCCGGAATCCAGGCGATCGTGGTGGCGACCGCTGTTGGAGCCGTCATGGGGACTGGCGGTCGCTGCGGCACTCGTCCTCGTGGTGGGAGCCGCGATCGCCAGCGTCGAGATCCGGTATGACGCAGAGGGGCTTACGTTTCGCATGGGTTGGTCCCCGGCGGGTCGTGAGGCGGCCGCTGCCGCGCAGCCGGTCGGAGGCGGTGACGTCACGAGTCCGGAGCCTGGCCGCGACGGCCGGCAGCCACCGTGGCGTGCCGACCTGGTCAACCTGGAGAATGCACTCAGACGCGATCTTGCCGTGCGCACGGTCGACTCGGGTGTGGTCGCCGCTCCCGACACGGCTGATGACCCAGTCCTCCTCGATGAGATGCGCGGGCTGATCGCCCAGAGCGAGCGTCGGCAGCAGCAGGAACTGGCGCTGTGGTTTACAGAGTTCGCTCAGGAGTTCGATATGCAAAGGCGGGCCGACCAGCAGCAGGTGCAGCAAGAGCTGGGCGTACTCGAGGGATACGCGGATTATCTGGTCCGTACGTCGGGCAGGTAGGAGGGAGGAAGGCGTGAAGGGAAGCGTATTGCTGGGGGCCCTACTGCTGACCACGCCGGCATGGGCACAGCCGCCGGCCGCGCAGCCGACTGGGGCCATCGATAGTGATCCGTCGCTTGAGCGGGAGCTGCGAATGCAGCGAATGGAGCAGCTGCTGGAGGAGGCCGTAACCCGCGGGGTGCGGGTCGTCGAGCAGCAGCTGCCGACGGTTGCGCCTCAGCTTCTGTTTTTCGCTGGCCCAGTACAGGCCAGAGGATTCGTGATCGACGGGCACGGCATGTTCTTCGACGTCGAGTACCCCGTCGTCCGGCGCAGTCTGCTGTGGTCGATGAGTGCGTTGGACGGAATGGATGTTGGGATGTCCGCCGCCCTCCGCGACTTGCGCACCCGGATGTTGTCGCTGCCTGAAGGGCCGGGGCGGGCCGGGCTCCAGGCGATTGCGGAGATGGAAGCGCAACTATATAGATCGAGACCGTCACCCGCCTCGGTGAGTCCATCCGGAGTGCGGTTGGCATCTGACGTCGATCCAAGGGAAATCTACCTCTCCGCTCTCACCGGTGAGCTCACGAACGCGGTGGTCGCGTTTGGGAGTTCACTGGGTGTGGGAGGCGACGAGTGGCTGGTCGTGGCCGCTCGGGATGGTCGCGGTCGGGCCGATCCTCGACTGGTGGGTCCGAGACGGACCCTGCAGCTTCGCATCAAGGGGCACGACCTGGACGCGCTGCGCCAGGGGCGGCTCTCGGTCGAGGAGGCGAGACAGCGGGTCGAGATTCCCTGACGCCTTTGGGTCCAGGTCTGGGTTTCGGGGTCTAACTCCTACGACTCCATGAACTACAATTCGCGGATGCCGTCGCGCTCGAAGCTCGTCAGCATCGCCCCTGTCGACTTGGTCACGCTGGTGGCGATCCTGACGCTGTCCGCTTGTTCGCCGCAAATCGATCTACCGGCAACGCTGGCCGTGGAGGACGTGACCACTGGATGGTTTGACGCAGGGCTCGACGACAGCGGTCGGAACAAGCTGGTGCCAACCATCTCGTTCCGTTTGGAAAACCGATCGTCTGAACACGTTGGCAGCCTGCAGCTGAACAGCATCTTTCGGCGGTGTCTTGTCGCGCCAGCAGGTCAGCCCGAGCCAGTCTCGGAGGTCTCGCCGGCCAACCCGGCGGCAGGCACGTGTGCGGGAGAGATGCAGGAGTGGGGTAGTTCGTTCATCCGAGCGGTCGGCCGTGAAGGCCTGGCCCCTGGCGGCTCCACCGATGCGTTTACGTTGCAGTCTGGTCTCGGCTATACGGGGGAGCAACCGCGCCTCGAGATGCTTCAGCATCGCGGCTTCGTCGACGTCAAGGTCGAGCTGTTCGCGAAACACGGGCCGGACCAGTGGGTCCGGCTTGGCGAGCACCCGATCACCCGGCATCTGCTGACGCAGTAACGAACGCTGGTCGTGACGCCATCCCGCAGGACAGCGCCGTCGCAGGAGCCATCAGCGACTGCGAGTCTTCGCCGGGGACTTGGTCCCATCGACGGCGCCGCCATCATCATTTCCAACGTTGTCGGGAGCGGTATCTTTATCCTGCCCGCTTTCGTGGCACAGGGTGTGTCCAATCCCGTTGGCATGCTCAGTGTGTGGCTGGCGGGTGGGGTCCTCGCCTTCGCCGGAGCCATGGCATACGCCGAGCTGGCGGCCCTGAGGCCACGCGCTGGTGGGGAATATGTCTATCTGAAGGAGGCCTTTGGACCGGTCGCGGGGTTTCTGACCGGATGGACCTCTTTCGTGGCCGGTTTCTCGGGCGCCATCGCCGCCGGCGCCGTAGGTCTCGCCGGCTATCTTGGTCGCTTTCTGCCGGCGGCCGGCGACACGGCACCCTGGGTCCGTACCGAGCTCGGGCCTCTGACCTTTGCAGTGTCGCCTCAAGCAGTGATCGCCTTGACGGCGATCGCCGGGTTGACGATGGTGCACATCGTCGGCATTGGGCCTGGTCGGATCGTACAGAACGTCCTGGCCGGCCTCAAAGTCTTGGTCCTGGTCGTGTTCGTGGCCTTTGGCTTCTCGATTGGCCAGGGGAGCGTCTCGAACTTCACGGCGGTGGCTGGTCCGGTGACGGTGTCGGCGTGGGTGCTCGCGCTCATTCCCGTGATGTTCAGTTACTCCGGATGGAACGCTGCGAGCTATGTGGCCGAAGAAATGCGCGATCCGGGACGCAACGTACCGCTCGCTATGGGGATTGGGACGGTTGCAGTGGTGGTGATTTACCTCCTGATGAACGTGCTGTACGTTTATGCCCTGCCGGTGGCGTCGCTCGCGACGGTGGACGTTCGGGTGGTCGATGCGGCGGCTGACCAGCTCTTCGGTCCGGCCGTCGCCGCTCCAGTGGCCGCCGCCTCGGTGGTCATGATCGCGGCAAGCATCAGCGCCATGGTGCTGGCCGGACCCCGTGTCTACTACGCGATGGCCCGGGATGGGCAGTTCTTCCGGGCCGTCTCGAGGGTTCACCCGAAGTTTCGCACGCCCACTATCGCTATCGTCGCCCAGAGTGCGTGGTCAGGCGTGCTCGTGTTGAGCGGTACGTTCGACCAGCTCGTCAACTACACTGGTTTCTCTCTCGTGCTCTTTTCCGGAATCGCTGTGAGCGCGCTTTTCGTGCTGCGATTGCGAGACCCGGAGGCGCCGCGTCCCTTCAAAGCCTGGGGATACCCGGTGGCACCGTTGGTGTTCGTGGTCGCGAGCGCGGCCATCGTCATCAATGCGCTGTGGAGCAGCCCAGGTCCGTCCTTTACGGGGTTGGCGATCATATCGGCCGGTGTGCCGGTATATTGGGTATTCCAGATACGAAATCGGACACGACGCGAATGACAGACACATTCTACGGAACGACCGTTCTCTCGGTCCGGCACGGTGGCCGGACTGTCATGGCTGGGGACGGGCAGGTGACGTTGGGGAATACGGTCGTCAAGCAGAGCGCTCGGAAGATCCGTCGCCTCTACAGTGACCAGATACTCGCCGGGTTTGCCGGGTCCGCCGCCGACTCGTTTGCCCTTTTCTCGCGGTTCGAATCAAAGCTGGAACAGTATCGGGGCAACCTCGAGCGCTCCGTCGTGGAGCTGGCAAAAGACTGGCGGACGGACCGCGTCCTTCGACGGCTCGAGGCGATGTTGGTGGTCGCTGACCAATCAACGACGTTTCTGCTCTCGGGAAATGGGGACCTCATCGAGCCTGACGATGGGATTGTGGCGATCGGGTCAGGTGGTCCCTATGCACTGTCCGCCGCAAAGGCTCTGACAGCGCACACCGATCTCGATGCGCGAACGATTGCGGAGCAGGCCATGCAGATCGCGGCGGGGATTTGCATTTATACGAACGCGAGTGTCACGATCGAGGAGCTGTAGGTTTCTCCGCATAGTCGATCCCCATGGCCATCTTGCTTCCTGAGACGACGACAACCAGCGTCGACTCCCTGACGCCTCGCCAGATCGTGGGCGAATTGGATAAATATGTCGTCGGCCAGGGCCGCGCGAAGCGAGCGGTGGCGATAGCCCTTCGAAACCGGATGCGTCGTCAGAAACTTCCGCCGGACCTGGCTGAGGAGGTCGCACCGAAGAACATTCTCATGATCGGTCCCACCGGCGTGGGCAAGACCGAGATCGCGCGGAGACTCGCCCGGCTGGCTCAGTCGCCGTTCATCAAAGTCGAGGCGTCGAAGTTCACCGAAGTGGGCTACGTCGGACGCGACGTGGAATCGATGGTGCGCGACCTCGTCGAGCTCGCGGTCGACATGGTACGTGAGGAGCGGATTGTCGAGGTGCGGGAGAAGGCTCGTGACAATGCCGAGGAGCGCCTCCTCGACCTGTTGCTCCCTCCCGTCCAGGCGGTCGGTCCCCAGCCAGACCCGGAAGGTGCTGGTGATTTGGCACAACGCACGCGCGAGAAGATTCGGGAGCAGCTCCACGCTGGGCGTCTCGATTCGCGCGTCGTCGAGGTTGACGTTCGTGACCGTTCGACTCCCTCCTTTGAGATCATGACGGGGTCGTCGATCGAAGAGATCGGCGTCAACATGAAGGACCTGTTGCCCAACCTCTTCCAGGGGCGAACCCGGACGCGTCGCATGAAGGTCCCCGAGGCGCTCGAGTATTTGGTTCAGGAAGAGGAGCAGAAGCTCGTCGACATGGAGAGCGTCGGGCGGGCTGCCGTGACGAGGGTCGAGCAGGCGGGGATCATCTTCGTTGACGAGATCGACAAGATTGCCGGTCGCGAGGGTGCCCAGGGGCTCGACGTCAGTCGCGAGGGGGTGCAGAGGGACATCCTCCCGATCGTTGAAGGCACCACCGTCAGCACCAAGCACGGGATGGTCCGGACCGATCACATCCTCTTCATTGCGGCCGGTGCTTTCCACGTCTCCAAGCCATCCGATCTCATTCCCGAGTTGCAGGGGAGATTTCCGATTCGGGTTGAGCTCGAGGCGCTTGGAACCGAAGAATTTGTCCGGATCTTGACCGAGCCTAAGGGCGCGCTCGTTACGCAGTACACCGCGCTGTTGGCGACGGAAGGACTGGATCTGCAATTCGCCGACGATGCCGTAAAGCGAATCGCGGAGTTCGCGACGCAGGTCAACGAGCGGACCGAGAATATCGGTGCGCGTCGGCTGCACACGATCATGGAAAAGCTGTTGGATGAGATATCGTTCGAGGCGCCCGACATGGTTGAAAACGAGATCACCATCGACGGGGCCTACGTCGAAAAGATGCTCGCCGATATCGTGAAGAACGACGACCTGTCCCGTTACATCCTGTGAGATCCAGGACCTCGGCCTGGCCCGTTGTCACCATCGTATTGACGGGCGTGTCCCTGTTTGTGGCGTGCGGAATAAAGGGACCGCCGATGGCACCGCTGATTCTCCTTCCGAACCCCGTTGACGATCTGGAAGTCACGCGTTTAGGGAGCCACGTGTATCTGCAATTCTCCGCACCCGCTGCGAACACCGATGGCTCTCGTCCCCCGGATCTCGATCTCGTCGAGGTGTATGGGCTGACGACCGACCCTGAGCAGGACCCCGCCACGAGTCCGCCGCTCGACGATTGGCTTGAGGCCGCGACGCTCGTCGCGACGTTTCACGTAAGCCGTCCGGAGATCGAGGCGGAGGACCTGACGGAGACAGACGTCACCATCGATCCGGGGGAGCAGGTCGTCGTGGTCGAGACACTTGCGCCCGAACTTGTCGAACCATATGTGTTCGACGACGAGTCAGAGTCCGACTCCGACGCCGACGATGATGAGTCGGATGAGGTCGAGGAGTCTCCGGTCATGCCGCTCCTGTCGCCGCCCCTTCCCAGACCGCCGCGCCGGACGTATCTCGTAAGAGGCGTGTCGACACGTGGACGTGAGAGCGCCCCCTCCGCCAGAGCCGAGGTGCCGATTACCGACCCCACACCGCCGCCGTCGCCGCCGACGATCACCTACACCGAGACGGCATTCCTTGTTGAATGGGCGCGCGCGACCGGCGCGAGACGGCCCGTACAGGCGCCCGATGACAGCGAGGACGAGGAGGGAGAGGACGAGCTTGGGGAGCTCGACATCGTCAGGGAAGAGCCCGAGACGAGGCTGCCGTCTCGACCGGTCATCGAGGTAGCCACGCCGTCCGAGTACCTCGTCTATGCAGTGGGTTCGACCCGATCCGGTGAGGCGTCCACGGTGCCAACCCCATTGAACAGGCCCAAAGTCGGCCTGTTCTCATATCGCGATCGGGGCATCCGCTTTGGAACCGAGCGCTGTTACGTCGTTCGGGTCCGCGACGTCCTCGATTCCCTTCAGATACAAGGACCAGCGTCGCCGCCGACGTGCGTGGTGCCAATCGACACGTTTCCACCGCGCCCTCCGACAGGGCTCGTCGCCGTGGCCAGCGAGGGAGCGATCAGTCTGGTCTGGGACCCAAACCCGGAGCGGGATATCGCCGGCTACCTGGTCTTGCGTCGAGCGTCCACAGGTGCGACACTCGAGACGCTCACGCCCGAGCCCATCGAGGGCACATCGTTTCGAGACGCCAACGTGTCGGCAGAAGAGAATTACGTGTACGCCGTACAGGCGGTCGACGACGCCACACCCTACAACACGGGTGTGCCGTCATCCGAGATCACTGAGCAGGCACGGTGACAATGGACCGAATCTACCGGATTGAACAGGGCGGCGAGCCGCTATACGCGCTTGGCAACGCTGAGGGCGATGGTTGGAATCGTCTCGAGGGTGACCCGTTTGGCAGCTATCATGCCGGCGCTCCCATCGAGCCTGCGGGTGTCCGGGTCTTGCCCCCGGTCACACCCTCAAAGATCGTCGCCGTTGGCCTCAACTACCGCGACCACGCGCTCGAGATGAACAAGCCACTGCCGGACGAGCCTCTCATCTTTCTCAAGCCTTCGACCTCCGTGATTGGTCATGGTGACGCGATCGTGATGCCGACCCGCTCCGACCGGGTAGATTACGAAGCGGAGCTCGGCCTGGCGATTCGGAAGCGCACGCGGGCCGTGTCTGCTGAGGCAGCCGCAGACCACATTTTGGGATTGACGTGTGTCAACGACGTGACCGCCAGAGATCTGCAGAAGCTGGACGTCCAGTACACGCGGGCGAAGGGGTTCGACACGTTCGCACCCGTGGGTCCGTGTGTCGTGGTCGGGTTGGCGGCTGACGCCCTGGACGTCGAGTCGTGGGTCAACGGCGAACGTCGCCAGGCGTCCAACACGCGCGAGCTGATATTTGGAGTCGGCCATCTGGTCGCATTCATCTCGTCAGTGATGACGCTGTTGCCAGGGGATATCATCGCGACCGGGACGCCCTCGGGGGTCGGCCCTCTGGCGCCGGGTGACCGGGTCGTGGTCAAGGTGGGGGGTGTGGGTGAGCTCGAGAACACCGTTGTTGCGGGCTCGTGAGCGTAGGAATCAGACCTGACGGGCCCAGCGCCTGAAGCCGGTCTGGGGAGGAGTGCGACCATGAAGTTGTTTGTCGATTCAGCAAACGTCGAGGAGATCGAGGGGTTGGTACCCCTCGGGATCGTCGACGGCGTCACTACCAACCCGTCGCTGCTGGGCAAGGCTGGGCGCGATCCTCAGGAGGTGCTTGAGACGATCTGTCGGCTCGTGGGCGGACCGGTTAGCGCCGAGGTGGTTGCGACTGATGCAGACGGGATGATCGGTGAGGGGCGAAAGCTCTCGACGATCAGCAAGCACATCGTCGTCAAGGTGCCGTTCGGGCGCGAGGGTGTGAAGGCCTGTGGGGCGCTCTCACGGGAGGGCATTCGGGTCAATGTCACGCTCGTGTTCTCCGCGACTCAAGCCCTGCTCGCTGCCAAGGCCGGTGCGACTTTCGTCAGCCCGTTCGTGGGCCGACTGGATGACATTGGGAGCTCCGGAATGGAGCTCATCAGCCAGATCGTCAATATTTACCAGAACTACGAGTTCACCACCGAAGTGCTCGTGGCGAGTATTCGTGGACCGATGCACATCATCGACGCCGCGCAGATGGGCGCAGACATCTGTACCTGTCCGGCCAAGGTCATCGACGCGATC
>Ga0310123_10004141_pt1 | contig 11028 bp, 9 predicted proteins | sample CB6_AW_1057_MG_FD_203505 | JGI IMG/M metagenome (GOLD analysis project Ga0310123, IMG submission 203505) | Marine microbial communities from Western Arctic Ocean, Canada - CB6_AW_1057 | ecosystem: Environmental > Aquatic > Marine > Oceanic | place: Canada: Western Arctic Ocean | collected...
CCATTCTGAAACACCACGAGATTTCCGGACAAGAAAGCTACCACCAGGCCCCTGCTGCCGAAGAAATCGATCTGAATCGTGAGGTGCTGGCGATGGTTAAGAAAGGCGGTGTCGTCTTCCACCATTCCAAGACACTGCATACCTCGCACCGAAATGAATCCGACCAATGGCGACGAGCATACGCCACTCATTGGGCCAGTGCCGGGGTGATCAGCGAGTTGGATACCATCAAGAATGCATACTACAACTGCCACGCTGATCTCTACCACGAAGCTCTGGGGAATTAGATCCCGGATCTTGAATGCCCATTCCAACCTGAATGACATCACGCATCAAACATGTCAAGGCCACGCAGGTCATCGTCCATGCCAAGGGAGGGTACGTCGACCGGGCCGGTTTCGGTCCATCAATTTTCGACAAGGGGCCCAAGTGGATCATCGAGATCCAGGCCGATGATGGCAGTGTCGGCTACGGAGAGACGCCGCGCAACGTTGGATTGGGCAATATTCAATATGCCACGAAACACATTCTGGGCAAGACCTTGGCACAGATCCCCTGGGCTGCACCGATCCCCCCGAACTTTTCCAACCATGACATGTTCGGACACAAAGATCCACCCGTCCCCCATCGTCTCTACGAACGCCATTTCGGCACCGACCGTGGCGCCCTGGGTGTAGTGATAGCTCTTCAAGACCTGATAGCCAAATCAATAGATATGCGCCTCTGCGACCTGATCGGCGGCCCCCATCGCGAGCAGATCGCTACCGACTGGTGGATGGGGCGCACCGATGCCGAGCATGCCGCCAAACAGATGCAGGCCGGCCTAGAATCCGGCTATAACTCGGTCAAGATCAAGGCTGCTGCCGAAGACGACCTTGTGGCCATTGTCAGCGCCATTAAGAAGGTTGCCGGCGAACAGACTCGCGTGCTGATCGATCCCAATCTGCGTTTCTACCGCCTCAGCGAGTCGATTCGGATCGCTCACCAGATTGAAGACGCCGGATTCACGAATGTTGTATTTGAGGACCCGTTCCCCTTCGATCTACATGAGTGGGGTTTGTTTCGCGAGAAGACATCGCTGCCCCTGGCCTGCCACACCGCAACTTCACTGCACAATGCACTGGCCAACCGCTGCTGTGACTACGTCAACATCAATTTCCCCGGACACAAGTTCCTGGGCGATGCTCACATGGTGGGCGAGTTCGGCTCGCTCTGCTGGATCGGAGCGGGAATTGATCTGGGCATCCTTGATGCTTACATGCTGCATTACGCATCTGCGGCCCGGGTCTGCGTTCTGCCCGGCGATGCAGTTGGGCACGACATCCGGGTCGATGACCTGATCCAAGAAAAGCTGCAGGCACACAACGGTACGATCGATCTTCCCCAGGGCCCCGGGCTCGGAGTGACGGTGGATCCGGATGCTCTTGAAAGGTTTGCCCAGCAGACCTGGAATGCCACGGCCTGAACCATGACAGGGGGAATTGACCACCGCGATCTGAGATCTGATTGCCCATAAAACACCCACGCGAGCAAAAAAGGATAGCTAGATGAAAATACTCGTCACCGGTGCGGCCGGGAACCTGGGCCGGGCAATTCTCGCCAAGTGCCGCGGCCGCCACACGGTGGTCGGCCTGGACATCACTGAACTGCCTGCTGATCTTGCCGGCGAGGACCACGTCCGCTTCAGCATCGGTGATGCATTCGATCCCGCCTTCTTTCGAGAACATGCCATCGGATGCGATGCGATCTGTCACACCGCTGCCCTACACGGCGGCCATCTCAAGACCCATAGCCAGGAACAGTTCCTCCAGACCAATGCTATCGGGGCGAACATGATCTGCCAGACCATGGTCGATCTGGGAATCGATCGCATCGCTTTTTCATCGACTAGTGAGATTACAATCGGCCGGGAATGGAATCGCAGTGGCCCGGCAGTTATCACCGAGCATACCCCAGCGTGCCCTGATTCGAGCTACTCGCTGAGCAAGTTCATGGCGGAGCAGGTGTACTCCTATTTTTCTCGCCTGCATGGGCTACACGTCTCCAACCTGCGATACTGCGGGTTCGGGTACCTCCAGGCCCAACAGGTCGGAACGAACCGGGTCAGCCGGTACCTGGAATCGACAGACGTGGCTGAGGCCAATCTGTGTTGCCTTGAGAATGACGCAATCCGCAATGAGGTTCTCTACGTCGGGCCAATCAACCCACTAAGCGGTCCAGACATGGTCACGGCATGCGCTGATCCGCACACCGTACTGGAAAAATATTGGCCTAGATGTGTTGATCGCCTGGAAAAAGCCGGCCAGCCCACCGACAGCCCATTGTGGCCCAAACTGGATGTAACCCGTCTGTGCCAGATCACCGGGTGGCGGCCCGAACATACCTTCGAGACCATGCTGGACCAGTTGGAAGACTCTTGATCCAGGGCCTCAATTTTTCAATACGGAGTACGACAGATGGCACTGGCGGACGTAGGCTGGATCTGGGAAGGACAAGGATTCGACCCCGGTGTGCGGCCCAGCATCTACGGGCTTGGCCAGGGCGCAGCCTACATGGGGCTTTCGCGCGCCAATTTCATGTTTCACCCCAACGATGAACACGCATTGCAGTTGATGTCAGGCCTTAAAGAAATTACCTGCGACATCAGCAAGTGGGAGTACAAATGGGGTGAGAACAACGCCCTCTACAGCGTTGCGACCGGCGACCCGAAGACGGTGCGCCGCGAGGCTGAAAAGGTCGCTGAGCTTTCACTGCGCTTTGACAACCTAACTGGCGCGTTCGATGACGATCTGATGGGCCTGATGAAACGCCACAACATGACCGCCTCGCAATTCGGAGAAGTATCCTGCACTATGCGTGCGATCAATCCGAAACTCAAGCTGTGGACTGTGGTCTATACCCACGAACTGGACCAAGATGAGTTCTGGCGTCCACTGTCTGGATATATCGACGTGGTGAACCTGTGGATCTGGGAGTCAAAGAACCTCCCCGAAATGCCACAACAGGTCCGGCGCTGCCGTGAACTGTTTCCCGATACGCCCGTGGTCATGGGTATATATCTTCGTGATTATGAAACAGCTACACCTGTACCCCTAGCGCGGGTCAAGGATCAGATCCAGATGGTGGCCGACGGGATCGATCAAGGCCAGTTGGCTGGCTATTCGATTCTGGGAACGATCCTGATCGAAGGCCAGCGAGAACAGGCCGATACCCTGCGAGATTTCATCGCATCACACTAGAAACCGGAAAAGGATCCTAAGGTGCCACTTCGAAAAGTCGACCACGGCCCTTCATGCTTGCCTGGACACCGATCAGGCGCAGGGCATGCCAGCCGGTTACCTGATTGGCTGTCAGGACCGGCTTGCCCAGTTCCTCTTCCAGATCACTGATCTGCAGAGCCAGACGCTGTCCTGTGCAACCGACAAACAGAGCCTCGGCATCGGTAATGTCTACCGAACGAGCCAGATCGCAAATCCGCTCCTGTGGCACAACCGAGTGTCCATCCGGCAGTCCCAGTCCACGGCTCTTGAGCACCTTGACACCGTGCGCCTCGATAAAATCCCTAAACTTAACTTCTACGTCTGACATATAGGGACTGGCAAGTACCACCTTGGAAATTCCTAGTGCCCCAAATGCTTTGATCATGGCAGTGCTGGTCGTCGTAGCGGGTTTGCCCGTCACAGCCGTGATGCGATCACTGATATCCCGATCACCACCGGGGCCACGGACAAAACTCATGGTCGTGCAGTAATACGCAAAGCAGTCCGGATCGTATCGATCCAGGCGCCGGGCTGATTCTTCTATATCACCGTTTTCTGAAAAACGGACAGCACTTGCCACCGTGGCATCTTCAGCAGCAATTGGCGTTGCAGCTGAAACAAGGTCAGCACCGGCTGGAATGAACTGGCGAAAATCTTCAACCATCGCCGCGGCCTCTACGTCGACCCAAGCGTCGTCAGGATAAATCGCACCAATTCTCATGATTCGCAACAAGCGGCAGTGGATTATGGCATTACTGTGATAATTACTGTTACAAATATAGTAAGATCTGGAATATACGTCGAGTCGAATCTGCACCAGTCTGCAAAACCCACGATGAAAGTAGCCAATGCAATCGCCGAAGTACTTAAACGCGAAGGCATCGATTTCATTGTGGCTTATCCCCTGACCGCTATCGTCGAAGCTGCCGCAGAAGCTGATATCCGCACCATCATCGTTCGCCAGGAACGGACGGGATTGCACATGGCAGACGCCGTCAGTCGCTTGTCCTCAGGGAAACGGATCGGCGTGTTTGCCATGCAACAAGGGCCGGGTGCCGAAAATGCGTTTGGCGGTGTCGCCCAAGCCTACGCCGAGTCTTCTCCCATTCTTGTTTTTCCAACCGGCGTTGCAAGGCAGTGGGCAAATGTACCTCCTAATTTCAGCTCACTTCTCAATTACAGGAACGTGACCAAATGGTGTGACCAGGTGCCTATGCCACAGGCCCTTCCGGGAATCATGCGGCGGGCATTTTCCCAGCTTCGAAACGGGCGGCCTGGCCCGGTACTTGTCGAAATCCCATGCGATGTTCTCGAGGAAGAATTCGATGGGCCACTGGACTATGAACCGAGCCTTACAACACGAACGGCACCCGATCCTGGTCAGGTTGATTCCGTGGCCGAAATTCTCATATCGGCCCGATGCCCTGTGATCTATGCGGGGCAAGGCGTTCACTATGCTCGCGCCTGGGACGAACTAAGGCAGATTTCCGAGCGCCTCAATGCGCCGGTCATGACCAGCCTCACGGGCAAGAGCGCCTTTCCAGAAAACCATCCGCTCGCACTCGGCACGGCTGGAGTGGCCCTCCCAAAAACCGTCCACCATTTTCTGCGCCAGTGCGATGTCATACTCGGAATCGGTTGCAGCTTTTCAGAGACTTCCTTCGGAACAAAAATGCCATCGGATAAAGTCATCATTCACGCAACACTGGATCCAGCGGACCTCAACAAAGACCTCCGCGTACAGCACGCTCTATTGGGTGACGCCCAACTCACCCTCCAGGCCTTATTACAAGCGATCGGGACCCGTCATAGTCAGGCCCAACAGAGAAGGGGGCCAATCCACTCGGAAATCAAGGGCATTAAAGACGCGTGGCTCCAGCAGTGGATGCCGAAATTGACCTCCGACGAGGTACCACTCTCACCTTACCGAATTATCTGGGACTTGATGCACACCGTGGATTTACCCAACACCATCATCACCCATGACGCCGGCAGCCCGCGAGATCAACTCTCACCTTTCTGGCAAAGTGTGAAGCCGCTTAGTTACATCGGATGGGGAAAATCAACCCAACTCGGCTACGGGCTTGGATTAACAATGGGTGCAAAACTCGCTTGCCCCGATAAACTGGCGATCAATGTCTGGGGCGATGCGGCCATTGGCCACACCGGTATGGATTTTGAAACGGCTGTGCGAGAGAAAATTCCCATCCTGTCAATCCTATTTAATAACTTCGCAATGGCGATCGAGATACCCGTGATGCCTGTTTCCCAGGAAAAATATGGCAACATCAACATCACCGGGAATTATGCGGATATGGCCAGGGCATTCGGCGGTCATGGTGAAAGGGTCACTCAGCCGTCAGAAATTATCCCCGCCATCAAACGCGGTATCCAAAAAACACGAGAAGGAACCGCCTCACTTCTTGAATTCATCACCGCCAAGGAAATCGCCTTCTCAAAATTCTGATAGGCACGCCCTGTAAATCACAAGTCCGGAGTGTCCGAAACCTTGTCCCATGTAGATCCTTAAAAAAAAGCGTTGGAGAATTCAAACCCTGTTACCCACTGCGTTGAAGGTGTCACCCTGTCACTGGAGATAACATGACGGCCCACCGTTTCAGAGTCCCCGATGAGATTGCAATACGGGTCCAACCCGGCGACATGCAGGCGCTGGTTGAAAGCATGTTCCAAACACTGGGAATGCCGGAACCGCGTGCCAGACAATGCGCCAAAACGCTGATCTACGCGGATATCCGAGGTATCGACTCTCACGGTGTCAGCAACATGATGCGGGTCTATGTCGACTGGCTTGAAAGTGGCCAAGTGAACCCAACCCCACAACCAAAGGTCGTTCAGGAGGCGCCTGCCACCGCAACAATCAATGGTGACGGTGGATTCGGGCTGACGGTAGGGCCGGATGCGATGCGCCGAGCAATGGACAAGGCCGAATCTTGCGGGATCGGGGCTGTGGGTGTGCGGAACAGTTACCACTTGGGTGCGTGTGCATACCACGCAGAATTAGCACTTGAGCGAAATATGATCGGCATCGTCACGACGATCGGCAGTTGCTCGACGGTGCCGACTTTCGGCTCCCAGGCCATGGTGGGTAACAACCCGATCGGCATTGCCATCCCCACTCGGAATGAAGTGCCATTTGTTTTTGATGCATCGATGAGTTCATTGCCATTGAATAAGGTCAAGATTCTCAAAAGGCTAGGTGGAACAATCGCACCAGGCTGGATGGCGATGCCCGACGGCACCCCGATCATGGATGAACGCCCCGTATCCGATGATTATTCAGTCCTACCTCTGGGCGGAACACGGCAAATCGGCTCACACAAGGGCTATGGCCTGAGTGTTGCCATTGACATTCTTAGCGCAATTCTTTCCGGAGGTGAGGCAAGCTACAAGGAAGCAGAGACGGTGTGCCACCATTTTCTCGTCTACCGCGTTGATGCCTTTACCGATCTCGATTCATTCAAGGACGACATGGACCATTTCATGAAATCGCTCCGAGAAACCCCGCCAGCGCCCGGTTGCGAGAAGGTCTACTACGCGGGATTGCCGGAGCAGGAAATGGCGACCGAACGTAGTGAACGGGGCATCCCCTATCACCCGGAAGTCATCGACTGGTTTCATGAAACGGCGGACAGGCTCGGTATTGCCCACCGACTTTGAGCAGTTAGCTATCGGATCTCTGATCGTTCGACCATAATCGTGCCCCGCGACAATTCCTCGCCGAAATATCTATTCCATCCGGCGATAGACGAGGCGTTCTCCGGCAAATCCTGTCCGCCAGATATCATTGCCCGCCTCTCGGATGCCATCGAGATTCTCGACGATCGTGGCATAGACATTGGCAGGCGTGAATCCTTCCTTGGGAGACAGGAGCAGGTTATCACGGTCGTAGAAAACTGCCAGATCGACGAAGGGGCCGTCGATTCCGGCGGCCACCGCTTCCCGGGGTCGGCTCATTCCTGCCGGGAAGTGGAAATAGCAGACATCCCCCGCTACGGGTGTTACAGACCTATTTTCCCAACCTATTTCTTCTGTAAATGGGGACACCAGTGCATAGATCTCGTTACTGGCGTACTTGGCGTGGTAGACGTCGCCCTGCTGCGGCAAGGCCGCCCACACCGCCTCGCAGGTCCGCGGCGCCTTGTCCTCAAGCAACATTGCTACGCAGCGCACGTTTCGCTTTTCCAAGATGATTTCAATGTGCCGTGCCATAATGAAAGATCTCCATTGCGTATCAGGTCTCTAGCGTCCCAACAAATACAGTGACTCCGCGGTCCGGACTACTCGACCAGTTGCAGTATGCCGAAGTTGCGTACGTCTGCGAATTCAGAACGTACCGGTGCCCAGGTGGCTGTCTCAAAAGAATCGTCTGGCAAACACTGGCTGCGGGCGAAGTTGACGCGCCAGGGCTTGCCGCTCGCAGCCGGGAATGAACCGAACGGTAGCACCGCTTCCAGCGTCCAGCGAGACCGGTCCTTGGACCAGTTCACGGCGGATCGCAGGCTGGCAACTTCAAACTTCTTGGCCAATTCCGGCCAGGGCATATGGGCACCGGCAGGAAAGTGCAGGTCCAATACAGCATTCAAAGGATTAAACTCGACCTCGTAGTATCCACCATCATCGCAGGCAACGAACAGTTCCACCGCACACTGGTTGAAAAGGGCATCGTTGCGATCGGTCATCGTTACCGGTACCGGAGATGCATCAGCCACGAATGCCAGATACAGGTTCTGGGGGTCCCAGAGGGCACGGGCCTCGAGGTACAGCGCAGGCGGATCATTGGGCCGATCAATTTGTCCAAAATCGCGGATCACCTGGGCTTCTTGCCAAGCCGGCTCACTTAATTCACCATCAATATTTGGTGGTCGGTCAACTCGGTGGCACTCGTATTGCAACATGAAAGTATTTCCCATTTCAGCCACAGGGAACCGGATCACATGGCGATCGGTACCTGCACCTGGCAACGCTTGGTGGCAACCGGCCATCCCCAGGACCCCGATAAGGAAAATCGTCATGCCCGCACACCCAGTTTTCATACCACAAGGTGCAATCCTTCCGGGTTTCAGTGGCTGGCCGTGGTGCCATGCTCCTAGCTTAACAATCCATACGGGCATCAATCTAGATTTTAGCGATCTCCATTCCGGTCATACAGGATGAGCAGAGCATCGGGTCCTTGCACGGCGCCGAAATCCTCCGTGGGGACGCCACGTCCATCGGCAGAGGGTACAGGCCCCGCTGCGCATGTGCAGTCTATTGGATGGCCCTCAAGCAACACCAAGTACTCAAGGAATTCACTGCCCTTAGGCACCTGCCAACCGAGAGTGGCAATTGGCAGTCCTGCCCGCCTACCCCACCGCCCACGGTACCCCCCCAGGGGCCGCCATTGGCGGGGGCTTCTCCTAGTAATCAGGTGCCGCTGCGAATCTTGGCCACGAATACGCTGTTGTCACTGCCGTACTTCTCACACACCCTACCGTCGTGCCAGTCAGAGCCCTTGTTCTGCATCCATTCAGACACGACCACCCATGATTCATTGCCACTGATCCATGTAACGCCAAAATTTCCCAAGCGGGCCCCGCGCTCAGGCACCAGGATCTGCTCGCTCTCACGAATGACGCACAACCGACCCAGGTCCACCTTGGCGAGGAACAAGGGTGCCCGATGCCGCAACACATGGTCGTTGTTGGCCCCACGACGCGTGTACACCAGGTACAACCCGTCGGACATGGTCACCCAGTGCTGCTGGGTGTTGTAGCTGCCCAGGTCACTGCCATCATCAAAGGTCCATGTGCGCGGCTCGGCAAAGTGCAATCCATCATCGCCCATAGTCACGTAGCCGGCATCGTTATGACGGATGGTCAGGTAATAGCGGCCTCCGTACTGCGCAAGTGAGGGCTCCCCAAAACCCCTGGCCGTAGGCACGGTCAATTCGGTACCATGCTCAAGGCAGCAAAGTGTCTGACCGTCGAATCTGCATCGCAACACCGTAGCCACACCCTGAAAGTGAAAGTGGTCTTTGATGGTCTCGGCAAGTCGAAAGTAGATTGGAAGCAGTACCTGGCCATCAGGCAGGTCCACCCGCTGCGTACAGCCAGCCCCGGAGATCTCAAAATTCGGATGGTCGGGCATCTGAAGCTTGGCCCAAAGCGACCAGGCCCTGCGATCGACATCGTACACGCTGTATCCCGTTGTGGCCTTCGACGTGGGGGGATGGTCGTCATCTATATATTGCACCGTGTGCCCGGTGCCCAGTAGAACACCGGAGGCCTCATGCCACTGTGGCCAGAAGTCACAGACACACTCCTGAATACCCCCGTCGGCCGGGCGCCGCCCGAGCGTGTCGGGATGCGGAGTTGGACCGAACCATGCCTGACCACCATCATCGGTACGGATGTCGTTGATCTCGTAGAACACATCCGACCCGGTCAAGCGCAGCTTCTGCATCGTGACCACCGTGATTGGAGGATCGCCCGGAATGGTGCCCGGACGGGCGTGAACCCAGCACGTCTTGCGATCGTAACCGCTGCGAATGGTTTGTAGCTCGATATTTGGCATGAGCAAGATATCCCGCATGATGCGTGTGACCAAGCCCAAAAGATATCTCCATGTTGACACCGTCGCAAAAAGGACCAAACTCAGGAAATGCACAAAAGTATGCACCCAGCACATATTCACCTGTCAAAGGCGCAACCACGTTCTGCCTTGCTGGCCGTTGGCATCATCCTCGGCGCGTTCTCGGCTGCAGTGTGGGCACAGGCTAATGGAGTATCCGAAGCCCCGCCCCCGAAAGCAGCGCCACAGTATCAGGCCCCGCCCCGTCCACGCGACGGCCAGAACATGGTGCTGACCATCGAGAAACTGACTGACGGATTCGATCCCCCCCGCCCCCTATTGATCTGGGCCATCGGGTCCAGTTTCACGCGGTACCAGGGCCATGGCAAACAGCTAATCGCAATGATCCGCCATCGCTTTCCTGACGCACCGCCTATCGAGTACCGGCGCATGGTGGGTGGTTCGACGAATTATCGATTCACCCGCGGTTGGGCCCGGCACCTGGTCATACCCGATCAGCCGGATGTTGTTCTCATCTACAACTTTGGTGAGACGAACCATCTTGAAAAACTGATCGCCGAACTGCGAGCCCACACCACCGCAGACATCATCGTGCCCACTCTGCATTGGTGCCGGCCGCATCAACCCATTTGGCCTGACCCGGAAGCAACAAACCACCACCAGGACCCTGCAGCTATCAGGGCTCTTTGTCAGCGATACGGAGTTGAGTTTGTGGACAATCGCTGCGAGATGACCCAGTACATGGTTGCCAACGATCTGGAGATTGCGGACCTGCTGGCCGACACCGTTCACCAAAGCCCGTACGCGGCCAAGATGATCAACCTGAATATCGCTCGACACTTTCATCGATCCAAGCGTCCAGGGTACGATCCACGCGCACGGGAACAGCGTATCGAAGTCGAATCACGACCACCAGCCGTAACATGCTCAAGTGACTGGAAGCTGGCTGAAAATGGTCTTGCCCTGCAAGTCGGGAAGCGGGACAGCTGGATGGAAGTGGCCTTTACAGGCACGCGTATCGACTTGATTGCCTGGCAAAAACAGAGCGGTGGCAGGATCAACGTGTGGATCGACGGCACACCGGCTCAGACAGCTCCGGTTTACCACGCAACATTTGTAAAACCGGCGCAGAACAACGCCCCAGGTCACCGCCATCGCACGGACCGCTGTCCCCACG
>Ga0310123_10004143_pt1 | contig 11026 bp, 9 predicted proteins | sample CB6_AW_1057_MG_FD_203505 | JGI IMG/M metagenome (GOLD analysis project Ga0310123, IMG submission 203505) | Marine microbial communities from Western Arctic Ocean, Canada - CB6_AW_1057 | ecosystem: Environmental > Aquatic > Marine > Oceanic | place: Canada: Western Arctic Ocean | collected...
TGGACATCGACGTCGTCGAGATAGAAGCACCGGGTGAGCCGGGCTCCGACTCTGGCGTCGACCTCGCGATTGCCCTTGGGGGAGACGGGACGATGCTCCGCGCACTCCATCGATTCCTGGGAACCGAGATTCCCGTACTCGGCGTCAACTTCGGTCGGATCGGCTTTCTCACCAGCATTCCGGGCAGTCAGCTTGAGGCGTCGATTGGACGCGCACTGGCTGGCGAGTTCAAGGTGGTGGAGCTCGCAACTATTGACGCGACGCTTCGTGGAGAACGTCATGCCGCCGTCAACGATGTCGTTGCGACTAGCTCAACGCCTGGCCGGATGATCGCCCTTAGGGCGACGCTGGGAGACGAAGACCTCGGCTTGACGCCCTGCGACGGCATGATCTGCTGTACTCCGTCGGGCTCCACGGCATACAACCTCTCAAACGGGGGCCCGGTGATGATGCGAGGGCTCGACGCCATGGCGATCACCCACGTAGCGCCACACTCGCTTCATGCGAGGCCACTCGTGGTGCCGTCAGGTCTGCGACTGGAGGTATCGAACCAGACGCCAGGGGTTCCGGTGGCCGTCCTTGTCGACGGACAGGCGGTCGGCTCGCTCGATGAAGGCGAGGCGCTCTGCGTTGACGTCGGTGCACAACGGGCTCACCTAGCCGTGTTGCCGGAGGTTACGTTCTTCAGCCGCTATCGCGAGGTGTTTCTCGGTGCTGTCTCGCCTTAGAGTCGAAAATCTCGTCCTGATCCGCGAGGCGGAACTCGAGTTGCCGGCCGGCCTGATCGCCGTTACGGGCGAGACAGGGGCTGGCAAAACCATCTTCACCCAGGCGATCGGGTTGCTACTCGGTGCAAGTGGCGAGGCCGGCCTCGTGGGCCCTGCCGGGTCAGAGGCATATGTGGAAGCGACTCTCGATGTGCCTGAATCCGTCCTCGGTAGAGACGAGTTTTCGGCGATAGCTGGTTTCAGGCCGGAGGGAGAGACCGCGGTCATCGTCTCCCGGCGCGTTTTCAAAGACGGACGGAGTCGAGCCTATGCCTGGGGGCGCGCTGTGCCGAGAGCAGAGGTTGCGTCCCTCGTGGAGCGAGTCGTTGCCATGTCCGGACAGTTCGAGCAACGACGGCTGGCGCGCGGCAGCCATCGACTCTCGCTACTCGACGCCTTTGCCGGCGTGGAACAGCAGCAGAGACTCTCGGCGACGGTCGATGCGTGGCGAGAGCTACGAAGCGCAACGAAGGCGTACGAGCACGCGATGGGCTCGGCCGAGGATCGCGAGGCTCGTACACGAGAACTCACTGAGTTGGTCGCCGCAGCTGACGGCCTGGAAGACGGCATCGAAGGCCAGCTTCTCGCGGAGCAGGAGCGAGTGCAGCGCGCCACGGAACTGGTTCAGGCGGCCGCCGACGCGGCTGACTTGCTCACGCCGGATGGTGACGGCGACGCGAGCAGTGGCGTTGGCGCGAGCATCGCTCTCGTGCGAGCAGAAAGCGCGCTCGCCGACATTGCCGGCGTAGTCCCCGAGTTGGACGTCGCGAGAGTCGAACTCAGAGCGGCGGAGATCGCTGTAAGCGAGGTCGGTCAGGTTCTTCGCAGATTCCTGGCGAGCGAGACCGCCGATCCGATGCGGCTTGAGCAACTTGGAGCTGACCTGCAACGTATCGCCGACGCGAAGAGGCGCTTCCGCGTCGGGAGTGTCCAGGAGCTGCTGGCTCGCGCCTACGCGGCTCGCGAGGAGCTCGAGGCCGATGCCGTCGGCGATCCGCTCGAAAGAGCCGAAACGAGACTCCACGAGGCAGAGTCGGCCTACGAGGCATTGGCCGCCGAGCTGCGCAATGCTCGGGAGGAGGCTGCTAAACCGTACGCAAAGGCTGCGAAGTCACTCCTGAAGCCGCTCGGGCTCGGGAGCGGCGAGTTGGTCGTCGAGTTGACGCCTCGTGATCCGGGGCCGAGCGGCCTCGACGACGTATCGTTCCTTATTCGCACCAACAAGGGCATGCCGCTTGCGAGCGTCGCTACGGCGGCCTCGGGCGGGGAGCTCTCGAGAATCGCTCTGGCGCTTCGCACAGTTGCGCACGAGCAAGGGGGTGAGAACACAATCGTCTTTGATGAGATCGACGCCGGCGTCGGTGGCACAACCGCTCACGCTGTGGCGAACTCTCTGAGTAGCCTCGCAGAAAGCACTCAGGTGATTGCCATTACGCATCTACCTCAGATTGCGAGCGTCGCCGCAACGCACCTTTGCGTCAGCAAGCTCGGGGGAGATCCAGAGCAAACTAGAATCGACGTCCTTGACGAGGAGGGCCGTCGCGTCGAGCTCGAGCGCATGCTTGGCGGAGCCGAGTTCGTTGAATCACTCACCGCTAGCGCGACGGTCGCCGCGTCGAGATAGCTCGCGAACCCGATTCGCGACCCGTCGAAGCTGCAACATCCACGCCCTCACCTAAGCTGCCGCGGGCGCATGCGGGCGACAACCAACCCAGACACGGCGATGGTAGCCTTCGATCCCGTGGTTGACTTCGCAACTCGGGCGCGCGGCCCCCGGGCAGACCTCAGACGAGAGCTGGGCGCATAGTGGACCGGCAGACGAAGTACGTCTTTGTGACGGGCGGTGTCGTCTCCTCGCTCGGGAAGGGAATCACCGCGGCGTCGCTGGGTGCGCTTCTGAAGGCTCGCGGAGCGAAGGTTCAGGTACAGAAGTTCGATCCGTACATCAACGTCGACCCGGGCACGATGAGTCCGTTCCAGCACGGCGAGGTGTTTGTCACCGAAGATGGCGCCGAGACGGATCTCGATATCGGTCACTACGAGCGATTCGTCGACGTGAATCTCTCAAAGAACGCCAACCACACATCTGGATCGATCTGGTACTCGGTCATTCGCAAGGAGCGCAAGGGTGAGTACCTCGGCTCCACCGTTCAGGTCATTCCTCACATTACGAACGAGATCAAAGAGCGCATCCGTCGTGTAGCCGAAACGACCAACGCCGACGTCGTGATCAGCGAGATCGGCGGCACCGTCGGCGACATCGAGTCACTTCCGTTTCTGGAAGCCATCAGACAGTTCAGGCGTGAGGCAGGCCCGGAGAACGTGCTCTACCTCCACGTGACACTCGTGCCGTACATAGACACGGCCGGTGAGCTCAAGACGAAGCCAACCCAGCATTCGGTCAACGAACTTAGGCGAATCGGTATTCATCCCGACATCCTCGTTTGCCGCGCCAACGAGCCGATTCCTGACGAAGTGCGCGAGAAGATCGCGCTGTTTGCAGATATCGATATGCGTGCTGTGATCGACAACCAGAGCGTCGAGGATGTCTACCTCGTTCCCGAGGCTCTGCATGAGGAAGGACTCGACGAGCTGGTCTGCGACAAGCTCAATCTCGGCTGTGGAGAAGCTGACCTCTCAGGTTGGCGAGATCTCTCACGAGCGATTCGTGCTCAACGAGGAGAGGTGAAGATCGCCCTCGTCGGTAAGTATGTCTCGGTTCATGACGCATACCTTTCGGTTGCAGAGGCTCTTCGGCATGCGGGGCTGGAGCACGGCACCGCGGTCAACCTGTCGTGGGTCGACGCGTCGGTCAATCCCGAGACGGCCGCCGAGCTAGAAAGCGCGGACGGCATTATTGTGCCTGGCGGTTTTGGCGGCCGCGGCGTTGAGGGAAAGATCCTGGCCGCGCAACTCGCCCGCGAGCGAGATATCCCGTATCTCGGAATCTGCCTCGGAATGCAAATCGCCGTGATCGAGTTCGCTCGAAACGTCGCTGGTCTCGATGGAGCAAACTCCAGCGAGTTCGATCTCGAGACGCCGGCGCCGGTGATTGATCTCCTACCTGAACAGAAAGAGGTTGAGGACCTCGGCGGCAGTATGCGACTCGGCGCGGGAGCCGTTGACATCGTGCCGCATACGCGTGCCGCTGACGCCTATGGCGAAGCGGTCGTTCACGAGCGCCACCGCCATCGCTACGAAGTCAACAACCGCTACCGCGAGCAGTTAGTTGCAGCAGGGCTCGTCGTTTCAGGCACCTACCAGCAAGGTCGGCTCGTGGAGATCGTCGAGCTGACCGACCATCCGTGGTACGTCGCGTCACAGTTTCACCCGGAGTTCAAATCCAGGCCTCGTCGTCCGGCGCCGCTGTTTCTCGATTTCGTCGGCGGCGCCATCCGCCACGCCCAGGTTCGCGCTGGCGGCACGAAGTCCACCACGACAACCTGATCTCGCTCCAAGGCTGAACCGATGGCTGCAACCGGGCTTCCAGATCTTCTGCCGCTGTTCGTGGATCTGTGTTCGATCGCCAGCCCATCTGGTCACGAGCGCCAGGTGGCGGATCGAGTGCTCGCGTATGCGGATGGCCTAGGCCTCGAGGCCGTCGAAGACGACGCCGGTTCTCGGCTCGGCGGAGACACAGGCAACATTCTCCTACGGGCGGAGCCGACCGTCGACTCCGGTGCTCCGATCTTCCTGTGCGCACACCTCGACACCGTCCAACCTGAGGATGAGATTCGACCGGTGATCGAGGACGGTGTCGTGCGCAACGAAGCGCCCACAATCTTGGGCGCTGACAACAAAGCTGCGATCGTCGTGATGCTCGATGCGCTGCGCATCATTCTGGCGGAGGGTCGACCTCATGCCGGAGTGGAGCTTCTCTTCACTCCGCAGGAGGAGACGGGCTGCGATGGAGCAAAGGCGTTCGATACGTCGGCGCTTGTCGCAAAGCGCGGGTTCGTGTTCGACCACGCGGCGCCTATTGGCGACATCGTGCAGAGAGCTCCCTTTCAGGGCACGATCGATGCGGTGTTCCAGGGTCGAAAGGCTCATGCCGGAATTGCTCCCGAAGAGGGACGCTCGGCCATCGTGGCAGCTGCCACGGCGATCGCAGAGTTGCGCCTTGGCCGCATCGACGACGAAACAACGTCCAACGTGGGTCTCATATCCGGTGGAACAGGGCGCAACATCGTGCCAGATAGGTGTGAGCTGGCTGCCGAGGCCCGCTCCCTGAACGAGAAGACCTTGACCGACCTGGTGGGGGAGATGGTCGACTCCATCGGCTTCGCGGCGTCGCTCGCAGAGTGCGAAGTTGAGATCTCACTTGGGAACAAGTACAGCGGGTATAGCTTCTCGCCCGACGATCAACTTGTGGCGCACGGCGAACACGCCTTGCGTGCCGCGGGGTTTGAGCCGCAACTTGTCGACTGTGGCGGCGGCGCAGACGCAAACGTCTTCAACGTCGTAGGCGTCCCATGTCTGAACCTGGCCAATGGCATGGCGAAGATTCACTCGCCGGACGAGGAGATCTCGGTAGCGGACATCGAGGGGATGCGAGATGTGACGCTCGCACTCGTTGATCGCGCTCGTGAGCTGTAGCTGGACGTGACATTTGCGATCGATGCGAGGTAAGAACAGTGCGTATTGGTGTACCGGCTGAGCTGAAGTCCGATGAACACCGTGTCGGCCTGACACCTGCCGCAGTGCGGGAGCTCACTGGAGGCGGTCACTCTGTGATCATCGAGGCAGGAGCCGGTTTAGGCAGCGCCTGCCCGGATGACCAGTATGTGGCGGCGGGCGCCTCGATAGGCACTGTCGATGAGGTTTGGGAGCAGGCAGAGCTCGTCCTCAAGGTGAAGGAACCGCTTCGCGAGGAGTACCCCCGAATCCGGAAGGGACAGGTGCTCTTCACATACCTCCACCTAGCCGCCGACCTAGACCTGACGCTCGCCTTGATCGAAAGTGGAGCCGTCTGTATCGCCTACGAGACGGTTCAACTCGAGAGTGGTGCGCTTCCGCTCCTCGCACCCATGAGCGAGGTTGCAGGTCGGCTCGCTCCTCAGATGGGCGCATGGGCTCTCGAGAAGCATCAGGGCGGGCGTGGTGTGCTCCTTGGCGGTATCCCCGGCGTGCTTCCGGCTCGTGTCGTGGTGATCGGCGGTGGCAGTGTCGGCAGCAATGCCGCGCTGATCGCGCTCGGAATGCGCGCCGACGTTCTCGTCCTCGAGCGTTCGGTTGGGCGCATGCGTGAGCTCGAAACGAAGCTTGACGGGCGCGTCACGCTCGCCATATCGAACCGCCAGCAGGTGGAAGAGGCAATCGCCGAGGCCGATCTGGTGATTGGCGCAGTATTGATTCCTGGCGCCCGTGCTCCGAATCTTGTGACGCGAGAGATGCTCGGGCTGATGAACGAAGGCTCCGTGATCGTTGACGTTGCGATCGACCAAGGAGGCTCCTTCGAGACCTCGCGTCCAACGACACATTCAGATCCCATTTTCACCGTCGATGGCATCGTGCACTACTGCGTTGCGAACATCCCGGGAGCAGTCCCGATCACGTCCACCAAAGGGCTCGTCAATGTGACGCTGCCCTACGTTGAGAGAATTGCCCGCGACGGACTCGCCAACGCACTCAGACGCGATACAGCACTTCTGCGCGGAGTGAACGTTGCCAACGGCGTCGTGACGCATGACGCCGTGGGAGAGGCCCATGAGCTCGAGACAGCACCGCCGGCCGTTGCGTTGGGCCTTTAGCGCTCAAAAAAGGCTGCGAGTTCCTAGGACTCAGCCGCGTCGTCGGCCGCTTCATCTTCCTTCTTTGAACGATTGGGCGTGATCTTGATCATCGCCAACGTCAGCAGCGCTGCAAGCGCGGTGACGGCGATGATCCAGGCCGTGATCTCCAGAAGACCGATGAAGGTGTCCATCGACTCCCTAGAATAGCGTCGTGCCAAGAGCATGTGTCATCGTCCTCGACGGCGTCGGCGCCGGCGAGCTCCCAGATGCGTCGGAGTACGGCGACGAGGGATCGAACACGCTTGGAAATGTCGCGAGCGCCGTTGGGGGTCTCGATCTCCCGAATCTTGAAGCTCTGGGGCTAGGGAACATCGTCGAGATCGAGGGGTGTCCGCCTCAGGCAGGCGCGCCCGCCATCTCGGGCCGGCTCCTGGAGCGCTCGAAGGGCAAGGACACCATGTCGGGTCACTGGGAGATGGTCGGGCTGGTCTCCAAACAGGCTCCACCAACGTACCCACACGGCTTCCCCTTCACAGTCGTTGAGGACTTTGGTCACAAGACGGGGAGAGGCGTAATCGGCAATGTGCCGGCGTCGGGCACGGACATCATTCAGGAGCTCGGTGAGGAGCATCAGGCGACCGGTAAGTGGATCGTCTACACATCGGCCGACTCCGTCTTTCAGGTTGCGGCTCATGTTGAGACGATCCCGCTCGAAGAGCTGCATTTGGCGTGCGGACTTGCGCGTGACGTTCTGAGCGGCCCTCACGCCGTCGGCAGAATCATCGCTCGGCCGTTTGAAGGCGAGCCCGGAAGCTATTCACGCACGGCAGATCGCAAGGACTGGGCGCTCAAGCCGAAGAGGCCCAACTGGCTGTCCGTGCTTGTCGAGACGGGCGTCGATGTTCACGGGGTCGGAAAAATTTCGGACGTCTTCGCGGGAGAAGATGTCACACATTCTCACCCCACGAAATCGAACAGTGAGGGAATAGCGAAGACAGTAAAGCTGCTCGAGCAGCTCGATGACGGCTTCATATTCACGAATCTTGTAGAAACGGACATGTTGTGGGGCCACCGCAACGATCCGGTCAACTTTCACCGGTGTCTGCAGGATTTCGACCGACGACTATTTGAGATCCTTGGCGCACTACGACCTGACGATCTCTTGATCCTGACGTCGGACCACGGTGTCGACCCGACCACGCCTTCGACTGACCACTCACGCGAGTACGGACTGTTGTTGGCCTACGTCGAGGGTCGAAACGCCAACGGCGCACGCCACGACGGCGAGTTCGGTGACGTAGGTGCCACGGTCAACGCATGGTTTGGCGGGCGAGTGCCGGCTCGGGGAGTCAGCGGCGCGCCAATCGTCAAGCCCTGAGAAGACATTGATGAGAGCGGTTGACGCCATTCAACAAAAGCGTGACGGCGGCGAGCTCGCTGCCGACGTTCTGCGTGAGCTGATCCTCGCCTACTCTCGCGATGAGATACCGGACTATCAGATGTCAGCGTTTCTGATGGCCACGTTCTTCCGAGGAATGACAAACGCGGAGACGGTAGCTCTAACCCAGGCGATGGTCGACAGTGGCGCAACGATCGATCTTGCCGCCCTTGGCCGACCGGCAGTCGACAAGCACTCGACCGGCGGGGTCGGTGACAAGACGTCGATAGCGCTGGGTCCGATCGTCGCGGCCTGCGGTGTTCCATTCGCAAAGATGAGCGGCCGAGGTTTGGGTCATACGGGAGGCACTCTCGACAAGCTCGAGGCTATTCCAGGGTTTCGTATTGCGCTTAGTGAGGATGAGTTCGTGAGCCAGGTCACCGACGTGGGCATGGCGATCGTGAGCCAAACGCCGGAGCTCGTGCCAGCTGATGCCCGGCTGTACGCCCTGCGTGACGTAACCGCAACTATCGATCAGATCTCGCTGATCGCCGCCAGCATCATGTCGAAGAAGATTGCCGCCGGCGCGTCGGCGATTCTGCTCGACGTCAAGGTTGGCGCCGGTGCGTTCATGCGAACTCTTGACGACGCCCGTGAGCTAGCCCTCGCGATGATTGCGCTTGGCGTCGGCGCCAACCGGCAGGTCAAGTGCGAGCTAACCGACATGGGGCAGCCGCTTGGTTGCGCAGTCGGCAACGCGCTCGAGGTTCATGAGGCGATCGACATGCTGCAGGGAAAAGGGCCCGCCGACTTCGCAGAGCTCGTTGTGTCATCGGCGAAGCATCTCCTCGCCATGTCCGATCTTGGGATCGATGAAGTTGAATCCGAGGCGCGCGCGAGAGAGGCGATCGCATCGGGCCGCGCCTATGAGGTCTACGAAGAGTGGATCGTGGCCCAGGGTGGTGATCCGGATCGAAATCTGCTTCCACGAGCTGCTGTTGTTCGAGAGGTGATCGCCGAGCGCTCGGGCTACGTCACCGAAGTCGATGCCCTGGCGATCGGCATTGCGACGGTTCAGCTAGGCGCCGGGCGAGCACGCAAGCAGGATGCGATTGATCACAGCACCGGCGTCGTGTGCTGCAGCAAGCGAGGTGACGCGATAGAAGCGGGATCGGTGATCGCCGTAGTGCATGCCCGCAGCGCGGATGAGGCCGATCAAACCGTTGCCGCCGTCCAGAACGCCTACAAGCTTGGCGAGGAAGCGCCACCCGCCTCACCGCTTGTGCTCGAATTTCTGACCTGAGATGCCGGAACTTCCGGAGGTCGAGACGGTTCGTCGTCAGCTCGAACCGCTCATGGTAGGCAGCCGCCTCGCCTCGGTCTCGATCAGGGACAGTCGACTCACGCGCCCGCTCGACCCGCGAGCCGTTGAGGCGGCGCTCACCGGTTGTACTGTCGCCTCCGTCAATCGACGCGGAAAGTATCTCGTATTCGACCTCGACGGCGTGAACTGGCTGGTACACCTGCGCATGACGGGTGCATTCTTGACGACGAGCACCGGAACGTTCGACGACCCGAGACACCTGAGAGCGGTTGTTCAACTCGACGACGGAGCTGGCGTTGGGTATCGGGACGTGAGGCGTTTCGGTACGTGGGCAGTTCTGACTGATCAAGAGTTGGACGTCTTTTTCACGACTCGCCTCGGTCCAGAGCCTCTCAGCAAAGCTTTCGATCAGGCGTGGCTGAGCGCGCGATTCGCTCGTTCGGGCGCATCGGTGAAGGCGGCACTGCTCGATCAAACCACTGCCGCAGGCGTTGGGAACATCTATGCCGACGAAGCGCTTTGGCAAGCTGGCGTACATCCTGCTCGAGCTGCAGGATCGCTTGGTGACGGCGAGATCATCGACCTGGTCGCGGCCGTACGCGGAGCGCTTACGAAGGGCATAGAGCGGCAGGGCGCGACTCTTCGCGACTATCGCGCGCCGGATGGGGCGAACGGGGCGATGCAGGACGAATTCGCGGTCTACGGACGTGAAGGCGAGCCGTGCAACCGTTGCAGCAGTCTCGTGACGAAGATCCGAGTAGCGGGCCGCGGAACGTGGTTTTGCCCGTCGTGCCAACCGACTTCCGTGACAAGGTAGCTCGCATGACTGAACTGATCGATGGTTTCGCACTCGGCCACTGGACACATGAGAGCGGCCGCACAGGATGCTCGGTGATCCTTCCTCCCGAGAACTCAGTGGCGGCAGCCGAGGTGCGGGGCGGCGGGCCGGGAACACGTGAGAGCGACCTACTGCAACCGTCGGCAGCCGTCGATGGTGTCGACGCTGTCTTGCTGACCGGAGGGAGCGCGCATGGTCTCGCGGCCGCGGACGGCGTAGCCGGCTGGCTGCTCGAGCGTGACCGGGGATACGAAACCGCTGGTGGTCTCGTACCACTCGTGGCCTCAGCAGTCGTCTATGACCTCTTGCTCGGGAGTCCCGATGCGCGGCCCGGCCCCAAGGAGGGCTACTCAGCGTGCGGGGCAGGTACGAGTGCAGTCGTTCGTGGATCCGTTGGGGTCGGCGCCGGGTGCACAGTCGGGAAGATGCTTGGAGAGGACGGCTGGTGCCGTGGTGGGCTTGGATTCGCCGAGGCGCAGCTCGAATCGGGCGTTCGGGTGCAGGCGATCGCGGCGGTCAACGCTTTCGGCGACGTCCTGGGTGAAACAGGCGAGATTATCGCCGGGGTCAGGAAGGATGGCAGCTTCGCAGGCACGGTGAAACTGCTTCAGTCCGGAGCCACTTTTAGACGCGCGATTCGCGAGGCCACGACACTCGTTTGTGTTCTAACGGATGCGACGCTTGACAAGCGCGACGCATGGCTCGTAGCGCGGGCCGCCAGCGCGGGCACCGCTCGCGCCGTCGCACCCGTGGCGACGGCAGTCGACGGAGACATGGCCTTTTGCCTAGCGAGCGGACGCCAAGAGGTCGAGCCGTTCGTCGTCGCGGCTGTGGCGGCCGATACGGTTAGCCAGGCCATCCGAGACGCGATTCGCCAGGCCAGTTCCTTGCCTGGATGTCCGGCAGTAGCCTCTCTCTAGACGCTAGTCGGCGTTGCGTCAGGCGCGACGAGACCGCCATCGGCAATGAGGCGTGCCAGCTCCTGGT
>Ga0310123_10004146_pt1 | contig 11017 bp, 13 predicted proteins | sample CB6_AW_1057_MG_FD_203505 | JGI IMG/M metagenome (GOLD analysis project Ga0310123, IMG submission 203505) | Marine microbial communities from Western Arctic Ocean, Canada - CB6_AW_1057 | ecosystem: Environmental > Aquatic > Marine > Oceanic | place: Canada: Western Arctic Ocean | collected...
CTCATCTGACTCTTCTCCGATCATTGACACCGGAAATGATCTATTTGCTATCCATTTACGCTCTTCCTCTGTTTCCTTCGCTGCTGTCGGGGGATTGATAAGGTCAAGTAGCTGCTGTATAATGCATTCACTGTATCCTGTCGGTTGCAGTGCGTCCGTAAACGTCTGTAGCTCCTCTGTTGTCAACGAAATAGTCATGCTGACTGGGTCTATGTAGCTGCTCTGCTCATTGCGCCTTGTTACGGTATATCTGGCCATGATGTTGTTCCCCTGTTGTATGGATGATGTATGAACTACCTAACACCAATATACCTATATCCATGCAAAGATACAAGGTTAATCTCAAAATAGATTTATTGCTATTCAAGGCCACGGTGGCTGGTATATATATATGTATGTACATACCTAGTACAATAATAGGGGGGGGTAGAATGTACGTAGGATAGATAGAGGTATATATATCCATATCTATCATACCCCTTATACATATCTATATATGTACCCCTATATCAATTGTACATATATATATATATAGTGGCCCCCATATCTATCATAGAGGGGGTAGTTTTGTCCCCGTATGGCTTGGGGTAGGCCGGGGGGGGATCCCCCAAGGGCCCTTTCCGTTTGGGTAGGGTGGCCAGGGGTAGATATGGGGGTAGATATGGGGGTAGGGGGCTTACGGGGTAGTTTTGGAGGTGATCCCGACAGAGCAAAACGCTATGGTTATGGCTGTTCAGCATACCGATACTCTGAGCCTCAGTTCTCTCTATAGTTGTATCGCCCAAGGCTACCCCCTTTTATATATCTGGTTTTCTATATAATTTTGGTTTGACAAACTCTATTGGATTATTTAGTATGGGTTTATGGCCAGATATTCTGGTCATAAGCGGGGCCTTATTCTCAGGGGAGGGAATGGGGCTCATTTGGAGAGAAGTGAGCAAAAGGGGATTGGTCAAATACGGGACCAGTCCCCTTTTTTATATGAAAATCACAGACAAGCACAGGGAGGCTATTCAGCTACTGATCCTTGACCGGGGTTTACGCAGGGACAGTACTGGTTTGGTGGCGCAGCATTGTGGTGTTACCAAGCAGACGGTAGCCAAGTGGAGGGCTGAGTCGGAGTTTAAGGATGAGTTTCAGAAGCAGTTAAGGTTATACCGGGCTAATTTTGATGAGATCCCGTTATCTGACAGAAAAGAGAGGGTGAAGGCTTTGGATGGTATTTTCCAGGGCCTTTCTGATAAGCAGACGGCGTTGAAGATCAAGGTTTTACAGGCGATACGTCAGGAAGTCGGTGACGACAAGCAGATATTGGAGGTCCAGCATAGCGGAGTTGTGGGCATTGAGGCTCCTCCGAGGGCGAGCAGTTACGAGGAGTGGGTGTCTCAGAACGAGGTAATGGAAGCGACGAGAAGTGCCTCTGTTTCAGATCATCATATTCCTGTACGCGGCTTACCGAGGGCAGTGGAAGAGGCTGTGTAGTATGGATTTACGCATAATACAAGGAGAGATATAATGCCGGGAGAAGGATTATACACTAATCCCCCAAGGGGGCTTCCACAGGCTCAGAACAGGGGTATTGGAGGGGGTAATACCTCGGCCATAGCCCAGTTGCTGGCTTCTGCCAGGAATAGAGGTGGGGGTCAGGGCCGGGGGAGACTACCCGGAGGTGGTGGTAGGGGTAACGTCAACGCCAACGCTATAGCCCAGTTGTTGGCCCGAGCCAGAAATAGAGGTGGCCAGGGTCAGACTAGTCGAGGGGTTCAGCCTCAGTCGGCTTCCTTGAGTGGCGGACTAGGAGCCCGTAGGGGCCAGTCGCCTCAGATACAACAACTGCTGGGGCGGCTCCGGGGAGCCAGAGGGTGAAATGGCTAAAGCCAAAGCAAAGGCCAAAAAGGCTCCCAAAAAGGAAGCCAAGAAGGCTCCTGATAAAATCTATCCTCCTCATGTAGTACCGGCGAGTGAGGTAGTGGGGGATACCATTGTCGAGCCTGATGATACTATGAGCAAGAAGGAATTGGCCCAGGAGGCCCTCGATGCTCTTTCTACCGCCAATCCCTCCGTTGGAGCGGGAGGGACGGTATTGAGAGTATTGACCGAGTCCTCCTACGCCAAGGTAGAATCCTCACTGACGAGAATCATCAACTCAAAATGACTCTGGAGCAGATAGGTAAGGCCGGTGTGCCTTTGAGCCAGCGACTTAAGAGGATTCAGCGCCGGCCTGGGCCTGGGGCGGAGATTCGTGCTCCCGAAGAGGCGTATCCTCTGGGGGCAGATCTGAGAGACCCTGGCGCAAAGGTCAGGGAATTACGGCGTTCCGAAAATCCGGCGATTTCCTTCGGTGCCGAAATGGTGCCCTCTGACCTTGAGGAACTCCTGACTGAGATAGCCCTTGGAGCAGCCATGGGGCCTTTTGGGAAACTGGCCAAGCCAGTTACGGGAGGAAAAATTGCCACCAAGGTTATTGATAAAACCAAAGAGTTTGCCAAGCCCGCACAAGATGATATTCGATACCTTCTATCGCAGCTGGCCGATAAGGTAGCGAGCGCAGGCGCTGGGCCAGCCTTTCAGACGCCAGATATTTTGAAGACGGCTCTTAGGCAGGTTGACCAGTTGGGGTTCGATTCTATTGGTGAAGCATTGGGTGCAATTTTAAAGCACCCTGATTGGATGGATCGTTGGGATGTTGCCGACTTAGATCCTGGTATATTGAAAATCATAAAGGACTGGCGAAGAAAAGAAATAGTAAGTAATCCTGAAGTCGGAGACGCAGTAAGGAAGTACGCCAAGAAGTTTGATTTAGGCCCAGATCCTGACCTGCCAAATCTCCAATAGGATTAATTTATGCCTTGGTCTCCAGCCTCCTCTAAAAACGACACGCCAAAACTCTGGAAGCCCCAAAAAGGCCCCCAGGAAGCGGCTATCCGAGCCTCTTTTATCCCTGAGTTGTTTTTCGGTGGAGCCAGGGGCGGCGGCAAGTCAGCCTATCTTATGGGCGACTTTGCTGCTGATGTAGCGGAATATGGGGAGAACTGGAGAGGGATTCTTTTCAGGAAGACCTATCCTGAACTGGACGAACTGGTTACCGAAGGCAAGCGAGTCCTGTTTTCGGCGTTCCCAGGAACGGAATACAAGGTAGGCTCCTACGAGTTTCGTATGCCCAATGGCTCTGTATTACGACTAAGGCATATGGAAAACGATTCAGACGCGGATCACTACATGGGGCATCAATACCAGTGGATCGGCTTTGACGAGTTGACCAACTGGCCCACCCTTGCGCCCTATCATCGACTCAAAGCCTGCCTTCGATCTGCTCATGGCATACCCAATATGCGTATCCGTGCTACCGGCAACCCTGGTGGTGTGGGGCATACCGAAGTCAAAAAGTATTTTATAGATCCAGCCCCTGATGGCGAGATCATTAAGGATGGCCAATCCGAGATTCCTCGGATGTTCATTAAGTCCAGGGTGACAGACAATAGAATCCTGCTCGATGCTGACCCAGGCTACATTGACAGGCTCAAGTCCATAGGCGACGAGCAGCTCATCAAGGCCTGGTTGGAGGGTGATTGGGATGCTTTCGTCGGACAATACTTCGCGAATTGGGACGGCAACAAGATCAGTATCCCGAGTTTCGAGATCCCATCCGATTGGCCTCTTTTTGGATGCCTTGATTACGGAGAATCCGCCCCCACAAGTTTTGGACTCGCCACCGTCGATTACGATGACAACGTCTACGGAATCTGCGAATACACCAGAGCCGGAGCCTCCGCTTCCACTCACGCATACGAAATAGCCAAGCTGGTAGCGTCATGCCCGTTTACTCAGGGACGACATCCCACGCCCATACTCGCTGACCCGTCCATGTGGGTAAAACGACGGCTGCATGAGCATGTGAGTCATTCTCCTGCTGATGTATTCGGGGAGCATGGACTGTACCTGCAAAAAGCCAATAATGATCGAGTTAATGGGTGGCGAGTCATGAATGACTATATCTCCAATAATAAATTCTTCCTGTTCGACGGATGGAATGACTCTGCGGCTTCCACCATACCTTCCCTGCCGAGATCAAAAAGCAACCCCGAAGACGTGGATACCAAGGCCAACGACCATGACGCTGACAGGGTTAGGTATTTACTCATGCACTGCTTTGCCCCCATGTCTGCCCCTAAGCCGGTAAATAGAGATCCATTTCAGGGAGATAGTCTCATCAAGGGCTTGCGTAGCGCCCATGAGGAGCTTCAGTACGCATGAAAAAGGAACACGTAGATTTCTGGCAAAAGACCTTCAAATCATCTGAAGCCTATATGCTTCCAAAGCATAAAATTTGGCGCAGATTGATTAAGCAGTACCGCCTTGAATACGATCTTAAAGGTCTCAAAAAATCCCGTATACCAAAAATCTCAAGATTTTATCCGCTAACCCGTATGATTATCACCTCGACCATGTTTAATACGCCAAAAATACTGGTGAAGGTCGAGGACAATACAGTGGCGATGAACTCTGACGTTGTTGAGCGGATCGGCAATCAAGCCCTTGAGTTAATGAACGTCAAACGCGAGGTGCAGCAGGCCGGATTCGATAGCCTGTACTGCTACATGGGGTGGCTAAAATATGGAGTTAATCCTCCTGGGGACGAAGACATTGTTCCTCCCTATGTGGCTAATGATTCTTTCCAGAATGGCATGGTGTACGCACAGCGGGTGTCCCCTTTCAATATGTTTCCTGACCCATTGTGTGCCCCTCATAACCTTTCCACGGCTCGGTTTATTTGGGAGAAGATGACCGTCCCCCTGGAGTTCGTGAAGCAGGATAAGCGTTTTGACCAGAGATTAATCGGCCAATTAAAGCCCCTTTCAGATGAACAGGCCGATGCCGAGATGCTTGCCGAAGCCCAGGAGCGGACCTTTGAAAGCCAGGACGAGGAAACGGCCTGGAGGGATTCCCGCATGGAAGGCAATTACGTCGTGCTGCGGGAAGTCCATGATCGAGTCCATAAAAAATTATACACGTTCGCAGACGGTATAGAGAACGGTCAGCCCATTGAAGACCGCCCCCACCCCTTCCTGGCGGGAATTTCAGAGGAAGCCCCTGATCCGGTAACCGGAGAACCAAAACTCACCGGAACATTCACTCCCACCGGGGGTTTTCTGGTCGATGGAGGGTTTCCTTACGGCACACTGGCTTTTGACCTGAGCCACGATGAGCTGTATGGGCTGCCAATGATGGCTTACGCCGAGGATACTCAAAAGGGAATCGTCGAGTCGTTGGCAAGAAGGCGAGGATTACTAAAGAGGGGCACTCGTATAATCCTCGGAAACAAAGCCGAACGTCAGGAAAACATTAACCTGGGCGAAGAGCTTGAGGAAGGCCGAGATATGGCCCTCGCCTGGGTGAACGATGTCCATAACTCCTTCTACGAGTTACAGCAGGGGAATCCCCCTCCCGACCAGCTTGGGTATGAGTCAGACCTGAGAAACTATGAGGAGCAGACGCTATCCGTAAGTCAGCTGCAAGCGGGATATGGACCTCGGCGCACTGCAACAGAGGCCTCCTTGATGGCGTCTTTTGGACAGCTGAACAGGGAGTGGATGCAGTCCAAGGTGGCAGATCTGTACGAGCAGGTATTCATCAATACAATGCGGTTGATGTCAGATAAACGATTTACCCCGGAAAACTTTCTGGTCAATACGGCCATTGACGACACTACCCCAACCTTCGATATCGTTCGAGCCGACATGCTGCAAGTGCGCTTCAAGGTTCACGTCGAAGCCTCGTCCATGAAGCCGATGTTTGAGGAGCTAGAGAAAGAGGATGGCCTCGCGCTCTTCAACTACCTGATCCAGATGCCTGAAGTTCCAAGGCCAGAAGCCCTGAAGCATCTTCTGAGAACCTTCCGAGTGCCCAATCCCGAGAAGTTTATTGGGCAGGCTGCCCGATTTGATGCCCAGAGGGCAGCCGGGACAGAAAACAACCTGTTGATTATGACAGCCATGGCCGGGGTGCCAGCACCAGTGCAGCCCCATCCAAGGGATGACCATACTGCCCATATGCCGGTTCATAACCAGCTACAGCAATCCCCAGGGTTCCAGCAGTTGCAACCAGTGCAGCAACAGCAAGTTATGGCACTAATGCAACAGCACCTTCAGGGCCACCAGCAGCTGATGCAGCAGGCGGCCCAGGCAGGGGGTGCTGTCGGTAGTCCTGGTAACGTGAATACAGTGGGAGAAGCCGGAAGAAGCACCGGAAATGCCGCACAGGATACAATAGGGCGGGTAGATTCTGCCGTTCGTAGTGGAGCCCAGTCCATATCTCAAGCGGTTTCAGCGGCAGACAGAGGCCAAAACTAATGCTACGACGATGGGATTACGAAACCTGTAAATGCGGCCAGCATCATCAGGACACAGTTATCACCCAAGCTAAGGTGCCCCAAAAGCACAAGTGCAAGTGCGGCAGACGGGTGGGTTGGATGCTTATGAAGGCTAACCACATTCATGCTACGACATCCGCGCTTTACGGAAGATACGAACCGGGGCTGGGTCAGGTTGTCGAAAGCTATACACACAAAAAAAGTTTGATGAAGAAATACGGAGTTCAGGAATCCTCTGACCCCGTAGGCGGAAGCCGGTGCCATCAAAAAGAAGAACCGGCTGCTCATAAACCGAGTAACTCCACATGGATGCACGATCCGGATCTCCAAGAAGCCCAAAAGGAGGCAGTTCGACGTGCATCTGTTGGAGACTTTGACCTCGAAATGTAGGAGAATGACATGAGCGAGATTACGCAGGAATCCATCAGCGATAATGGGCAAGTCGATACCGAAGCGGCTGCAATCGATGACTTCGAACTGGGCGAAGACCTAGTCGATGACTCCGATCCAGTAGACCTTACTTCAGACAACGCGACACCCACAGTCGAAATTGGATCAACCTCGGAATCTGAAGAATCAGCAGATCTTAGTAAGATTGACCCCAAAACAGCTTCCGAACCCGACAGGGCGCTGTTGGCTGATTACACAAGAAAGACTCAGCAGCTAGGAGAGCTAAGAAGACAGGCACAGCATACTCTACAGGAAGCGGAGCAAGCAAAGCAAAGCGCACTCCAGCAGCGTGTAGAGGATCTTGAAAATCCAACTTCAGATGATATGTTTGCCGATATACGATCCAGTCTGTCCTCCGATGAGTCGAATGCCCTTGATGTTATTGCTCAAGTGGATGACATCAAGAATGGAGAATTTCGTGAGGCAGTAGCTTCAGAAGTTCAACAACTGCGATCTATGGTCCAGAGACTGGCCACGGTTGCCCTTAGCAACATGGGGCAGCAGGCCCAAGCAAAAACCTTGGGCCTACGAGAACAGTACCCGGATATCGACAATTTCAAGGACCATATTGCGGCTCTTGGCAAAGTTAATAACCCGGCAACGGGGAAAAAATACTCTGCCGAAGAATCCTATAAGATGGTTAAGGGGATTGCCATAAGCGAGTCGCAGGCATTAGACAATAGGCACCGCCAAACTCGGCGTCAGCCAACAACCACGCCACCGGCCACTACGGCCACTGGCAATGGGAACGGACAATTATCCGACAACGAACTAACGGCAGCTATGAACGAACTTGGGTTCGGGTCATAGCTCTTAAATTCGAGGAATAAAGAATGGCAGCTACATCAACAACTGAAACCTGGGATGCCGCATGGACATTGACCATGCGGGCCAAGAAAAAGCGCCTAACGGACAACATTTCGGATGCCTATCCGACCGTTGATCGCTTCCGCAAGGCCGGAATTATGGAAACCGAGACCGGCGGGAAAGAGATCCAGGAAGATCTCATGTATGCCTTGGGCACCTCGGAGTGGTTTGATGGCTTCGATGTTTTGTCCACCGATGCCACTGATGGCGTTACGGCGGCATTCTACAGCTTTACCTACAACGCCACTCCGATTGTCATTTCTATGACAGAAGAGAAAGAAAGTCGCAAGTCCGATTCTGCGGTCAAGTTACTCACGGCCAAAACTAATCAGGCTATGACCAAATCTTTCGACACCATCAACGCCGCTATTCATGGCGCTGCTTCCGGTAAGTCTATGCTTGGCTTGCAGGATATTGTGGCCGAAGGTACTGCTACCACCCTCGGTGGTATAAGCGTTGCCAGTAACTCATGGTGGGACAATCAGCGTAGAGACGGCGGTGATTTCGATAGCCAGTCCAACGACATCTACCTTGGACCCCAGGAAATGGGTCTTTTGTGGAATAGTTGCTCAGAGGCCAATGATAAGACCAATCTTATCATCTCCTCGATGACGTATTACGGGCAGTACGAGTCGCTTTTTGAGGGCACTGGCTACACCCGATTCACAAGCACCGGTAACAGGTCCGGCCCGAATGCTGGTCTGGGAGCCGAAGGAGACATCACGTTCCGTGGCGCTCCTGTGATCGGTGATAGGGACTGTGTAAGCGACAGCATGTACCTGCTCAATACCAAATATCTGAAGTTGAAGATCCAGGCCGGTTTGAACTTCGCCAAAACTCCGTTCAAGGAGCCCGCGAATCAGATGGCCAAGGTCGGATTCGTCGTTGTTGGTATTCAGCTGGTTACCAACAACCGTCGCCGTCAGGGCCTGCTGTACAACATCACGTAGAAGTAGTTTAATTTTGCTTTCCCATTTCTTGCCCCCAAGCCAATGGGGGTTCATACCCTGCCCATAGGGGAAAGGAATTATTGTGAGTTACTTAAACCATAACTTTGTTACTAATCGCGTTGGAGGCGAAGGCAAGGGCAGTAAGGCTGGACAAGGCATCTATGCAGAATCTTCTACTCCCAAGTTTCCCATTGGGGAGAAGTTGGAATTTGCAGATGGCCGGTGCTTTCGTTACGGATACACGGCTGCTGCCGTCAATGCGAGTTTGCTGGTATCGCAGGATCTGTCAGCAACTGCTTTGGTTGAATCGGATGACATCGTAATCGCTGCTTCTGGCGATTATTCGCCAGCTGCTGGATCTTCTAAGGTTCAGATTACCCTCGCAAGCATAAGTGCGAATGATTATGCTGGCGCTTTATTGCAAATCACTGATGATGATGGTGAAGGCATCCAGTATCGCATCAAGAGCAATAGCGCGACGGGGGCAACAACCTCGGGCAAGGTGGACATTGAGCTATTTGATCCAATCAAAGTCGCCTTAACTACATCGTCTGATATTGCTATCGTTGGCTCTCTGTGGTATAACGTCAGGGGCGCTACCGCTGGTACGGACTACCTGGTTTCTGCCGTAACGCCGATTGCATTTACCGCTAACTATTACGGATGGTTTCAGACTGCTGGGATTGCTCTAATCCTTGCGGATGGGACTATTGCAATCGGTGACAACCTAACGTTGTCTGATGGTGTTACGGGTGCAGTCCAGCTCAAGGATGCGGAGACTGAGCCTCTTATTGGATTGGCTTGCTATGCTCCAGATAATACGGGGCACGTAGGCGTTGCACTTCAGGGCTTGGTGCCATAACAATAATTGGGAGAGGGTTGCTTTATTGGCCCTCTCCTAATTAATAATTCAAAAACGAAAGGCATGGACTATGACTCAAATTACGGAAGTTACCGAAGCCACTGAGGTCACTGAATCTGGCGCTCCCGACCGCAAGGCAGAGGCACTCAAACTCATTATGGCGGCTCTGGAGACTGGAACACCAGAGCAGAAAAGGCAGATTCAGCGTTCCCTTGGTGTTGGAGGCGTCGTAGACCAGCCACGCAAAAAGAAGGGCTCCAATACTCAGTCCCGCAATCATGTATTGGCCTATGGTCAGGTTCAGCATCCTGACAATCCAGATGGGACACCGTGGTATCCTGAGCCCTCAGAAGCCCTTGTTGGCAATCTGGGCGAAGAGAAGGCCCGCGCAGTGGCAAGAAATTCCTATCTGAAGAATCAGAATCATGACGGTGCTACGACTACTATGACGGCGAGAGAGGCAGAACAAAGATTTGGCCTGGACAGCCTGGACCCAGATGATCTGGCGATGATTGCACAGGAGGAGTTTGAAATCAACCCCGAGGCCCTTGCTGACGTAGGATACGTTGGGACTGAATCCTCTTTTGGCGCAACCGAATAAACAGCTTAAGGCTCCTGTATTCTATGGAGAACTCGGACTATTTGGCCACGTTGAAGTGGATAGTCTGGATTTAAGTGGAACTTCAGGGACTATAACTGTTCCAACCATGACAACGACCCAGCGGAATGCTTTAACAGCAGCCCATGGGATGATTATTTACAACAGCACCACTGCCACCATCCAGGGCTACCAGAATAGTGCCTGGGCCAATCTTGGAGCACTCGGATGACCTTAGCCGAAGCCATTACCATGACCCTGCGGCGCACAGGGCTTAACGTCAGCAACACAGAGAATAAAGACCAAGCCCGTCTATATCTGAATGCGGCAGCTAATCGTATTGTTGGGAGAGCCGAATGGTGGTGGGCTTACAAGACGGCTGACTTGACGACTACCTCAACAGTAACTCTATCCAGTGTTTTGGGGACTTTTGCAGCAGGTGAGGCTATTACCGGAGGTTCATCTTCCAGAACGGCTACCGTTGCCACGTCTTATGACAGCACAAATCAGCCAACAGCCCTGCACTATCATACTCCATCTACCTATACCCTGACGGTTTCATCGGTTTCTGGAACGTTTCAATCCGGAGAGACTATAACGGGAGGAACATCGGGTAGAACCGCTACTATATCCGGAACGTATGATTCTTCCAATTTCCCGACAGCTATCCATTATGAATCTCCTTCCAGCAGTTCGGATTTTACTGCCTCAGAGGCCATAACTGGAAGTACTTCAGAGGCCACTGCTACAGCAACGTCAACAGACGTGCTAAATACTATTTTTACCAGCGAAGAAACCCTTACGGGAACCTCTTCGGGTGCCACTGCTACGGCAGGCGCTGATGTTGTTACCCGCACTTATGTACTGGCCAGTGATGTGCTGACCCCTTACTCCTTTGTGGACGAGACCAATGGGGGGGC
>Ga0310123_10004147_pt1 | contig 11016 bp, 9 predicted proteins | sample CB6_AW_1057_MG_FD_203505 | JGI IMG/M metagenome (GOLD analysis project Ga0310123, IMG submission 203505) | Marine microbial communities from Western Arctic Ocean, Canada - CB6_AW_1057 | ecosystem: Environmental > Aquatic > Marine > Oceanic | place: Canada: Western Arctic Ocean | collected...
CGATCTGGCGGAGTGTGTCGGATGTGAGCGGGCTGATCGTAATCAGGCGTGTTTTGCGCAGGTCGTCGCCGAAGAGTTGGACCAATGAGCGGGCGATCGCGGAACTGGTGACGGTGGTAAAATCGATTTTTCCTGCCCGCATGTCGGCGACGATCTGCTCGTCCGCTTCGGTCACGTCGCTGCTCTGGTAAACGACAATCTGCTCGACCGTGGCGCTGGCGGCGGCCAACTGCTCGGCCAGAACCTCGCGGCCGCGGCTGGCTCGGGCGAGCAAGACGCGCTTTCCCGAGACGTTGTCACCGAGCGCGGTGGCCAAGGCTTCGGCCCGGTATTCGTCAGGTTGCAGGTCGGCGCGTAGCTTATAGCGTTGCAACTCGTCGGCCGTGGCCGGACCGATGGCGGCCAATTGCACACCACCGAGCCGCCGCACATCGTATGGCGATGCGAGCAGACGATCGAGAAAAAATCGAACGCCGTTGGCGCTGGAAAAGATGAGCCAATCGTAGCTCGGCAGGTTTTCGATCGCCGTGTCGACCGGCTGCCAGTCGTCGGGGTCAGAAATCTCGATGGCCGGTTGCAGAAGCACGTTTGCGCCGAGTTCGGTCAGTTGCGAGATCATGGCCGCCGCCTGGTCACGCGGTCGGGTGACCAGCACTTGAGAGCCGTAGAGCGGTCGCTTAGCGAACCAGTCGAGTCTGTCGGCCAATTCGGTGACCGGTCCGAGGATGACGATCACCGGCGGACGCATCTTGCCCGGGGCCAAGACGTCGGGAATTTTACCGAGCGTACAGTGTCGGATCGTCTGGTCCGACCAACTGCATCGTCGAATGACGGCGGCCGGCGTAGCGGCCGATTTGCCGGCCTCGATCAGTGCGCGGCTCCACTCGGACGCGGTGGTTACGCCCATGTAGAACACCAGTGTGCCGGGAAACTGGGCGAGCCGGCTATAATCGAGTCGGGTATCATCGAGGTCGGCGTCGTTCTCGCGGCACTGCTGTCCGGTGACAAATGCGACGGCCGAAGCCAGATGGCGGTGAGTGAGCGGAATGCCGGCATAGCTGCCGGCGGCCAGTGCGGCCGTGATGCCGGGCACCACCTCGTACGGAATGTCAGCCGCGACGAGTGCTTCGACCTCCTCGGCGCCGCGGGCAAAGATGGCCGGATCGCCACCCTTGAGCCGAACGACGGTGCGGCCACGGCGGGCCTCGACGACGAGCCGTTCGTTGACCTCCTGTTGCGACATGATGCGGCCGTGGCCGTGGCGACCAAGACAGACGAGCTCGGCCTGCCGCGCGACATGCTGCAAGATGGCCGGGTTAACCAGAAAATCGTACAGCACGATGTCGGCGCGACGAAGGCATTCGACCCCGCGCAGCGTAATCAGGCCCGGGTCGCCGGGTCCGGCGCCTACCAGATAGACTGTGCCGACGTCGCTGCACAAAGGTAAATACTCCGCAAAAAATTCGAAGAGTCAAAGAGTCGAAAAGTCAAAGAGTGCGTGGGTTTGCTTCGGGTGCGTTGTGTCACCGGTGTCACCGGGATAGAATGTCTTATTCAGTGGAAAATTTTAGCAAGTCATTATAATATCAGGCACAGAGGTCGCTCCCGCACGTCATGTCCGATCCGCAGCCATCCGCAGAGCCACCCGGTCGCCAGCCCATTTCACAGGCCAAGCGTCGTCGTTTGCAGCAGAGCTTCGAGCACGGCAACCGCAACTTGGCCAAAGGCGATCATGACTATGCCAATGATATGTTTACCCAGTGTGTGGTGGGCGATCCGACGAACTTGATCTACGCGCAAACGTTTCTCGGCAACTTGCATAGGAAGTATAACAACAACAAAAAGGGTAGCAAACTCGCGGGACTTAAGGGAGCGGGTGCCAGGGCACACATCAAGAAATCGGCCAGCGGCAAGGATTGGTCGGGCATCGTCAAATCGGGATGTGAGATGTTGAAGCTCAATCCTTGGGATACTGCGGCGCTGTGTGCGATGGCCAACGCTTGCGAGCATTTGGAATCGGACGAATGTCAGTTGTTCTATTTGAAGTCGGCTCTCAACACCAATCCGAAGGACGTGGAAATCAACCGGCTCTCGGCGCTGGCGCTGACCAGAATGGGCGATTTTGATCAGGCGATCGCGTGTTGGCATCGTGTGGAGCTGGCCAAGCCCGACGACCAGGAGGCAAGAAAACAGATCGCCAATCTGACGGTCGAAAAGACGATTCACCGAGGTGGTTATGAAGAGAAGGCGGAACGTGCGGGTGAGGAGCTAACGGGCGGCGCGTCGGGCTCCTCTGCTTCCGCGGCGCCGACGCAGGCGGCTGCGGTCGAGCCCGAGGTGCCGGCCGAGGAGAAGCTGGAGTTGGCAATCACTCGAGCGCCGGAGGAGATCTCGAATTACCTCGAGTTGGCGGAGCTGTACGCCTCGCACGACCGGCTGGCCGAGGCGGAGAAAGTGCTACTGACGGCGCAAGAAGCATCGGGCGGCGGCGATCTGACGGTGCGCGAGCGGCTGGAGGATGTCCAGGTGCGACGGGCTCGGCAGCAGTTGGACGTGGCCGAACGTCGCGCTCAGCAGGAGAAGACCGAAGAAGCAATCACGCTGGCCAAGCGGATGAAGGCGGAGTTTAATCATCGCGAGATAGAGTTTTACGTGGTACGCCTTGAGCGGAGTCCGAGCGACGCCAGCCTGCACTTCGAACTGGGGCTCCGACTGAAGCGGGCCGGAAAATACAACGATGCGATTCAGAGTTTTCAGGCGGCACGCAGCGATGTGAAACGGAAGGCACAGATCCACCTGGAGTTAGGCGAATGCTTTCACCATATTAAGCAATATAAACTGGCGATGACGAACTATCGGTCGGCGGTGGAGGCGGCTGGTGAGGCGGCTTCCGAGACGAAAAAAAGTGCCCTTTATCGCTCTGGAGTGCTGGCCACCGGGCTGAAAGAACTGGAGACAGCCGAGAAATGCCTGACCGAGCTGGCGGACCTCGATTTCGGGTACAAAGACGTGGCAGACCGCCTGGACAAGCTAGCGACGATGCGTAACAATGAGTGATTCTCCCGAGGCTGTCCGACGCCAGACGTCGGTTTTGATTCTTCCCGAAGCACGGGGGCGAATCGCCGCATCCGCCAGGTTCAATCGACATTATGCCAAATCGCACGAGTTCGAAGAAACGATTGAGACAAAGCCTGGAACGGCGGACAAAGAACCGCTCGACGAAGTCCTCCATTCGGACCCAAGTGGGGAAGGTGCGGGCTGCGATTGCGGCGGGCGATGCCGAGGCCGGTCAGGCCGAATTTCAGCTTGCCGCCAGGAAGCTCGACAAAGCGGCTTCGACGAACGTTATTCATAAGAATGCGGCCGCGCGAACCAAGTCGCGGCTGTCGGCTGCGGTGAAGGCGATCCAAGTGGCTTAGGCTCTGCCCCAGCCACTTCGCTGCATGCACCCTGCTTCTACCCGGAGGCTTACGCCTCCGGCTCGCCGTTTGAATCAGAAGAGAGATTTCTTCGTGTTTCATTCCACTCGACGGCCTGCCGCTTTGCTCGTGCTTGCAATCGTGATCTGCGTTGGCGTGGTCACCGTGGTCACCGTGGGCTGCGGGTCGCTGCCAGAGATGCCTCCCGAGCTGACCGAAGACTCTCTGGCCACGGCCGAAGAGAGGTGGAAAGCGGACGGGCCGGCCAGCTACGACATGGAAATTGAGATCGGCGGCGATCGCGCGGGCGTTGTCCGTATCGAGGTTCGCGACGGTGACGTTACTTCGATGCAGCGCGACGGAAAAACACCGCCGCAGCGCACCTGGGACGTTTGGTTCGTGCCTGGCCAATTTGACACACTGTACCGCGAACTCGAACTGGCCGCCGATCCTGTCGGCCAGATCCAAGCATCCCAAGATACCCGCTGGATGCTGCATGCTGAATTTGATCAGCAGTTCGGTTATCCTATACGATACCGACGCATCGTGGTGGGCACCGGGCCCGACGTTTCCTGGGAAGTCCGCAAATTCAACCCCGTCCAGTAGTGAGAGCAACTCTAAGCACGTATGAGTCGTTGGCAGGATAAAGTTGTTTTGGTCACCGGCGGGTCGGCCGGATTGGGCCGCGCATTGGCCAAAACATTCGGCCGCCACAGCGCCCGGGTCGTGATCGCTGCCCGCCGCGAGGGTCCGCTCAACGAAACGGTCGAGTCCATTGAATCACGTGGCGGTGCTTGCCAAGGGATTCTGGCCGACGTGACCTGTGACGAAGATGTTCAGCGGCTTATCCGCACGGTGATCGAAGAATATGGCCGCCTTGACGTGCTGGTGAACGCGGCCGGCCGATCTGCCCGCGGCGCGATCGCCGAAACGACGGTCAATGATTTTCAAGAACTGCTCGACCTCAACTTTCTGGCCACGGTGCGCTGCACTCGCGCCGCCCTGCCCCATTTACAAAAAACCAGCGGGCATGTCGTGAACATCGGTTCGCTCGCATCGAAGGTCGGCGTTCGATATCTCGGCGCCTATCCGGCCAGCAAGTTTGCTGTCGCCGCCTATTCGCAGCAGCTTCGGCTGGAACTTGCAACCCAGGGCGTCCACGTTCTGTTGGTCTGCCCCGGTCCCATCGCTCGGTCCGACGGCGGCGGTCGCTACCAACCAAAGGCCGATGGCCTGCCAGATAAGGCAGCTAAGCCCGGTGGCGGTGCACGTGTTCGGGCCCTCGATGCCGACTGGCTGGCCAAGCGAATCGTCACTGCCTGCGAGCGCCGCGATCGGGAACTGGTTGTGCCCGGCAAGGCGAGGCTTCTGTTTGCCTTGTCACAGCTCTCCCCGCGCCTCGGCGACTGGCTACTGAAGAAGTGGACGTAAAATGTTCATGAGGCGAGCGGCAAAACGACCTAGCAGCCGGGGTGCTTTCTAGAGGCAAATCATTTTGCTGCCGCCGCCTAACTCCTTGGCGGCTTGGTCTCTTTTCGCGATAATCTAGTTCGTACATGGTGTTACTTAATTCGTGTGCCTCAAATTGCGAGAATGAAACGTTATGACCACTGCCGCCTTTCCTAAAGTCGACAAGATTCGTTTCGAGGGACCGGAGAGCAAAAACCTGCTGGCCTTTCATCACTACGACGAAAACGAACTCGTCGAAGGCCGGCCAATGAAAGAACATCTGCGGCTGAGTGTCGTTTACTGGCACACGTTTCGTGGCACTGGCGGCGATCCGTTCGGTTCGCCCACGATGGTCCGTCCCTGGGACGACGGCAGCGACTCGGTCGAGAACGCGACAAACCGGGTACGCGTCGCTTTCGAGTTCTTCGAAAAACTGGGCGTACCGTTCTACGCCTTTCACGATCGCGACGTTGCACCCGAGGGCGCCACGCTGGCTGAAACGAACAAGAATCTTGATGCCGTTGCCAAAGTGCTGCAAGAAGAGCAGGAGCGGACCGGCATCAAATTGCTCTGGGGGACGGCTAATCTGTTCAGCCATCCGCGTTACATGCACGGCGCGGCGACCAGCCCGAACGCCAATGCGTTCGCGTTTGCAGCGGCCCAAGTCAAAAAGATGCTTGAAGTTACCAAGATGCTTGGCGGTGCTGGCTACACGTTCTGGGGCGGGCGCGAAGGCTATCAAAACCTTTGGAACACCGATCTCCATCGCGAGATGGATAACCTGGCCCGCTTCATGCACATGGCAGTCGACTACGCCAAAGAGATCGGCTTCACCGGTCAGTTCTACTTTGAACCGAAGCCGAAGGAGCCGACCAAACATCAGTACGATTACGACGCCGCGAATTGCATTAATTTTCTGCGGACCTATGGTCTCGAAGATCACATTAAGCTGAACCTCGAAACCAACCACGCGACGCTCGCCGGGCACACGATGCAGCACGAAATGGAATACGCCGCCAGCCAGGGATTTTTGGGCTCGATCGACGCCAACACGGGCGACTTGCTGCTCGGCTGGGACACGGATCAGTTTCCGACCGACATCTACCTGACCACGCAGTGCATGATCACGCTGCTCAAGTATGGCGGGCTAACAACCGGCGGTGTGAACTTCGACGCCAAGGTGCGCCGCGAAAGCTTCGAACCGGTCGATCTGTTCCACGCCCACGTCGGCGGCATAGACGCCTTCGCCCGTGGGCTGAAGATCGCAGCGGCGATCCGCACCGATGGCCGGCTCGAGGCGATTCTTCGCGACCGCTACGCCAGTTGGGACAGCGGGCTGGGCGGCGAGATCGAATCGGACCGCCACGATTTGAAGTCGCTCGAGCGCGTGATGCTCGATCGCGGCGAGGCCGCACCCAACCAAAGCGGCCGCCAGGAAATGATCGAGAATTTGATCAATACGTACGTTTGAAGGCACTGCCGGCGAGCCGCTGGGTTTACCCCAGCGCTTTTTCTCGCACATCAACGCATCCATTCCACACCCCATGCCCACGCCGCCGATCATTGAAATCCGTAACGTCCGCTACACGGCCAACGGGACCGCCGACGGCGTGACGATCATCGACGACGTCTCGTGGCGCATCGAGCCAGGCCAACACTGGGCGCTGCTCGGTCGCAACGGATCCGGCAAAACCACGCTGCTCAAGATCGCTTGCGGCTATACCTGGCCCAATCAAGGCGGCGAGGTGTTCCGTAACGGTATGAAGAATACCGACCTGCGCACGCTCCGTCGCAGCATCGGTTGGGTCACCTCGATCCTCAACGCCGAGATACCGCGAGGCGAACGGGCGCTCGATACGGTTGTCTCCGGCCGCTTCGCGCAGACGGGGCTGAAAGATCTCAACTGGCAGCGGCCCACGCCTAGCGATTACTCCGCCGCCGAGCAGTGCCTCGTAGAGCTCAACGCCGCCGGACTCAAAGACAAACGCTTTGGCATTCTCTCGCAGGGCGAGCAGCAGATGGTCCTGCTGGCCCGCGCTCGGATGGCGCGGCCGCTGCTGCTGGTGCTCGACGAACCGTGTGCCGGGCTCGACCCGGGCGCCCGCGAACAGTTCCTTGTCGGCGTCGAAGCGCTGGTCAGCGCCGCCCAATCGCCGAGCATCGTGATGGTCACGCACCACATCGAGGAAATCATGCCGTCGCTCACCCATGTGCTGGTCATGCAAGACGGCCGGGTGATCGACAACGGACCGACCGACCAGATTCTCAACCAAGCGCTGGTCGAGCAGCTCTACGACACGAAGCTCCGCGAGTTAGTGAAGCGCGACGGCCGCCACTGGCCTATTTGGTAACAGGGCCTGCGAGGGTTGTTCAACGGTGGACAGCGTAGGGTGCCGGAAGCTCCTTCCCCGGCACCCTGCTCTACACTCCCAACCGCACTTCCCTGCTTCGCAGCTCCGTCGCCAATGGCAATGCACCGGTAAACTGCACCGCCTCGAGCCCCGCCTGCCGGGCACCTGTGACATTTTCCATTAGATCGTCGATGAACAAAATTGACCCAGCCGGCACACCCGCGCGGTCGACGGCCGCTTTGTAAATCGTTGCGCTGGGCTTCATGGCCCGCACTTCGAAGCTCAATACGATCGTCTCGAACAGGTTCTCAAAAATTGAGAATTGTTTCCGGCAATGCTTCCAGTGGCTCGTACTGGTATTCGATAGCAAACCGAGCCGATATCCGTTTACTGCCAGACTCACAATGATCGGCAGCACCTCTGACTTGACCGAAAAAATATCACAGCCTGCGCGCTCGATGGCGTGGTCGTCTACCTGTGTGCCCGTTTGCTCGCAAAATAGATCGTAAAACTGTTGGCGGCTGATCTCGCCCGCCTCGTACTGATTCTGCAAACCGCTTTCAAACAGCACCTGCCACACCTGCTCTGCCGAAATGCCTGCCAGATCCGCCATTTGTTGGCAACCTTGCCAGTGGTCAAAATCCAACAGTACCTTGCCCAGGTCGAAGTAAATAAACTCGATGCTCATTCGGTGCTTTCTTGATATTACGTTTTGTAGTATACTGACAGGTATGGACGCCAATCGTCAAGCCATTACACCCGAGACTGAGCAGCGGCTGCTGCTGCATGGTGGGCCGTTGTCCGTTGACGGCCAGCAGGGAAAGTACATCGTGATGCGTGCGGATGTCTACGACGCGATGCTCGGTATCAGCGAAAACGAAGAAACCGAGACGCTTGCTTCGGTGCGTCGCGGCATCGCCGACTTGGAAGCCGGGCGGACACACGACATCGCCGAGGCATTCGACGCCCTCGAAGCTTGCCATGAGTCATAAGCTTCGCCTCACCGGCGAGGCTTTGCGGCAGATCGAGACGATTGGCGACTACATCGCTAAAGATTCTCCCGATAACGCACGCCGATGGCGTATCCGTATTCGACACCGGATCGAAACGTTGTCGAATTCTCCCGAGCGACACGGGGCTCGACGTCCTTTGGGACCCACCGAGATCGAAGGCATCGAGTGAGCGCTCAGAAGCTTAACATGCGGCGGTATTCTTCCATACGGTGATTGATGTCGGCCCGCTCGATGTTTTTCATCCGGTCGAGGCTAAAGTCCTCGACGTTGAAACTGGCGACCAGTGTGCCGTAAGCCAGGGCCGCCTTGAGTGTTTTCGGATCAAACTTGTTTTGTTCGGCCAGGTAGCCCATCATGCCGCCGGCAAAACTGTCGCCGGCGCCGGTCGGGTCGACGACGTCGGGCGTGGGGAAGGCGGGCATGACATAGGTCTCGTGCTCGCTGAAGAACATGGCGCCGTGTTCGCCCTTTTTGATGACGACGAAGTTGGGGCCCATCTGGCGAACTTTGTGGCCAGCACGGACCAGGTTTCCGTCGTCGGTGAGCAGCTTGGCCTCGGAGTCGTTGAGCACCAGCCCATCGATGCGTTGGAGGAGTTGCATCAGCTCGTCGTGCTGGATGTTGATCCAAAGATCCATGGTGTCGGCCACGGTCAGGGTCAGATTGGTCATCTGGTCGAGAACCTTCATCTGCACGATCGGCGAGCCGTTGGCCAGGAAGAGGAACTTGCTGCGGCGATATTCGTCGGGCAGCACCGGATCGAACGTTTCGAAGACATTCAAATGGACTTCGAGCGTCTCGCGGTCATTCATGTTCGTCATGTACTTGCCCCGCCAGCGGAACGTCTCGCCGCCGGGCACGACATGCAGCCCGGAGGTGTCGATCTGCCGACGATTGAGCAGCTCGGTATGTTCGGCGGGCCAGTCGTCGCCCACCACGCCAACCAGCTTGACGTTGGTGAAGTAGCTGGCGGCGTACGAGAAGTAGACGGCCGAGCCGCCGAGCACGTCGTTGCGTGTCTCAGTAGGCGTTTCGACACTATCGAGGGCAACACTTCCAACGACGACCAGTGGCATGGCAATTCTCTTTTTCTGTAACAGTAGGGAACGCTGCGGAGGGCATTCCCTGCAATCTGTCTGCCTGCCGATTATCGGGTTTGAGCGTCGAGATACAAGGACCACCCACAGGAAGGGAAAAGAGGATGACTTTAGTATGGGATCTTGCGAAAATTCATTCGTATTCCTTTTGGTTTCTCACCGGATCAGTTACTCATCCCACACAAGCAAATGCCCTTTGCCAAATTTTGCAGTCTTTTCCCCCGGTGCTAATCCCTCGATTGCTATCTTGGGATGGTCCTTCAACTTGATCCAATCTTTAAGATCACTTTCCCAGACCATTGGGAGAGCCATACCAAACTCCCAGGCATTGTCATATGCAAGCTGGTTGTTGATTTGCAATTGGCTCAACCAGAAATCGGTCGCCTTGTCGAGATAGCGTTGACGTAACTCTCGATAGTATTCTGACGGAGGCGGTTCATCCGAAAACAGAAGATCGCGCTGTCCACCTAATTCTCGTTTTGTTTGTTCGACCCTTGCACGTGCAGCCTCTTGAGTCGCCATGGCCCTTTTTTCGACGTTTTTGAAAACAGTAGTGACACCTTTGTAGTGCCTTGTCGCATAGATGAGGTGGTAGTGTGTGCGTGCCTTGTCAGGGCGCAAGACTATAGCGGGACATGTGTAATGGTAGTTGCCCTTGTCTCGCAGCTGACGACAATACTCGTCTACGATTGCGTCAATGCGTCCGGCTGGTTCTAAGCCAGCTATGCGATCACGGAAATCCGTAGAACCGAATAGACGAATGAAACTGCCCAGTGATTCCGAGCCATCAATGAAACGCCCAATGAAGTCCGTCATGAAGTTTATCAACACTTCACACGGTTCCTGTCGGATCAGCGGAGCAATCACATCCATGGCATAGCCAGTCCATCCCATTGGATCAATAAAGATAAACGGAAATGTGTTCTTGTCCTTAGCGATAAAATTCAAGACATCTTTGATTGAGTTTCCGAAAGAGTTGTTTTTAGTGAAAATCTCCACGTCGCGAATGTCGTCCGCATACTGTTTTAGCTGAGAGAACGCTTGTTTGTTCTTTTCTAAAAACACACAACGTAAACGCAGGTTTCTGCCCTGCCTCTGGTAAGTCTCACGAGCATTTCTCAATTCATTTAGCGCGATCGCAAACGAACTGTCCGAAAGATCATTTGATGCGTCGTTCCACGGTCCTGAGAAGCCGTCGACGTAGGTTATCGAATCCCACTTGGAACCGATCTTATGGCCGAAATCCCGGAGGTAGTTGCGCAGAATGAAGTGTTTTATTTTGCTTTGTTCGCGACCGATATACGCCTTGTCATCGAATGTCATTCTGCAACCCAGCCTTCGTTATGCACAGCAGCGAGATTCAAGACAGGAAATCGATTCCAAGCGTTGGTTTGCAGTAGGTAACGAGAGAATGGGCGACTCTGTCGGAAACTCATCGTACGTACGGCCATCAAGCTCGCGGCCGGCTTCTTTTTTTCGCACACCGCCCCATTGTTTGAAAAAGAACGGGACGCCAGCGGCACGACACTGCTTTCGAATGTTGCGCACCCACGATTTACTCATGGGTCTTGCACCGGCGCCACTTTCGCCGCCCACGATCACCCAACGCATTCCGTGAAGGTCAAACGTGCCCAGATCTTCGAGAAGTGGTTCAATGGAAAGAAATGGCATCGCGGCATGAGCCTGT
>Ga0310123_10004148_pt1 | contig 11013 bp, 5 predicted proteins | sample CB6_AW_1057_MG_FD_203505 | JGI IMG/M metagenome (GOLD analysis project Ga0310123, IMG submission 203505) | Marine microbial communities from Western Arctic Ocean, Canada - CB6_AW_1057 | ecosystem: Environmental > Aquatic > Marine > Oceanic | place: Canada: Western Arctic Ocean | collected...
CGACCTTTCCCCCAAGTGCCAATATAGCAAGGACTTTAACTCTCTGTTGGACTACGTTGCGGTAGCCGAAACCAGTCATCGCTGGCCGAGTCGAGGCGGAAGGTCTTACTTGATGAATCAGGTCCCCCTTAACGAACAAACAGCGACGCATGAGCAATTCTTGCGAGACGTGTGCTGTGGGCTTCAGAAACGAAACAAGTCGCTGCCCACGAAATATTTCTACGACCAGCGCGGCTCAGAGTTGTTCGAGCGCATTTGCCAATTGGACGAGTATTACCTGAGCAGGACCGAATTGGTGATAATGCGAGGCCACGTTGTCGAAATGGCCGACTGCGTTGGCTCTGGCTGCAAGTTGGTGGAATTCGGCAGCGGCAGCAGCTTGAAAACGGAACTTTTGTTAGACCACATTGATAAACTATCCGCGTACGTGCCCATCGACATTGCTCGAAACGTTTTGGAATTGTCAGCCAGACGTCTGGTGCTACGATATCCAGAACTTGTGATTCAGCCTATCTGCGCCGACTTTACGCTCCCTTTTTCTCTGCCAGACCTTGGACTGGATTCAAAAAAGACGGTTGGCTATTTTCCGGGATCGACGATCGGCAATTTTAGCCCGGATGACGAAATTAAATTCCTACGTCGTGTCGCTGAACTTGTCGGACCAGGTGGTGGCTTATTGATCGGAGTCGACTTGAAGAAGGACCGAGAAATTCTGGAATGCGCCTACAACGACAGTTTAAGCGTAACGAAGCAATTCAACTTGAACCTGCTCGCTCGAATCAATCACGAACTTGGCGCGAATTTTTCATTAGATAACTTTAAACACCACGCATTCTATAATGCGACTGCAGGCCGCATCGAAATGCACTTGATTAGTCTGGCTGACCAGTCTGTCAAATTTGGAGAAAGTGTCGTCGAATTCACGAAAGGCGAAAGTATTCACACGGAGAGTTCTTACAAATATGATCCGGATCATTTTCACGAAATCGCAAGTGCAACCGGATTCGATCTCCAACAACGATGGACCGACGAGCGTCGATTCTTCAGCGTTCAATACTTGGTGGCCCGGTGAGTGTTGGCGCTCACGAAATCTTGACTAAGAGTCTTTATCGATTGTGTCCTCATTTGCGAAGTTCTGCTCCACCGATTTCTGTATCGATGGTCTCACATGGTCACGATAAAGGATTAAGCCGTGCACGGCATGGTACAGCGGACCGCAAGCAATCGGTTCACTCTGATGTTCAATAAGGTCCGTCGCAATCGCCGACACACCTCGACGAACCCACTCCTCGTTGAAACTGTTTTGGGGTAATGCCAACATCAGCCATTCCAGCGTATGGCCAGATGTCGCCAACCGTTCGGTGAAATCATAGGTGTATTGTGGGCCTTCAAAGAAGCTGGACGAAAAGGAGCCGTCCTCGTTTTGCAACGAGTTGGTGTATTCGATGTATTGTTTGATCTTTTGATCGGCCTCGAACCACGCGCTGCGCAGCGGTTTCTGGCCTTGTAAATATCTGTTTCGTGCGTAAGTCAGAGCGAATAGTCCGTGAGTCCCGCCGCAGGCGGCGCCTGATGTTGATTCGTCCGTTTGGATGTTGACCAAGCGCTCGATGCTCCATGGTTCGCCGTAATAATTCGTCCAGCGGGCCTCCGGACTTAAATAGTGACTCAATCCCCAAAGCGTCCATGTGATTTCTTCGTTGGAGCTCACCTGCATCTGCGCATTCTTGATCAAGTCCGAGATCGTGATCGTTCTGTCGCCGGCTTGAAACTTGTAGTTTCGATTCAAGTTGGAAATAGCCAGAATGGCCAAAAATTGATTCGGATGTCCCTCGAATACATTCGGCTGCGTGTAAGGATGCGCACGTCCACCGTATTCCGTGACTTCGAATAGCGGTATGCCTTGAAAGCGTGCATCATCGGTCAGCCAATTCAGGGCGGACAATTTTGTGCCGTCCATCGTGATCGTGAAATTGTGCCGATATGCCAAGATGCCGTGCAGAATTTGCCAAGGAGTATGTGCGCCAGCTGTCAAAATGCGGCGACTGGAAATCTCGATCGCTTTTTCGACCCGTTCCAGTAACGGATCGACGTTCTTCTTTGAATTCAGGGCATCGGGCTTGGCTTTCGGCGTGGCCGGATTTGAAATCGGATTTTCAGAATTTCCAGAAGCTCCCGTCGTCGATTCTGATGCATTCTTGATTTCGAGCTTCTTCGACGTGTCGTCAGCGAATACATTGACCGATTCGTCTAGACAAATGAGTGAGGCGACTACGATTCCTATCCAAAGACGTATCAATGTCATCGTAGCCGGAACTCCTGTATGCAATCTCGTTGAAAATGTTAAACTCTCGGTCAGGGTCGATGGCATTCAATTGACAGCCATGCCTCGGTAACCGGCGATCGTACGCAGCAAGCACAATCGACAAATATGTAAAACTCAAACCCTTTGCACGTACCCCAGTTATACATTACTACTCAATGCTCGTATTTCGGAAATGTTGTGTACTTTTCTAAAACTCAACCTTGTTTAGAGCTTTAGGAATCAACGAGTTTTGATTGAGCGCCAGTGTGCTTCGCAGAAACCTAGCAAGGATTACAAACGATCTAACCGGACTTGAACGATTATTGTGAGAAGTGATGACTTTCGATTGACGGAGGGTGGGGGGGAATCATGATTCGTGCCGCATTAAAGAATCCGTACCTAGTCGTCGTGCTGGTGCTGATGGTGCTGATCATCGGCGGAATGAGTTTAGTGCGCATTCCGGCTGATTTGCTGCCGACATACAAGACTTCAGCGGCCCTCATTGTTTGCTTCTATCCCGGGATGCCACCTGAGGTGATGGAACAGGACATTATGAGCCGGTTGCAGCGGTGGACCGGTCAGGCAACCGGCATCGAACATCAGGAAGCTAAGGCGATGCTGGGTGTGTGTGTCGTCAAGGACTTTTTTCACCCGCATGTCACGCAGGCCGAAGCGCTAAGCCAAGTCAGCATGTACACCATGAGCGACTTGTTCTACCTGCCGCCGGGAACGATCCCGCCGATGGTCATGCCTTTCGATCCGACTGCCAGCGTCCCACTGTGCTTGGTCTCGGTGTCCAATCCGGATATGACCGAGGCCGAATTGTACGACCTAGCCTACAAGAACCTGCGCAACAATCTGCAGTCGATATCTGGCGTGATCGCGCCGGCCGTCAATGGTGGTACGCTACGCCGCATTTTGGCCTACGTCGATCCCGATAAGTTGCGAGCCTACAACCTTTCCATCTTAGACGTTCATAAGGCACTCAGACAGCAGAACGTCTTGATTCCCGCCGGCAGTGCCAAGATCGGTGATCTGGAGTTTTACATCTACACGAATGCGATTCCCGACAGGGTCGAGACCTTGAATAATGCACCGATCAAGATGGACAAATACGATCAGCCGATTTTGTTTAAGGACGTCGGCGAGGTGCAAGATGCGAGGCAGATTCAGACCAATATTGTACGGGTTAACGGGCGACGGCTGGTGTATGTTCCGGTGTACCGGCAACCGGGAGCAAACACGATCGAGATTATGGATCGAATTCATCAAAAGTTGCCTGAAATCGCCGCACGCTTGAAGGACGAGCGCCGGTTGCCCGATGGTTCGCCGGATCCCAAGATGCAGAACCTCAGCATGGAGCCTGTTATGGACCAGTCGGTCAAGGTTCGCGAAAGCATCTGGGCATTGGAGGTCGCCATGGGTCTGGGAGCGATCATTGCCGGAGCGATTGTATGGCTGTTTTTGAGAAACTGGCGGTCAACTATCATCACGCTGTTGGCAATTCCGATCTCGATTATCACTTCACTCATTGGTTTATATTTCACAGGCAACACCATTAACGCGATGACGTTGGGTGGTCTGGCACTGGCAGTCGGAATCCTGATTGATCAAGCCATTGTAGTGATTGATAACATCGAGCGCCACTTGCAAATGGGCAAAGGATCACGGCAGGCGGCCTGGGAAGGGACACGCGAAGTAGCGGTGCCGCTGTTCGTGTCGGCCGCGACATTTATAGTCGTTTTCTTTCCAATAATCTTTCTGTCTGGGTTGGCAAAGTTTCTGTTCACTCCGCTGGCGATGGCAGTCTCATTCGCCATCTTGGCCGCATACTTGGTTGCCATGTTCTTTGTTCCGGTCGCTGCCGCCAAACTGATGAAGAGAGTCGAGAATCGAGGGTCTAGAATTCGAAGCGAGGAGGGTCCAGGATTCAAGGTCCAGGGTGAGCAGCCAGGCTCAGGTAATGCTTTCGGCTCTGAGTCGTCCAGCCCGGACCAACTTGACTGGTTAGTGCGTGGCTACCGGCGGGCACTGCTTTGGTCATTGCAATGGAAGTGGGCGATTGTGTTGACGTCCGTTTTGCTATTTGTCGGATCGTTATGGTTGACCACGGGAACTGGAAGTGAATTGTTTCCGCCTGTGGATTCCGGCCAGTTTCGAATCTACGTACGAGCTCCATCAGGAACTCGGATTGAGAAATCAGCAGCATATATCAAGCAGATTGAGAACGAGATCGTCGACGTGCTCGGCGACCCCGCCCCAGATAATCCAGTCGAGGCAGTCTATCCAATTACAATTGGAAAATATGATGTCAACAAGAATGGCAAGATGGACCATGACGAAATCGAGGAAGCCCGGGCTAAATCGGACTGCCGGATGATAGTTTCTGAAATCGGCGTCCTAATGGACTGGCCTGCCGCCTATTCACCCAACGCTGGACCGATGGATTCGTACATCATGGTCCAATTCAAAAGTCCTGAATTTGACTTTTGGTCGTCCATCAGAAATTTGTTCACGGGCGAAGGCCAGAGGAGTGTCTTCGACGATGTGACGACGTTGCGCGAGCGGTTGAACGAAAAATTCCCAGCGATCGAATTCGCCTTCGATACTGGTGGTATTTTGACGGCCGCGCTGAACATGGGTGAGCCATCGCCGATTCACCTGCAAGTCACCGGCTACACGCTCACGACAGCACACCAGATTGCGGAGCATCTTATCAAAACGATTAAGAAAATCCCTGGCGCTGTCGATGTGCGTGTTGCACAGCGTATTGATTATCCCGTGATTCGCGTCGAAATCGATCGCGTGGCGGCTGCGGATCGCGGTGTCAACACTGAACAGGTGATGAAGTCTTTGGTCAGCGCGACGAACAGTTCCATTAACTTTGATCCAGCCTTCTGGATCAACCCACGCAACGGCAACCACTACTTTTTAGGTACGCAATACTACGAACACCAGATCAATTCCTTCGACACATTGCACCAAATTTACATCAGAGGAGAAAATGGGGAGACCGTTGAGCTGCAGGACGTTGCCCAATTTAAGTTCGAAAAGAAGCCAATGGTCATTAACCACCGCAATATCACGCGGGTTACGGACGTGTTTGCCAACGTTCAGACGGGGTACGACATGGGCACAGTTGTCGCCAACATGGAACGTGAGTTGATGAGCCCAAGCCATCCTTTGAGTCTGCGGCCGATTAAGGATTCGCGTTCGGCGGCGGCCAAATATCCAGAATGGTTCCAGACGTTGCTTAAGGGGATGGGTATCCACAAGGATACGCGATTCGCGGTCGAAGGAGACGATTTCAAAGGAAAGGGTTTCACGTTGGACGTTCATGGCGAAATTCGATCCATGCGTGACTCGTTCGTCGACTTCGCCCTGGGGCTGGTGCTGGCCACGATTCTAGTGTATCTGGTGATGGTGGCGCAGTTCCGGTCGTTCATTGATCCATTTATCGTGCTAGTTACGGTTCCGCTCGGGTTCATTGGCGTGGCCCTGATCTTGTACCTCACCGGCACGCGGCTGAACATTCAGTCGTTCATGGGGATTATCATGATGATCGGCATTGTCGTGGAATACGCGATCGTGCTATTGGACTTTGCCAATCATCGGTTGTCTGAAGGCGTCAGCGTCAAAGACGCGATCGTCGACGCGGCGTTGATTCGCTTGCGACCGATTCTGATGACGTCGCTGACGACGATTCTGGCGCTAACGCCGATGGCGATCGGTTTTGCTGGTGGCGAGGCTGACGTGCCTCTAGCCCGGACAATTGTTGGAGCGGTTCTGGCCGCCACGCTCTTGCTGTTTTTTGTCGTCCCTTGTTTGTACGTGATGATCAAACGTCCGCCCGTGCCGTCCGACCAGGAAGCCGAACTGGCATTAGTATAAAGTTAGGGTGCGCGTGCGATTAGATTAGTTGATTTGGCACGCAAGCCGCGTGCTGTACGAGAAGTTTCACAACCTCACAGTTTAGAACTATCGAGCCAAACTAGGGGACCGGAATGATGCGCAAATTCCCAATCAGAAACTTGGTCGTACTTATCGCGATGGTCTTGCTATTGGCTGGCTGTAACGGCGAGTTTCAGGCAGACGCAACTGGTAGCAGTCCGGGTCCGTCTAGGGGAGTCGCGAGACTCACGGAAGTGAAAGTCTACACGGTCGGTCCGGAAAAGATTGAATTGCACGGCGCGTCGGTCCAGGGAATGGAAACCACGAGGATCATGGCCAAAGTGGGCGGGTATGTCGAGTCGATTAGTACGATTAATAATCAAGAGGTCGACATTGGTAGTTCTGTCAAGCAAGGCGACGTCTTGGCTGTTGTGAACGTACCTGAAATGGAGGACCAACGGCAAGAGAAAGAAGCATTGGTTGTTCAAGCTCAAAGCGAAGAAAAACAAGCGGTTGCAGCCGTAGCTCAAGCCCACGCGCAACTCATGAACAGAAGCGCCGAGCGAAAACAAGCGCAAGCCGATTTGAAAGAAAAGCAAGCAGCGCAACAATTGCACGAGAAGAAGTTCGCTCGGATCGACCGACTGGTGAAGCAAGAAGCCATTGGCGATGAGCTTCTGATCGAAGCCGAGTACGCTTTGGCGTCCGCCAGGGCCGCTGTCAGTAGTGGCAATGCGGCGATCGAAACAGCAGACGCCAAGATCACTGCGGCCAAGGCCAACGTGAAGAAATCCGTCGCTGACAGGGAGAGTGCCGCAGCGCGAATCAAGGTGGCCAAGCACGTCGCAAGACGATTTCAAACCCTGGTCGAGTATGCCACGATCAAAGCGCCATTTGATGGAGTGATTATCGAGCGGCACATTGACCACGGTTCGTTCGTCAAACCGGCGATGAGCAATTCCGGTGCGATGCCACTATTTAAAATTGCTCGCATCGACAAAGTTCGCATTGTGGTTGCTGTTTCCAGTACAAAAGCGGCCAAGGTAACCGTCGAACAGAAAGCAGAGTTCCACTCAATCGGCGGGCTGCGAGGAGTGCGAGTGCCGGGCGTTGTTTCTCGCTCTGCAAGGGCACTAGATCCCGAGTCGCGAATGATGCGCATTGAAGTCCACTTAGATAACACTAACACAAGATCCAGACAGCAGTTCGTCGAATTGAAGCCAGGAATGTTCGGCACAGTGACCGTGACTTTATTTGACGAAAACTATCAGATATTGGTTGTGCCAAGTTCCGCTGTCGCAACCGACAAAAAAGGAAAGAACCATGTAATAGTGATTGACGACAACAATCACTGCCATCGGCAGCCAGTCAAAATCAAGTTTAGAAACGAGAAGTTAGCGGGAATAATTAGCGGTGTCAAAATGGGAGACCTTGTTGTCGTGTACAACGTTCCTCAACTGAAAAAAGGACAGTTAGTTTCGATAAAATCGGAATAGTCGTCCAAGGGATCGCAGGCGGAATAGCCGATACTATTTGGTAGGTATTCAGAATTCCGATACCCAAGGTGCGATCCATGACATGCTATCGCGTGGTGTCAGGTATTGGCGGAACGTTTTTCCAGTTGATCCTGGCGGCAGCGACTAGTATTGTTTGGGGCTGTCAAGTTCATCATTCCGTGAGCAGTGTCGCCAGTCATGATGCGCTGCCGCAATGCGTCCCAACACTAAACCTCACAACGGATCAACAGGCACGTCCGTCCGCCAAAGACAGCGACTCGCATGAATGGCAGACCACACAGCCTGTGGCTGACACGATACCAATCAAGCAAGACGACTGGCATCCTACGTCGCGTGTGCTGCCAAGCACCAATGCCGTCGCGGCATGTATTCAACCCATAAGCCATTTAGACCAAGTATCATATGAAGAGTCGTTTGCGTCCGGAAATTCTACGCAGGAGGTCGAATCATTTTGGAAAGACGCGCAGACGCAAGGGATCTCGCCATATCCGATTAACCTGGCAACAGTGTTGCGCTTGGCTGGAGCGGATAACTGGGACGTGCAATTTGCGGTGGAGCGAGTGCACGAGGCGCGGATGCGATTGAAAGCCGCACAAGCGATGTGGTTGCCGTCTTTGGTCATCGGTTTGGGCTACACCAAGCACGACGGCAAGTTGCAGGAATCCGCGGGCAACGTAGTCGAGGTCAGTCGGAATGCCCTGTTTGTCGGCGGAGGAGCTCGAATCGGCAGCGGACCCTTGGCGGGTGGCGGCGGTGGGCCGGCTCGACTAATGGTCAATTTATCGCTGGCTGACGCCATTTTCAAGCCGTTGGTGGAAAGACAATTGGTCGATGCCGAACAAGCTCGGGAATCGGTAACTTACAATGACACTTTGCTGGCCGCGTCGTTGGCCTATTTCGAATTGGTTCACGCCCAGGGTCAGTTACATAACGCACGCAACAAAGATCTGAAAAACGCCGAAGAATTGTTTCAACAGATTCGGGTGTTCGTCCACGCGGGCAAGGGGTCAAAGGCTGATGTGGCTCGCATGCAGATCGAAGTGAATAACCGGAAGCAGCAAGTCGTCGAAGCTACTGCGGCCGTGAGCGTGGTTTCCGCCGAGTTGGTCCGACTGCTGCAGCTTAGTCCAGAGACCAAACTGATTGCTCTGGAAGACCAACCCGACAAACCGGTCGCGGTGGAATTGGTTGCGGAGAAGAGGACGCTGCCAGAATTGGTTTCACAAGGGTTGAGCAATCGACCCGAGTTGTTCGAACACTTGTCTAGGACGGAAGCAGCTCGTCGCGCCGCCCAGGCCGAACGGCTGCGGCCCTGGTTTCCGAACGTCTTTGTCGGCGCGTCTGCCGGCGGTCTGGGTGGTGGTGTCAACAACTCGTTCCCTCAAATGGACGGCCGCAGCGATTTTGATATCCTAGCCGTTTGGGAAATGAGGGGGGATCTTCGTGCGGTCCGCAAGCAACGTAATAGCCAGTACAGGCAGTCTGTATTCGCCTGGTATCGAAGACGCGACCAAGTAGTGACCGAAATCACGCAGGCCTATCACCTAGTCCATGCTCAGCGCGAACAAATCAGTCTGGCTGAATCGAATCTGGAAGCAGGGATGAGGGCGCTTGAACTTAACAGAATTCGCATTAAGGGTTTTCAAGGACTGCCCTTAGAGGCTCTGCAGGCGGTTCAGTCGATGGCTGCTGTGAACGATGCGTATGTCAAGGCCGTAGTCGAATATAACAAGGCCCAGGTCCGTTTGGTCCGTGCGATCGGCAATTCGATTGAACAGAACTAGTCGGAGCAACGTAAGGTAGAATCGAACTTAAATCATTCGGGTTGAAAAACTGTGGTCCCGTGCCAATTCGAAGGTTCCACATTGATTACTCCCCATGGTAATGCAGAAGAGCTACAATCGTCGTGGAGACGTTGTGAAGGAATTGGCGAGCCGGAAGTGTCAGCTTTCGGATAGATCGGCGGCACTGAAACTTTTGGTCGGCATCCGAGCCGTCGCTCCTGTTTTTAACGCTGAGTGAACGATGATTCCGTTGCGCGATAACATTCCGTCACGATCGACACCGTTTGTAAATTACTTCGTCATTGTGACGTGTACGTTGGTGTTTCTGGCTCAACTCGGCGAATCGAGGGGGCAAGGATCATTGATTGAGCGATATGGAATGATTCCGGTCCGAGTCATCCATCCCAACCGGCCTGTTGAAATGGCCGACTACGAGTTAGTGCGAACGCCATTTGACATCCGTTATCACGAGGTCACTCGTCAAGCCGCGGAATCTGCTGTTGCACCGTGGTTAACGGTGTTGACGTGCATTTTCTTGCATGGCGGTTGGATGCACTTTTTGGGGAACATGTGGTTTCTGTATATCTTTGGTGACAACGTCGAAGACAGGTTCGGCCATTTCGGTTACTTGATGTTTTACTTAGGTTGCGGGATCGCTGCGAGTCTCACTCATTTGCTTACCAATCTGGGCGGTCCTTCAGTATCCGTTCCAACGATCGGAGCCAGCGGAGCGATCGCCGGTGTCATGGGCGCCTACTTTTTGTTGTACCCACGAGCGAAGGTGGTGACGATTGTTCCGATCCTGTTTTTCATCCAAATCATAGTCTTACCCGCATCAATTTTTTTAGGTATTTGGTTTGCGATCCAAATTTTCCAAGGCACGTCAATGCAATCAACAGGCGTGGCCTGGTGGGCCCACATTGGCGGCTTCCTGGTCGGAATGCTGCTAGCGTGGCAACTGAAACAACACCATAAACTCCGCCCACCTGTCGAACGCGTCTTACCGCATACTGACCACGTCACAGCGTATCGTTTTCGGCGACAAGATAATCCTTGGCATTGACAATGTCGAGGATGTCAAGACAGTTTCAAACTGTTACGATCTCGGCATCAGAAGGTTCTTGTGGAACATACTGATCTAACTAGCATTGGGATTCGGATTACAGAACGGGCGATTGGCGCAGTTGGCTAGCGCATCTCGTTTACACCGAGAGGGTCACAGGTTCGAGTCCTGTATCGCCCACCTTGACAGATTGCGTGTTATCGCATTCAGTCGCACACCCCTGCAAAACAGGGGTTTTTTTATATGTACCCGATGGCAGATGCGAGCCCGTGCGATGAGAAACGGCGGGCTGCTGCAGCGCTTTCTGCAGCGCTTTTGTTGCCATCTCAAAATGCTCTGGGGTCACCCGAAGGTAATGCTTGTACGCCACGGCGGGACTGTTGCCAATCCACTCGCAAACGACGTGTGTCGGGAACTCATTTTCCAGTTCGGTCTGTCGACTGGCGCGCATAT
>Ga0310123_10004149_pt1 | contig 11011 bp, 8 predicted proteins | sample CB6_AW_1057_MG_FD_203505 | JGI IMG/M metagenome (GOLD analysis project Ga0310123, IMG submission 203505) | Marine microbial communities from Western Arctic Ocean, Canada - CB6_AW_1057 | ecosystem: Environmental > Aquatic > Marine > Oceanic | place: Canada: Western Arctic Ocean | collected...
CGCATGGTCGATCGCCATCGTATCGAGGTCTCGGAAGTTGGCCAGGTAACTCGGGTGCGCTTTGTGGACCGGAAGATCCTGGACGAAGCGAATATCCAGGAGTTGGGCGCAGAGTTGTTCCACCTGGTCGAGGAGGAGAATCGTAAGAGCTTGCTCCTTAATTTTTCGTCGGTCGAGTTTTTGTCGAGTGCCGCGTTGGGGAAGTTGATCATGCTGGACAAGAAGGTCAAGGCGAACAGCGGCAAGCTGAAGCTCAGCAACATCCGGCCCGAGATTTACGAGGTGTTTGCGATCACCAAGCTGAACCGAGTGTTTGATATCAAAGAGGACGAGGTGGACGCGCTGGCTGCGTTCTGAACGACGTCCTAAGAGTTTGGGGAACATACAGTTTTCGGCAGACGGCCAGCCGGTATGGTGTTGAGTTTAGCGGCGGGTCACCTTGGTGGTAGGTGACAACGCCTCGATACTCGCCACGAAACTTCTCGGGGCTACGTTTCGCGGGCGTTGCATCAACACGGATGGCAGTTTGGGAACGGTGTCGAGTGCGGCTTCTAACGCTAGGCATTGCTTAGCCGTCGATCCATGGAAGACAACCAGTGGCTCTGGTCGACTGAGTTAGAGATTCCCAGCGAGCACGGTTCTGGCGAGGGAGTGGTGCGCGACGTGCTGTCCCAGCTCGAGCGGTTGGGATGGATCGAGCAGGACATGTTTGGAGTTCACCTGGCGTTGGAGGAGGCGATGGTGAATGCGATCAAGCATGGCAACGGGATGGACGTCAGCAAGCGGGTGCACGTTATCTGCAAGATATCTGCGGCTCGGATCTGGATGGAAGTCAGCGACGAGGGGGAGGGTTTTGATCTAGCGGAGATCCCGGACCCCACGGAGGACGAGAATTTGGATCGCGATTCGGGTCGAGGGATATTGTTGATGAACAGTTTCATGTCACATGTGAAATATAACGAGCAGGGCAACTGCGTGACGATGGAGAAGTTTCGCGAGGGGGAGTAGTGTGAGGCAAGTGCGATGGGTGGGCGAAGGCCGAAGTCCGAAGGCAAATGGCCGAGAAAAACTGGTTGGACTTCGCACGCACCTCTCCGCGCTGGCTCCCATTTACACCTTGCCGCTCTGCTGCGGATGAATTAGAGTGTCACCCTTCGGGCGTTATCGCCCACTCATTCCCCTGTAGCTCAGTTGGTAGAGCAGCCGGCTGTTAACCGGCTTGTCGTAGGTTCGAGTCCTACCGGGGGAGCTTGCAAAAGCCCGAGGTTTACGGGTTTTTTGAACCAACCCACCCGAAAAGGATGACAAAAGGATGACATCCCGTGGTTGAATGTCGGACTGACGTTGGGAGCGGCAACTCCTGTCAGTCCTACGGCTGCTTCCTCTAATGCTCGATCCGAAAGGGGGTCCCCATGGCCAGCCTTCAGTGCCGGTCTACTGGTCTCTACATGCTCGCCTTCCGCTTCCAAGACAAGCGGATTCTCAGGTCGCTCGAAACCGATAAAGAATCCGAGGCCCTGCGGCTCAAGTCGCTCGTCGAGGAACGACTGAAACATCTCAGGGAGGGCATCCTCCGGCTGCCCGCCGGCGCCACCGCCGACGATCTCTGGCAATTGGTGCGGCACGGAGGTAGCGTCGTCGAGCTCCCCAGGCTCATCGAAAAGGTTCCGCTGTCGGTGGTGGCCGACCGCTACCTGGCGGCCTACCCCGCGGGTGCCAAGGAAGAGAAGACGCTCGCCACGGAGACCTCGCATTTGAATAACCTGCGGCGGGTGCTGGGAGACAGGACGCCCTTAAACGCAATTCGGGCGGCCGACCTGCGTGAGTACGTCAACGTCCGTCTTAGCGAGGATGGGAATCGTGGCGGCAAGATCAAGCCGGACACGGTCCGCAAGGAGTTACAGACGTTTCGCCTCGCCTGGCAATTCGCCAAGGGTGAGGGGTACGTAGCGGGGGATTGCCCGCTGGTACACGTGCGGCTGCCGAAAAAGCGTCGACGGCCTCCCTTTCAGACGTGGGAACAGATCGAAACGCGGGTCGCACGCGGCGGCCTGACCGATCACCAGATTGCCCAGCTGTGGGACTGTGTCTACCTGCGACGTGCCGAAGTCGCCAGTTTCCTCGACCACGCCTGGAAAATCAGCCGCAGGCTGCCACGTTTTCCCTTCATCTACCCGACGCTCTACTTCTGTGCGTTCACCGGCGCAAGGCGCTCGGAGATGTTTCGTTGCCAGATCGACGACGTGGCCGATGGCCTCGTCAACATCCACGAAAAGAAGCGGGACAGGGAATACGACTTCTCCTACCGGTCGGTGCCCATCGTGGCCGAACTCCGTGCGGTGCTCGACGACTGGCTGGCCGGCCATCCGGGCGGGCAGTTCATGTTCTGCAAGAATGGTGGACAGCCCCTGGACGATCGCACGTCGAGGGAGGCGTTCAAGGCCATCACGAAGAACAGCCGATGGAGCATCCTCCGCGGCTATCACGTCCTGCGGCACAGCTTTGCCAGCAATCTGGCAATGAAAGGGGTCGATGACCGGATCGTCCGCAAGCTGATGGGCCACCAGAGCGAGGAGATGACCCTGCGATATCAACACCTGTTCCCCGAAAAGCAGATCGACGCCATCAATGTGCTTAGTGACGCCGCGCCGCCGCAACTGGCGATCGTAGGTTTCGGAGCCGTGGATTACGATCGCCACCAAGTCGTGCGGCAGCCGGCCTAATGCAAATCACACGGCAGAACGCTGGCGTCGCTCCGGCGGGATACCTTCACTCAAGATATGTAGTACAGACTCCCTGGGAACCCGCCACGACCCGTCCTCCGCCTTGCGAACCTGGGGAATCCGTCCCTCGCTGCAGGCGAGCCTGACAGTATAGGTACTTGCCTTTTTTGTGCCGTATTGCTGCGTAAGTTCGGCAACCTCGGCACAGGAGTAGTTGGCCTTGACCAGTACGTCGTTGAGGGTGGGCCTGGCGATGGATCGCTCAATCGCATCCAGCCGTGACTCTATCCGCTTTAGCGCCTCGATCATTTCGTTCATAATGACGTGTCCTCCTTCGGGAGGAAGTAGCTGCCCTGGCCCCGGAGGGTTGCCGCCCGTTGATGGGGCCAGGGTCTTTTTGTTGCTCGGTGAGTATTGATTAGGGAAAACAACCGGATAGAGTGGCACGGATCGGGCCGCGGCGGACATCTGGCATCGGTACTCTTGCCGACAATCAAGTTTCCCATGGAATCAGCTTTCCATCTTCTGTAAATACAGCCTCCGCTTGTTTGCTCCACATCGAGGACAAGGCATATTCGCAGGCGATCGGCACGGCTCCTGTCAGCTCTTGCATGGTGCTGCACATGATTCCGTCGATCCGCTCCGCCTCAGCCGTATGGTCGGCGTCGATTGGAAGCTCGATGAGGACTTCATCGTGAACGAATCCAACGAGCCTGTACCTAGCTTTCAGCAGTTTCCACATCGCCAGCTTCGCGCCGTCCGCCGCCAGTCCCTGAAACGGTGTATTGTGGGCCTGGCAGAAGGTAACTCCGCCTCGAACTCTACCGGTAAGCGTCACAACGTCTGTCGGTGCATCTGCGTTGTCGCGTAGATAGCGAGACAACTCGGGATAGACTTCCCCAATCAGCTTGGCGCGAAACAGTCGAGCTTCGCCGAGTGTCAATTCGACGTCGTACGTCTGCTGGGCATAGGTGACCAGCGTGGCAGGCCCGAGGCCCCCTGGAAGCCCAAAGTTGATAGCTTTCGCCCGTTGGCGCAGTGTTTTGAATCGAGCTGAATCTTCGTGTTTCAGGACTACGAACTCGTCCAGAGTCATGCCCTCGAACAGCGCCGCGGTGTAACAGTGCGGATCGATTCCCTCCCGGATAACCTCGGCGAGCTTGGATTCGCCGTACCGATGCAGGCATACCGCGGCCAGCGTTCGCAGCTCAATAGCGCTGTAGTCGATGGCAAACAAATAGTGTCCGGGGCTCGGGATGATCATTTCCCTGAACCCGTCCGCGCGGGGTAACTGTTGGATGTTGGGTTTACTGCAGGAGGTACGACCTGTCCGCACCAGTACGGTGTAGTGCGGACGGACCCGCTCGCCGACCATTTTGCCGCAGAATTGCAGCAACTTGGAGATTTCCGTTAGCTCGACCCAGCGGTCGATAAATGGATGCAGATGGCGATACTGGGCCCAATACTTGGCACTCGTCGAAAGTTTCTTGGTCTTGGCGGTTCGTGGCATTTCTATGTCCACATCCGCGGCCGCTACGATTTCTTGCAGCTTCGCTTCCAGTCGATCCTTGCTGATTGAGGGTACGCCCGACGGAGTGAACTTCATCCGACCGGTCTTGGTCCGTTGAAATATATTCGTCAATTGACCTGGATCTTCGCCGGTGTCTGACCCGTCGGCGACGGTGCCTAACTGCTCCAGTTCCGCTACCATGCGCTCCATTCGGTGCTGCAGCCTCCCGCGAGTTTCCTCGATTTGCTCGGGATCCAGGCACATCCCGTTACGGGATGTGGAAGACAACGCGATCGCTGCCCGAACCTGGGTGGTTTCGGTGAGCAGGCCGAAACGGCCACGAGCGTCGGGCAATATCTGGTCGTCGTATGGCTGGGCAATCCGTTCAGCAACCGCCTGGAGATGCTTGAATGCTGAAATCGTGGCGACGGCATCCTCGATCGCGTATCGGAGGAAGCCGGCGTCGACAGTGGCCAGATCCTCGCCGATTATCTCGCCGTACCGTTTGCGAAACGGGTCGTCCTTGTCCAGCCGGAGGCCGGCGTATTGTTCCGCCACGGTGCCCAGGTCACGGGGACGAGGGTGTTCGTCCGACTGGGTCAACCGGACCAGCATGTCCAGGAACATGGTGTCGTGGAGGCGGCCGTCGTCTGCAGCCGCCCACCAGGCATCGATTGCCTGACACTCGTTCACGTCGAGCAGGTATCGATTGATGACCCAGAAATCGAAGGCTGCGTTGTGGCAAACAAAGTGCCCGTCACGGTGAGCCAGGATGAACTCACCCAGCCGGCTCGGCTCAACGATGAAGTGCTGCTCACCGTCGCTCACGCTCGCCAGGGCCAGGTCAGGGACCTCGCCATCTTCAATCAGCGTGGTCTCGGTGTCGATGGCCAGGGTGCCGGCGAGTAGCTGTCCCGACCAAAACCCGGGCGTGGAATCGACAAGTTTTTTTGCTTCTCGGGATTCCGCGAAACTTGTCGGCGGTTCTAGAGAAGTTGTGGGTCCAGATACCAGATCGCCATTCCTATTCCCATTGGCCTGTTCACAATAGTGTTCCTTCAAATCGCGTTGGTTATCATCGCCGACAGGTTTCGTTTTTGTTCCGGATTCAACAAAACCTGTCGGTTGTAGCATGGGCTTTGGTGATGTTTTGCAACCCGCAGGTTGGTCGTCTTCACTATCTTCTTCATTTTGCTCCTGTTCCGCTTCACGTGACTTGCCCTGGTTATCAGCGCCGACAGGTTTTGTAATTTCCGGGGTCTCGTCAGAACGTGTCGCCGCAACCGCCCGATGAAGCACGAATTCCCGAGTTGCTGGACCCCGCTTTCCGGTCCGCGTGGTCTCCCAGTCTCCTAGCCCTGACTTGTGAAGACGCTCCAGCGCCTCCTCGGCTTCGTCGGTGCCGGCGTAGTCTCGCAGGTGCCTGCTGAGATTCCGGGGTGTGACTCTCCCACCACGGCCTTCGATCCACTCAACCAGCCGTCGCTGTTCATCGCCATCTGATCCCGCACGGAGCACCTGATAAACTCGTGGAATTTCCACCACAAACCAGTCGGTCACCGTGATGGCGGACTCGACCGACTGGCGGTCGATTTCGACGTAACTGGCATCACCCGCCGCTGCTCTCGCCATCTGAAAGATCAGTGCCAGCCGGGCACAAGTTGCTTCGAGCTTAGACAGCACGGCCGCCACATCGCCCACAGCATCCCGCTGCCGTTCCCCGTGCAGGTTGTACCAGTCCACCCAACGGGATTTCGCCTCGCCGCTCATCGGGACTGTGACGGGCTGTTGCTGGCCATTGTCCGCGGTCTGGGACTCCAGAGAATACAACCGGCTGATGATATCTGCCATGTGCCGATCTGTTTTGTTGTCGATGTCATTTTCGGTCCAGCGCTTCTTGCGGCGAGGCGGCATCGCTAGTAACAGCCGGGGCGCTAGTCCATTCTCGAAATGCTCGCGGCCCAGGGCTCGCCGCAGAACATCGGGTGTAATGGCGCCGCAGATCGAGACAGCCGCTCGGGCTGCGAAGATGGGACCATTGCCCGTCTTGCGGTCAATCAACAGATCACGGGCCCCGTGCATCGCCAACCAGTGGGCCTCGTCGGCACCGCGGCCACCTTTATATTGATTCATCCCCAGCAACCAGCCGCTGAGTTCGTCTCGGGTCACCAGCGTGCCCCTCCCCGTTTGCACCAAGATCTCGGCAAGCGCTTCAACGGTGACGTCCGAACAGACGTAACGGGTACAGACAGGGCGATCAGGCTTTTCCGGTGGTGCTTCACCTTTCTTACGCCCTGCCCGCTTCCACTCGTCGCAGGCGATCTTGTACGTTTCTTGCTCTCGCTCGAACTGCTCCATGCGGAGCCGATATTCATGGAATGCTTGCGCCTGCAATTCCCCAATGTGTTTGGTCGCCGCATCGATGGCCGGACTCTTCTGCGCACCGGAGTCGGCAACCAGGCCCGCCCAAATCACTGGCGGTTCATACCAACTATTCCTGAGCCGGACTCGTCGCGTATTTCCCAGCGCCGCGCCCAGCGTAGGGAGAATCGGCACTGCCACAAATGCCGGATCGCAGCCGATCGCGGCAGCGCAACGCTCCACGTACGTACTCACAAGTGCCGGCAGAGCATCAACCGGGAACGGTCGCCACGGAGGGATTGGATTTTCAGGTTGCTTTTCCTGGCCGCCGCCATAACCCAACTCAACGAGCTTCGCCGTTGCCCTGGAAAAGTCACCCTTGTAGTTCAGCAGCGCGTATGCGCCGAACTTTGTGTAAGTTGAACATGCTTGACCATTCTTGGCACCGTTGAATGGCGCCGCGTTTTGGCTGAACACGCACAGCAGCTCGTTGCCGTCCTCGGAAATCAGGCCGGTCGTTGCCGAGTGTCCATTTGATTTTCCAGGCCGACGCCAATAGGCGAGGTCACCGGACTGTTTCTCCGCAACCCAGCCGTGTGGTTCAAGTATTTCAGCCCACTCCGCGCGCTGATTGAAATCATCACCTGGTCGATTTTCGCCAGTGGTTTTTCTCCCTGAGGATGACGGTTGCGTTTGTTCTGGCGGTCGCTTGTCAAACGACCGGGCAACTGCGTGGATCGTCTCGACTTCTTCCGGCGATAGAACAGAAATTTGCGAGAACTTAGGACCGCCAAAATAGCGATATGTCCGGCCGGTTTTGTGACACGATCCCGGACTGCCTGGTGCCAGTACATAACCACCTTCCGCCTTGGTTTCGATCCACGTATCCTTTCCTGTCTCATTGACTGTCAGCTTCTGCGAGCCGGAAATCAAGTCCGAACACCTGTACCAGTAATGCCTCGCATCTTCATCTCGGGGCGTCTGGACCTGGGTCAGCTTTGCGAGCAGGTTGGGCGCGATTTCTTCAAGTTGCTGCTCAAACGGTTGGCGAAGGTCCGGGCGGTCGACGTCCAATATTTCCAGGTTGCCGCTGACTTCGCCGCAGACGACGGCAATACCCATGGCGCTGCCGTCGTCGAACCAGCGTTGTAGGGTTTCCGGACACGCCGGATCGTTTTGATATTCGCGCCACTTCAATGGGGGCTGTTTCGAGCCATCCGGTTTGATTGGGATAGTGGAGAATCCCAACTTCCGATACTTCTCTGCGTACCCAAGAACTGGATTCACGAGGGGAAATCCCGTATAATGACGTTGTAACTGAAACCGATCCTTCCGAGCCCAGCGGGTGACCGGCACGATCCCAGCTGGACTCGTCAGACCTCATGACTAAAACGCGTCGTCCGCTGATTCTTCCTGAACCGCCGGAGGCTGGTTCTTAGGCTTGCGGACGCGGAGGCAGTCGACCTGCTTTCCTTGAAAGTCGCAAGTCGTAGGAAAAACAACTGCCTTGTTGCCAGGCCAGTCCTCGAAATCATCTCCGAGATACTCGGCGAGCGTATTGCAGTTCGTCGCGTTCAGAACCAGACCGCGATCTTCTCCACCGAAGTAAACAACGGGCCTGGTTTTGTCGGCATCACCTTGCAACAATTCGATCGCCACTTTCGTGATTTCGAGCAGCTTCGGCTTTGTGAAATGGCCGGCCTTCATATAGTCGGAACCGAAAAAATCGCTGGCTTTTACCATCGGAATCTCCTCCTTTGCGCGGCGCTTTTGTTGAATCCCTAGCGACCGGCGCCGCGCTGTCGGCCGGATCGGGAGAAGAACAATCTTTCGGGACCCCGTGCACGTTGCGTCGCAGCTGCGTCGACCAATACAGCTCCTCGAGATAGTCGCAGGTGCGGTCGCAGCACATGTCGCACAGGGGATCACCACCGTGGATATGTGTTGCTGTTTCGACGCAGTTCATACACATCATCGTTTTGTTTCTCCACCTGCTCGGCCAACGCGACGGCCATGTCTTTAGCGTGGCGAGCCAGCGCTAGACCGAATTACCGCATCCAACTCGCTCCGATTCACGATGACTCGACCAGGCACCGGGCGGTGAGCCGTGAGCCGGCCGCTGGAGAGCAGACGCCGTATCGACTCGTCCGAGAGTGACGCATATTTCGCCGCACCTTGGACGGTCAGCCATCGCTGATCGGCTTGTTTCAAGAGCTCGTTCAGCTCGGCGGCAGGTATAGAAACCACTTCGTATTTGGCCATGATCATCTCCGGTCACCTGAGTGGTCACACATACTCTCCTCTAGTCGTGACGAATCTACAGCATTGACACACCGGCGTCCATCCGGAATAATTCCTATTATCTGTGACATATTCCGTACGCAATTCATGTAGTTGTGACGAAGCCCGAATGCCCCCGAAGAGAATGCCATGCAAACCGTAACCGACATCAACTATGTAGCGAGGGTGCATGTGAACGGTTACGCTTGGCGTGACAACAAACTAGTTCCGCACGTCCCCGATGACGAAGTGAAAGAACGTTGCCCTTTTGATGGTCGTCCCGGTCTGTTTCTCGAATTCGCGCAGTTGCCGATTGATCGAGATGAAATCCTGTCGTTCGCCGCCGAGTACGGGCAATTACGCGACCCGTTTCATGCACGTTTTGATCTCGTCCGAAGGCTACCCAAAGATAAGCGCTTATTTGATAGCTTTGATCTTTGGAAAATGCACATTGGCGCAATGCGTGATTTGGTGGCCCTGTGGCAAGCGAGCCAACTGCCGACCGATGACACGGTTTTGCGAGATCTCATCAAATGGAACTACAGAGAAGGCATTGACCCGACCGACGAGGGTGACGCCGACATGCCGCGGTTCAATAGAATACCAGTGCACCCTTCGTGCAGACGATTTCTCAAGAAAGACGACTATCGGGTTGCGGCGCTGCTCACCATTGAACAGGAGGTTCGTGACACCTCGCCGGGTAGCGTCAAAACGGTTCTCAAATTCGATCCGGAGCACAAGCGACTCGTCAAAACCCATGAGCCCACCACACTGGACGGGGCGCTTTGGCTCCAATTCACACAGGCCATTGATCGCGACAAGCGGTTTCAATCCTGTCGATCGTGTCGTGAGCCGATCGATATTTCGGATGATGGAAGCCGAGTTGACCGCGAGTATTGTGACGACGCGTGCCGACAACGCGAATCAAGGCGACGGCGTAAGGTCGCCAAACAAATGCGAGAAGAGGGACAATACCTCCGCACCATAGCTAAACGGTTCGACGTCGATATTGGTACGGTGAAGGGCTGGGTCGGAAAAGTCTAGTGCACCAAGCAGTGATCCAATTATTAACTCGGTTCGGCGACGAGTTGGCGAAACGAGGATTCACGGACGACCGATACACCTCAGGAGCCAAGAAGGGGCTGAAGATGCGGCGCGGCATCGGGCTTTTGGACCCCCGAGTGCCAGAAGAGTGAACAGTGTGAACAGTAGTTCTAGTTCCGCCCTATACGCGCGCGTCATAAGGGGGTTATGCAGAATAAGTGTTCACACTGTTCACACTGTTCACCGTTGACTCAGAGGTCATCCAAGCCATTTTATTCGCCCTGGTTCATCTGGGGTCGGCGTCCTCTTAGGCGAACCAGGAAATGCGACCACGATTTCGTGGAGACATTAAGCGCAGCGAGTTGTCTTCCGTAGTAGTCCTCACCACATCGTCGTATAATTTGATGTCTAGAGAAGTACAGGTGGGCGCGATCCATCGTTCGAGGTGATGCCATGAGTGAACCGAACGGCAAGAATAACGGCAGAAAACCGGCCAGGAAAACGCCAGAAATCCGGCCTGCGGTAGCCAAGTCGACGAAGAAAGAAATGGAAGACAGAATCCAGTTCGCGATGAAATTGATCTGCGACGGACGCCAGACCTGGGAGATTCGAAGGCGTTTCAAGGAGAAATACGCTGGTCGCAACGGCAAGCCAATCGCGAGCCGGACGATCAACGGATATCTTGCTCGCGCGCGAGAACGACTGCTGGAGTCAGTCGAAATTAGCAAAGTGGAAATGTCGTCGCAGCTCGCGGCAATCCTTCACCAAACGATTACGGACCCAGCCGCGACGGTCCGTGACAAGCAGCGGGGCGTCAAACTTTTGGCGGACCTGTTCGGCATCCGCGCGCCGCTCATGATTGCGCAGACGGACTCCGCCGGCAACGACCTGTACCGCCAAGCGTTAAAGGATTTGAGTCGCGAAGAACTTAAATTGTTGGCGACGGCTCATGAAAGAATGAAGCGAATGGCGAGAGGTGGAAGCGCGAATGGTATGCCGGCTTGCCTATCTTAAAGCGGATCCGTAAGCAGGGATCGCGAGACCTGTCCCTCTCAAAAACGTCATTCGGCGAGTGTAGTAGCCGACCGGACAC
>Ga0310123_10004150_pt1 | contig 11011 bp, 15 predicted proteins | sample CB6_AW_1057_MG_FD_203505 | JGI IMG/M metagenome (GOLD analysis project Ga0310123, IMG submission 203505) | Marine microbial communities from Western Arctic Ocean, Canada - CB6_AW_1057 | ecosystem: Environmental > Aquatic > Marine > Oceanic | place: Canada: Western Arctic Ocean | collected...
CGCTCGACGGCACGAAAGTGAAAGCCAACGCTTCCAAACACAAGGCCATGAGCTACCAGCGCCTGCAGCAGGAAGAGGCCCGGCTGGAAGCCGAGATTCAACAACTGATCGAGCGCGCCCAGCAGACCGACGCGGCCGAGGACAATCTCCACGGCGCCGCATCGAGCGGTGAGGAGATGCCGCCAGAGCTGAGCCGGCGGGAAAGCCGCATCGCCAAGATCCGCGAAGCCAAGGCGGCGCTGGAAGCCGAACAAGCCGAAGCCGACCGCGCCAGGGGACGCCATCCCGGCGACGAACCAGTGGCGGGCCAGGAGCGGCCACAGGGAGGGCGCTCGAAGTTCAAGCGGGAATTTGGCGAACCGGAGCCGGCGGCGCAACGCAATTTCACCGATGCCGAGAGCAAGATCATGAAGACGAGCCAGGGGCAGGAGCAGTGCTACAACGCGCAAGCGGCGCTGGAGGAAGGCGCGTAATTGATCGTGGCGGCGACGGTGGGCAACAACGCGGCCGACAACGGACATCTGATCGAAATGGCCGACGAAGTCAAGAAGACTACGGGAGTGAAACCGCGGCGGGTATTGGCCGAGGCCGGCTACAAGGGCGAGAAGAATATGGCGGAACTGGAGCGGCGCAAGATTCGCGGCTACGTGGCGCAGGGCCGCGAGAGCGGCTCCGTTGGCGAGGCGCAAACGAAGGCGGGCGGGGCGGCGACGGCACGGATGCGCAAGCGGCTGCGGGACAAGCGAGGCCGCCAGCGATATCGGCGAAGAAAGGCGCTGGTGGAACCGGCGTTCGGATGAGTGAAGAGGGTGTTGGGATCCCGAGAATTTTCGATGCGGGGTTTGGAGAAAGCGCAAGGCGAGTGGAACCTAGTGAGGGCGGCCTTAAACCTGAGGCGCATGGCGAAAATGAATCTAGCGCCCGAAGGGGCATAAAGGGAAAGCAAGCGAGAGCAGCGAAGGCGCGAGCCAGTGACCGACTCCTTGCCAAATGAAACGGGCCGAGACACCCGCCAACCTCAAATCGCGCTCCACGATCAAAGAAATGGAATCGTCCGCTCCAATCCCTTTCATCGAGATTTTCTGTGGGACAGACTCCTAGTTCTAGCCAAAGACATTTGACATTTCGGTCGTGGGGCCTTTCGGGCTATGTTGGTGTTAATACTGGCCGCCGGTGCCAGTCCCGGGCTAATCCCGCGACCACCAGCGTCCTCGCTATCCACCTCGCGCCGCCTGCGGCGCGAGACGCTCCCTTGCATAAGCCCGGTACTCGTTATCAAGCAGGATCTTAAGCTCGACCACCTTCTTGTGCGCGTCAAGAGCCGCCGCGAAAGCGTCGCCCTGGAACTCACCCGTCACGGAGCTTTGGAGAGACACGATCCGGGTTGCGTAGTCGCGTAGTTTTTCGAGTGCATCTAGCGTGGCGTCCTGTTGCATCGCTCCCTCGTGGCTGAAATGGCGTCAGGAAATACTGTGCCTTATTCGTTAGGACGCACCGCTACCGAGTCGAGTTTCTGGCGAAGCCGCCACTGATTTCGAGTCCCGCAAACGTGCAGCTATTCTTGGAAAACAATCTGAGCGATGAAAAGATTGGGCATCACCTGATTCCACCCGACCGGCGCATTGTCGAACGCAAGCCGGAATGAGCCGGTGCCGCCGGGCCCCAGCCTGCTCCGGCCGCGGCCAACAATGCGGACCAGCTCGCGGCTCAACTCTTGCTCGTAGGGGTCGCGGAAAACGCAATGGACGTCGACCGCGCGAAGCGTCTTGTCTCCGTTGTTGGTGATCTCCCCGACAATCGTGACGATCGTTTGTTCAAGGAAACTGTCCTCGGCGCTCATCTCGACGTTGCTCAAATCAAGGCTGGGCAGATATTGCTTCGCTTCCTCGGTCAGGATGGGCAACAGCGGGGCCTGATCCCGCCACTCCTGGTAGAGGAAATAAGCGCCGGCGAGCCCGGCGATCACCGCCAGCCCGGCGACAATCACACCCACCGGAGGTCCACTGCGCCGCAGAAGTTTGGCCCCATCTTCGAGCATTCGTTCGAGTACCTCTCCTCGCCAGCCGGCGAGAAATACAGGCTAGCAGTTTACCAGAATCACATCGGAACCTCCCGCCGGAGATGGCGTCAAACCCTCACTGTCCGGGGCTTTACGGAGAAGGCTTGAGTCTAGGCGCTTGGCGGGGCCGAAATCGATGACTATCCCCTGAGATTTCAGCGCGCACAAGAAACACGAAGAGCACGATCGAGACCAACGCCGCCCTCCAACCTACATTCCCAGCTCGCCCCGAATCGAGAAAGCCAGATCGTCGATTTGTGAAGCCGGACGTGTCACGATCGCGCTCGATTCGAGCAGCTCACGCGTGTCGTCGGGAAACGAATCATCGAGAACGGCCGTCAGCTCGGGGGATTCTTCGGCCCGGGCGCGCAGCCGTTCAAAGACGAAACAGAGTTTCGAGGCATCGCTGACGTTGTTGTGCAGTGCGAGACCATGGATGTAGTGGGCGGCGCCGTTGGGGCGGTAGCTGTAATCGAAAGTGAATCTCAGCCGCGGTCCGGCGTAGGGCACGCTGACTTGACCCTCGAGTCCCGTGCCGATCAGATGGTAGCGCCGGAAGGTCTGCTCCATTTGCCGCCGCAGGGCGCGCCGGGTTCCTGGCAGGGCCTCGGTATCGGTCCCAAAAACTTCCTGACGGCTGGGCGTAACGAGAAATGCCTGCCGCAGCCGCTCCATTTCTTTTTCGGGGTCGCCTCCCCAAAAGACACGCGGGTCCGTCACCTCCAGACCCGCCGAAAGGTGCTCGCCGAGACCCCCGACATACTCGGAGAAACCTTCCCCCAGCAGACGCTTTTCTTCAAACTCGTTCCTCAGCGCTTCCTAATAGTCCAGCTCGACAAGAGGATGGCAGCGCAGCCGTCGAAAATCCGCCGTGAAGCGGGCGTCAATCAGATGGTTCTCGCCGTCATAGAGAAGCAAGCCAATGTTGAAGTACTCGCCGGAAACCAGATTGGGAACGTACCGCAGCACCTGAAAGCGATAGCAATGACTTGTTTCAGTAGTTGTGCTCATCATGAATTCTCCTCGGTGCTCTCTTCCAAGCCCCTCACGCCACCGCCGCCCGCGCATCCCAATTGAGAAACGGATCGCGGCCGGCATTTTTCCCGGCCCGCACCAGCTCGGGCACGCGCACGCGGCGCTGGTAGAGCCGCTCCAGCAGCGATTCGATGCCATCCCAGTCGCCGCCATGCCATTCCGGAGGCGTCTTCTTATACGCGTCGTCAAAAACATCCAACGGGCAATGCCGGATCAAGTCCAGCCAGGGCTCAAAACTGTGGTACCCCGACACTCCGGAGTAGACTTCCGAACGGCTGTAGAGGCCGATCTCGGAGGAGTCGGAAAATTCCCAATTCTGCGCGTTGAAGGCAAATCCGTGGTCGATCATATTGACCACGTAGACCAGCGACCGCGGCGAAATCCGGTCGATCGGATCTCCCACGCGAAGCCAATGCTTGGCGCGGTCCCGAAAGAAAATCGCCTGCCGGCCGTCGGCATTGCTGACCCACTTGTCAAAGGCCACCATTCCGCAAAAGGTATCGGCATTGAGAACCAACCGCAGTATGGATAGCGAGACGTAGTCGTAGACAGCCCGCCGCGCCGGGTCACCCGGATATTGGGAGCCGAAATGCAGTCCCGGCTTGCAACGCAGCTTTCTGCGCCCCACTTCCATCAGACGGCTTTGTTAAGTTATCGCCGGTCGGCGCCAATTGACCGATGGAATCCCTGCATCGACGCCATCGCTTTCCACCCGAGATCATCAGTCATGCCGTCTGGCTGTACCATCGTTTCACTCTGAGCTTTCGCAAACTCCCGCGACCCCGGAAGCACGAGGTCGAGTATCTGGCCGACCGGGTCGGCGCACAAATCGAGCGAAGCAAAGATGTGCCCCCGGTGGTGTGATCGCCGAGTATCGCAGCGCCCTTGAGACCTACGAGAAGAATGTCCAGACGGCACAGCCGTGATTGGAGCCGGTATCTGATCCGAGTCGTTCAACCGTGGTTCGCCAAGTACCGCAAAGCCTCGAGAATCGCATTCCTTTCGGCCGGCCTGGCAATGCTGTTCGGGTCGGCGGCTCTCGAAGCCACGGAGTTTGCTGTCAAGAAAGATCAAACAAACCTGTTGGCCAGCTGTTCGCAGGGAGCAAGCCGCGTGGCGCAGCTCCCTCTGGGACACAAAGTTCGATTGAGATTCGCGATTGCCGGCTCCGGCAGCCCCTGCTACTCCGTCTCGGCCGAAGTGGACGGGCGCTCCGTTCGCGGCTATGTTTCCAAGGACGCGCTGGAAGGAATCGAAGCCTTCGAGCAATCCCGCCGTGAAGCGGCTTCTGGCAGCGTCGTGAGCAGCGAGATCGAGGTGCTGGGGTTGCCGCCCAGCCTCGAACTAGGCGGAGCACCCGACGAATCCGGCTCGCTCGGCATTCAAGCCAAGATCCGGGAAGCGGCCGAACTGCTCAAGAAATAAGGACCCAGCCGCGGCCGAAAGAGTGCTTCTATCCGCCGCCGCGCCACCCGGTCATTTGCAAGTGGCTCTGTTCCGCGGACAGGCGCTGCTTCAACTTTCCAGACCCGACAAGGCGTTCAAAGTAGCGGAAGCGGCTCTCAAATTTCACCTCGCAAACGCCGACCTTCTGGCTCTGGCCGGCATCAGCCTCTACCGGTGCGACGAAGTTGCGGGGGCGAGCCGTTATGTGAAGCGCTCGCTCGATATCGAGCCGAATCCAGGGCTCGAGCGCTTTTATCGCAAGATTGGAATGGAGCTGGCCGGGGACAAGAGCGACGACGTTACTTACGGAACTCGTTTTGTCTTGCGGTACGAAAGCGAGACGCTTAAACCGGCCGCCGCGCGGCGTTTCAGTTCCGTACTGGAGCGAGAAGTCAATTGTATCTCCTACCAGCTCGGCTGCCAGTCGAGCGAGCGCTTTGTCGTGATTATCCAAAGCATCGAGAACTACCGCAGCACGACCGGCGCGGCGGAATGGAGCCGCGGCCAGTTCGACGGCAAGATCCGCGTCGCTCTGCCGCCCAGCGGTCAAGTCGATGAACACGTCCGCAAAACACTCTCGCACGAGTTTGTTCACGCCTGCCTGGCTCGCCTGGCTCCACGAAGGCTTGGCTCAGAGCCTGTCAGGCCGTCAGCTCAGCCGGGATGATTGAGCCAATCTGCGGCGCTTGAACGAACAGAACACTCTGCCGGCCCTGGCGCGGCTGTCGAGTGGCTGGAGCCGCCTGAATTCCATGCAAGCGTCGGTTGCCTACAAACTCGGTCTTGCGGCGATCGAAATACTGCGGCGGGACCCGCTAGCTGTCCGCGCTCTGCTCAGCAATCCACAGAGGCTTCCCGTCATCACCGAGAAGCTTGACCAGCAACTCAAGGACGAGCTCAATTGATATTTTTTCGCCCGTTCTGGTTATCCACTTTACTCACCTTCCTCTGGTGAGTCGCTACCGACCAGCGCTTGAGCAGCAAGACAACCAGGGAACCCTGGAAAAGACCCCTTCCCCGGACGAGGGGCAGGAAGCAAACGCATGATGCTGACGACGGATTCACCCGCACCGAAAGAAGTTACGACAACTCAGGCAAGCTCCCCAGGACCACTAAACCGCATTTGTCGAACCAGACGGCGCGGGCCAACGTCAAACCGCCGACGGCCCGTATCCTTCATGCAGATCGCCCGAGGCAGATTCGTCGCCGCTCGCATCTTCCTTGGCCGAAGCCACCGCGGCGCGCGCCTTCTCCGCTTCGGTTGCGTCGGCGATATCCATGGCACGCGTCTCGCGCCAGGTGTAGATGATGCGGTGAGCAACGGTGATGTTTGAAAAGACGGCGATCACCCAAAGCACCGGAGCCATACGGTTGAACAAGGCACCGATGATGATCAAGACGATTCTTTCCGGGCGCTCGAGAAAACCGACCTTGCACTTCGGCATGACGTTCTCGGCGCGTGCGCGGCTGTAGCTGACCAGCACCGACCCGGTCATCACGACTGCGGTCAACACAATGTAGAAGAAACGATTGATGGAGGCGTAGTAGACCAGCAATCCCATCAGCAAGATTAAGTCTGAATAGCGGTCGAGGACGGAGTCCAGGAACCCGCCGAAACGGGTCACTCGGTTGCTCGTCCGGGCGACGGGCCCATCCACCAGGTCAAAGACAGCGCCGCAGAGGACCACGATGCCGGCGGAAACAAATTCGCCCTTGGCAAAAAGCCAGGCGGCGACCCCATTAATGCCCAACCCGATTGAGGTGAGCAGGTTGGGATGGATTCGCGCACCGCTCAGCAGACGAACAATCCCCGACAGGACGTAGCCGCAAGCGCTTCCGATAGCTCGACCGACGGTCATGGGTTTCTGCTTAGGCCTCAACTTTGGTCGTGAATCGTTGCCAGCTTGAGAATCTCGAACTCCTTCTCACCCCTCGGGGTCTTGATCTCGGCAACGTCGCCGACTTTCTTCCCCATCAATCCCCGCCCGATCGGCGAGGTTGTTGAGATCTTGCCGTTGGGTACGTCGCTTTCTTCCGATGTGACTAGGCGGTACTTGATCTCGGCACCGTTGTTGACGTCGTAGACCGTCACGGTCGAGCCCAGCCCAATCGCGTCGCGCGCGATTTTGGTGAAGTCGATCATACTGACATCCGCCAGCCGTTTTTGAAGTTGTCCCAGCCGGGCGCGCACCAAGTCTTGGCGCTCCTTGGCGGCGGCATACTCGGCGTTTTCTCTCAGATCACCCAGCTCCCTGGCGGTCTGGATTTCTTTGGGAAGCTCGTTGTGAAGCTCGTACTCGAGAGTCTTGATCTCCCGTTCGAGTTTTTGTATGAATTCAACTGCCATCGATGCTCTTGATAGAAGACTTCGTTTTGATAAAAATATCGGCCTCACTTGAGTGAGCCGGGGTTCAGATAAACCGCTTATAACTGCCGATGCATTGAGCCTATGACTGCGCCAGGCGAACTCGCCCGTCCCTGGTATTATACCGCTCGAGGAAGAGATCAGCCAGAGCCCGGACTACGGCGACCCTGTGGCGCACGGCTCAAGCCGTGCCGCGTTGGGCTTCCAGGCCCACCGTTCGGCGTAGAGTCCTGAAATAACGGATGCTGCGGGGACTGCCGCGCCTCGTACGCCAAACTCGTACCCGCAATTTTCGTTGGGACATCGGTTAGATTCGCAGGAGATTTGTGAGCGGATTCGTGGGACGTTCGCGCGCCCAGTCCATGTTGTAACCTTGAGCTGACCGGCCCACCATGCGCAAGATACGCGGCACCGACGTAGTTTGGTTGTTCTTCCTGGGCGCTTTGGCCGCCCTGGTGGTAACCAAACCCGAGCACTCCGTCTACGAGTGGCTGATATTGCTGGCTTTGGGGGCCATTCAGGTCGCCGAGGCTCACCTGGAGTTGAGCTCGGACACAATCGGCGCGGCGCTCGTCATCGCGCTGAAGCTGGCCCTGTGTTACTGGCTGGTGGCGGAGACGGGTGGCGTTGAGAGCAGCTATTACTTGATCTTTTGGCTGCCGATCGTTTCGGCGGCGTCTAATCTTGGACTTGGCGGCACCCTGCTCAATACGCTGATCTCTTCGGCGCTCTACCTGTCTTTCTTATTCTTGGTGGATTTCGAGACGAACTATATTCCGCCTGAAGGGCAGCGGGAGCTGACGGTTCGAGTTCTGTTTTTCTTCCTCAGCGCGATCCTTGTGAACCGCTTCGCCACCGAGAACCGCGCCAAGACCGAACGTCTGGCCCAGGCGAACCGCGAATTGCGAGAGGCTCAGGCGGAGGTCCAGCGGTCCGAGAGACTGGCGGCTCTGGGACAACTCTCGGCCGGGCTGGCGCACGAGATCAGGAACCCGCTTGGCGTGATATCTGCCTCGGCCGAGATTCTCGAAAAGAACGTAGCCAAGGAAAATGAAGTGGCTCGAGAGGTTTCCGGATTCATTCGCAGCGAAGTTCACCGCACGAATGAATTGGTCACGCGGTTCTTGAACTTTACCCGCCCGTCTTCTTTACAAAAGGAACGAGCCAGCTTGAATGATGTCGTCCGCGGCGCTGTCTCCCAGCTCATGAAGCAGGTCAAAGGCCGGTCCGGCGACATCGAGATCAAACAGGACCTGCACGAGCTTCCGAAGTTCTCCTTTGACGCCACTTTGATCGAGAGCGCCGTGCTGAATTTGCTGCTCAATGGCTACGAAGCGATGACCTCCGGAGGGACTCTGGTCATTCGCACGCGCCGCAATGGTTCGATGGCAGAGATCGAAGTCGTTGATTCGGGAGTCGGAATCAAGGAAGATCAACTGGAGAACATCTTCAATCCATTCTTCACCACGAAGCCCACTGGCGTTGGCTTGGGGCTGACGATGGTGTCGAAATTTGTCGACAGTCACGGTGGAAAGATCTCCGTGAACAGCAAGGCCGGTGATGGCGCAACTTTTCTGGTTTCTCTGCCGCTTGAAACATGACTATGGCGAAAAACATCCTGGTCGTTGAGGACGAAGTCAAAATGCTGCGCCTTCTGGAGTTGCAGCTCCAGGGGGGCGGGTACAAAGTATCGTTGGGGGATTCGGCGGAACGAGGCCTGGAAATCCTGGAGCAGGACTCAGACAACGCCGGCGGGTTTTCACTTGTCATTACGGACTTGCGCCTTCCCGGGATGGATGGGTTGGAGTTTCTCAAGAAAGTCCAAGGTTTGTTCCCGTCGCTTCCCATCATTGTGATGACCGCATTTGGAACCGTCGAGACGGCGGTGGAGGCCATGAAGGCGGGTGCGAGCGATTACGTCCTCAAGCCTTTCTCTCTCGATGACTTGATGATTACCATCGACAAGGTCCTCGAGCTCCATGCGCTGCGGGACGAAAACATCAAGCTCAAAACGGAGCTGGGACGGCGCTACGATTTCGGGAAGATTATCGGCCGCAGTCCCAACATGCAGGAGGTTTTCGATGCGGCCAGCCGCGTGGCTCCGACCCGAACCACCGTTCTCTTGGGGGGAGAGAGCGGCACCGGGAAGGGTTTATTGGCGCGGGCGATTCATTTTCATTCGCCAAGAAAAGACGCTCCGTTTACGAAGATCAACTGCTCGTCCATTCCCGAAAATTTGATGGAGTCCGAGCTGTTCGGATACGAAAAGGGGGCCTTCACTGGAGCGACGCAGTCGCATCCCGGCAAGTTCGAGCAGGCCGACGGCGGGACCGTGTTTCTGGACGAAATCGGTGACGTGCCGGGCGCGGTGCAAGTGAAACTGCTGCGGGTGCTCCAGGAGCGTGAATTCGAACGCTTGGGCAGCACCAAGACAACTCACGTGGACGTTCGTATCATTGCGGCGACCAACCAGGATTTGCGGGCAGCGCTCGAACAAGGGACATTCCGGGAGGACCTCTACTACCGGCTGAATGTGCTGCCCATCAACCTCCCGCCGTTGCGGCAACGCAAAGAGGATATCTCCTACCTCATTGATCACTTTCTGGAAAAATTTGCGGCTGATACCGGCAGCCGGATTAGGGGAATCACGTCGGCTGCGGTTGACAAGTTGAGGGCCTACCATTGGCCGGGGAATGTACGGGAACTGGAGAACATCATCGAGCGGGCCATGGTGCTCGTGCGGTCCGATTCGATCGGAGCCGACGACCTACATCTCGATCAGGTCCGCGCCGGGACGCCTCCCGGTGGCGCCGCTTTTCTGCCGGACGGTATGACGCTTGACCAGTACGAGCAGCAGTTGATCCGGGAGGCTTTACACCGCGCCGATGACAACAAGAGCCAGGCAGCCAGGCTGCTGGGTCTGACGCGCAACGCCTTGCGCTATCGGCTATCGCAAATGGGCGTGGAGGAATAGCGCGGCCCGTTCCTTGCCGCGCGTTCTGAAGGTCCTATTTTCCGCATGGCGAGCCACCCAACGCGACCCAAGGTCAGCGTTCTTCTGCCGGTCTACAACGAAGAGCGCTTCCTCGAACAGGCCATCGAATCGATTCTTCGGCAAACGGAGCCTAACTTTGAGCTGATCGTCGTCGATGACGGCTCGACAGACGGCAGCCGCGCGCTACTTGAGCGCTTAGCGGGCGAGGATCGACGAATCACGCCGGTTCATCAGCCGCACACGGGGATCGTGGCCGCATTGAATCGCGGCATGAGGGAGACGAGGGGACACTACGTGGCTCGCATGGATGCTGACGACTTGTCACACCCGAAACGTCTTGAGCTCCAAGGGCGATTCCTGGACCTGCACCCGGAGATTGGGATGGCCGGCAGCCGTGTCGAATACCTCGGTAACGCCGAGCTTAACCGTGGTCTCGCTGTTTTTGTGGAGTGGAGCAACTCGCTCGTCGAATCCCGAGACATTGAACTTTACCGGTTCGTCGAAACCCCTTTCGTTCATCCCAGCGTCATGTTTCGCCGCGAGTTAAGCGAGCGATTGGGAACGTACCGGGACGGCCCGTTTCCCGAGGACTATGAGTTGTGGCTGCGCTGGCTCGAGGCTGGAGTCGGCATGGCCAAGCTCGAAGAAACACTGCTGAGCTGGCGCGAGCGGCCCGAGCGGCTGACCCGCACGAATTCGAGGTATTCGGTCGAGGCGTTCTACCGTACGAAAGCGCCCTACATCTATCGATGGCTGGAGAAGCATAACCCGCACCATCCCAATGTGATTGTGTGGGGGTCGGGCCGGACATCCCGGCAGCGGCTCAAATTCCTCACCGATTTGGGTGTCCGCGTCGAAGCGTACATCGATATCGATCCGCGAAAGATCGGTTACAGCATTGAGGGAGCGCGGGTTACGGCCCCGGACGAGCTGAGCGCAGCAGGAACGTGTTTCGTACTGCAATGGGTTGCGAGCCGCGGCGCGCGGGCTGAAATTGAGGCCGAGCTGAGCAGCCGCGGTTTCCAGATCGGGCGGGACTATTTGCCGTGCGCCTAACCTGCTCTTCTCACCGAACTTTGTCCCGTGCGATGCCGGCGACGGTCCGTTTGAC
>Ga0310123_10004152_pt1 | contig 11007 bp, 8 predicted proteins | sample CB6_AW_1057_MG_FD_203505 | JGI IMG/M metagenome (GOLD analysis project Ga0310123, IMG submission 203505) | Marine microbial communities from Western Arctic Ocean, Canada - CB6_AW_1057 | ecosystem: Environmental > Aquatic > Marine > Oceanic | place: Canada: Western Arctic Ocean | collected...
ATGATGCATGTAGACCTCGATCGTGTTGAAAGTCAGCATTGTGCTTGCATTCGGGAATGTACCATTGTTGTAAGATGAGTGGCCACCACCCCAGCCACCATTGTGCCTCTCTCCACTCCAAACGTCTACTACAGTGACCGCTGGGTCATTGCCTCGACTCTCCACTAGGAACTCCTTATTCCACATCTGTGGTTCCTTAGCGATGTAATCAAAGCGGTAATTGACTCCGAAAGTTCCAGCCCAATTTGACAATGAACCAATCTCCCTCCACTGCTGGAATCGGTCTATGCCGTAGTAGAATTTGCTCCAGTCATTGATGACATCATTGAGTGAGCCCTGCACATACCACGCTTGTTGGTTGACATAGTGAATGTTGGAGTCAATCCAGTCCTGCTTGTCCTGTTGCTGGTTGTTGTAATAGGAATTGACTCTGCTCTCCATTCCATTGACATCATTGGCCCAATCGCTATCATACGAGCCAAAGAAAATGTGAGTTTCTTGTGGGGTAGCATCGAGCAACCTACCTACATCCTGATTCCACAGGCTGCTAATGTAGGAGTTCTGCTTCTGTAGGAAAATGAACAGGTAAGTCGACTCACCATCCCATTCGTCTGCGATTCTCCAGGTGCCAGAGTTGCGAGTTTGAATGGTCATTGGCCCGACCAGGCCAAACCTCTCAATGGAGTAAGGCCCGTTTGAATCCCAGTCGACCGGACGTTGAATGATTGAACACCCATTCACATCTGATGTCCAGTGAGGGGGGCTGTCCGGGCACGAGTCGACATTTGCGAATACCCCGTCCCCATCGAGGTCGGCGCAGCCCTGAGCGTTAACAACAAGGCCATCGGGAGTTCCCGGGCACAAGTCTGCATCATCCATGACTCCGTCATCGTCGTCATCCCACTCCCAAGGCGCGCAGCCGTATTCATTCACTGTAGCACCGAGCATAGTATACTGGCATTGGTCATCGAAATCAATGATACCATCATCATCATCATCGCCGTCTTCATCGATATCTCTGCATCCGTCCGAGTCGTAGTCTGTAACATTAGTCGGCACCCATGCAGTCAAGCCGATTGGGCAAGAGTCATCTACATCGAGGATGGAGTCATTATCGTCATCGTCGTCGTTATCGTAGTCCCGGCATCCATCACCATCATTGTCAGAATAACTGGTTGAGGTCCAGCCCTGAGTGCCTTTCGGACAGCCATCTCGTGAATCGGGAACTGTATCGTCGTCATCATCCTCATCCTCAGAATCATCGCGGCAACCATCAGAATCCCAGTCCAGCAACTCATCCTGCGCATCCCATCCAATCAAGCCACGTGCACATCTATCGGCACCGTCACGAATCCCGTCCGCGTCATCGTCTTCATCTTCATTCAGGTCATGACAGCCGTCTGAATCGAGGTCAGTCTGAGGATTTGATTGGAAAACGATGACACTCTCAACGCATGAATCAGATTCATCAGGGATACCGTCACCATCTGTGTCATCGGTGACAAGTACGTGAATATAGACGCCAACCATAGCGAATGATGGTGTCCAAGTGCCGCAATTGGCGGTGAATGTACCGTTGAACGATTCGGTAATCTGCCCAAGCATGACCGCGCCAATCCCATCTGTCAGAATGACTGAGACTTCCCGGTCGGTCTCATCTTCCCATCTGACAGTACACGAATCCAAATCGGAGTGGCTAACCATTACCGCCACTGTGACCGGTTCCTCATCAATAACCCAAACAGTCACGGGAAGTGCGGTGATGACAACCGGGTCCTCAGTGATGGCTATCACCGTCACTTCACCCCGCCATTGTGCTGATTCACCATTCTGGTCTGTTGCAGTGACAGTGAAGGTGTGCACTCCGGGTGGTAGGTCAACGAATTGCGCACTCCACAGGCCAGTGGTTGCAACGTCAGCGGTGGCTTCTCGAATCCAACCTTCACCCTCAATGGTTAGTTCAACCGTCGAGGTGTTGACTGATTCATCTGTGACTTTCCCAAACACAGTAAGGGCCAAACCCTGATTCACATCAGAGTAGGGATAAACATCGATTGAAGGGGCCTGATTCTCGACTGCCGGTGCCGGTTCATCATCTCCAAACAGCCCGAGGCATCCAGAGGTGAGCATCAGCGTGGCGAGAAAGATACTGAGCAAAAGACGCCTGCGCATGGGTTTGGGACAGCGCGGCAGAACATCAAGGTGCCCGCTGAACGTCTCAGGCCTCAGGATACCATTTCGGCACGGCCGGATTGGATCTGTAGGATATCCATTCTCCTTGGAGAACCGTCATGCAAGACCTGAATCGGCAACACCCACTTCAGTGGGAAGTCATCTTCTATCTCGACCATTGTCACCACCTCCCAATGGAATGACAATAGTGAGGAATATTCGCTACCCGGCCATTCGCCATCGGGCAGAGGTAGGTGGATGTCAATTCCACCATTCCTTGCATCTTCAATGGGAAACTCAACTGCGGAACCCATCTCCTGCACTGGTAGAGGAGAGAGGAAGAGGCGTTCCTTGTCGGGACCCTCGAGCGGAGTTCGCTCACCGACCCCAGTACCCATCATGTCTTCTTGAGATGTCATGCGGGGCAAGGCGGTGGAGAATCCAGGGGGGTTCTGATTACCATCCAGACGGCCCATTGCGAGGAGGAGAACGTCTCTGCTCGGCGTAGTCATTCCAACCTGCACCCACGCCCTTGCTGCGGTCCAACGCTCAGAGTCCTTCGGAAATTGAATGTTGACGGCGATAGGTGCAGCGGTATTGGGTGAACCTTCCACACCAATCGATGGTGAAGGCGGAGGTGCATCGAGGAATTTACGAGTTCGGCGATAGTCGATGATATTGGAACCGATTCGCATCAGAATCGGTATGCAGAACACCGGGAAGAAAATCAGTAACAACACAGGGTAATCTAGCAATCCGAGCCGGATTGAACCAGCATAGGATTCTGACATGATTCCGGCATTTACCAGAACCGGCTCGAATGCATGAATGATGAGGGCGAGAATGATGCCGATTACTGCGACGCCAATCATCTGCCGTGCGAGTTTGTGACCGCGGTTAGGGGTCAGAAACCAACCAGAGCGATGTGCACACAGTTGCGCTGGTGCGTCGAGACTCGGCTCAGTCCATTTGGGAGTATCAGAGCTAGATGCGGTGTCCAACAGGGTTCGCTCGATTAGGAAGGATTCCTCGCCACCCATCGATAATTCACACGGAGCGGTATCTGCATTTGTCAAGCGATACTCGGCGACGGCGATTGGCAACTCCTTCGCAACAACAGAATCTGCATCAAAGGGTGGCCAGCGCAGTCGTAGACGCACTGTTCTCGCAGTCCAGCCCATAACTACACCTCAACCTGTGAGTAAAGCCCACGTAGCCTTTGCAGCCATCCGTCTGAATTCTGGAACATCCTTGAGTAATCTGAGACCTAACGGCACCGGCTTCTCAATCTCCCCTACATCGTTGATGAGATTGACGACTTCTGGACGTGCAAAGGCAGTGAAGGAACGCTCGAGTTCATCATCATCACATGAAGACAGGAACATATCCCGCAAAATTCTCGCTCGTTCTTGCTCTTTGCGGACCTTTCTCATCGGCTTACATATGCGCCGCAGTGCAGGTTCGGACAAAGCATCGAAATCACCGCATGCATCAGCACGCACAGCCTCAATGAGTCTCTCTGCCAGAATATCCACTTGGTCAAAGCCGGGTCCTATGCCGCCGCCGGTGGTTGGTTTGCATAAGCCAGCGGCGTCTCCAAACAATACTGTTCGTTGTTTGTGGACCTGCTTGACCAACCCACAAGCGAGCGGTCCGCAGAATCGTGCGGTCTCGCGCACCTCAGCGAATCTATGCTTCCACAGGGGGTGGTTACACAGTGAATCATACAGGTCCTCACAGGAACGGCCATCGAGGTCATCTGGCCGTGACCATACGCCAATTCGGTGAGTTTTCCCATTCGGAATCGCCCATGCGAACAGACCGGGTGCAACATCCTCGCCAGTGAACATGTCAAGACAACCATCATCTCCACGATAGCCAGTCACTTCCGCTTGGAATCCAATCATTATCTCCTTCGGCCTGCCCATTCGCCTGGTTCTACGTACCCACGAATGGACGCCGTCAGCCCCGCAAAGCAGGCTACATCGAACCTTGACTTCTCTGCCGCCCTTTCCATCCACTCCATATCGAGTCACTGAGAGTTCAACGCCATCCTCTCTTACCTCTACTGCCGATGGTCGTGAATTGAGCCATAGATTGCAACCTGCCTCAAGTGATTGCCTGACACAACCCTCATCGAACATTTTGCGGCAAACCACATGGGTGCGCACGATGTCAGGTGTACCTATCCTGACACAAGTTCCCTTGGGGCTGTGAATTCGAGCTCCGTACACATTACTGAGGATAGATGATTGTAAGCCGACGCGTTGCATTGCTGAAGGCGTGACAAGGCCTGCACACTGGAATGGTTTGCCTATCTCAGCGTGCTCCTCAAGCATCAGGACTCGGAGCCCGCCACTGCTGAGCGTTTGCCCAAGGTAGCCGCCAACAGGCCCAGCGCCGACGATGACTACGTCATAATCCTGTATTGTCATCTAGATGATGGTGACGGTGCGTCATCCATTATGCTTCTCATAGCAGCAGTTGTAGCCGACATCACTTGCTCTTGCGTCGGCCACGGCCAGAAGAGGGGCTGCTCTTGCGCAGCATTGAGATTAGGCGGCTAGCAGACCCCTCGCGTCCACCAGTAAGGGAATCCCAACCATCGGCCTGTACTTTAGCGCAAGCCGCCGCTTCATCGAGACTACTTTTCTCTGCCAATTTTTTTATCCAGTTAATCTGCTTGTCAGATGCCGGACGCTCTACATCCTTCTGTCGCGTGAGGAGAATGTCGATGAGGCCACTCGCACTGCCCTCTCTCCCGCCAGTGAGGTTCTCAAAACCTTCCACTTTGACCAGTGCGCAAGCATCTTTCTCGGTAAGGCCGGCGTCTTTGGTTAGGCTAGCAACCCAATTGAGTTGCTTCTCGCTAGCCGGCTGATTGGTAAGTGGTCGTTCAGTACTGAGTTTGCTCAGTAGTTCAGCAATTTCCGTGCCGGTGAGTGATGCGGCGTCACGACCATCTGTGAGGGCTTGCAGTTCGTCATCTGGCATACCGTTGGTCAGACGCTCAAAGTAGGCCAACTGTTTCTGTGTGGGGTGTTCCTTCTTCTTCGCCAAAGCATTCAGGTGAATCGCTTGGAACTTGCTGGAAAAATCATTCCATGACGTGGCTGCAGAAAGGGTCCCGTCCTCAATACTGTCTAGATTACTCTCCATCTCAGCAGTAAATTCAGATGAGAACAAATTACCCTCACCACCAGTGTAAGTGCGATTATAGTATGGTGCAACTACCTGCCATAGAGTTCGTCCATCATCTGTCGGGACCAGATTACCTGAATCGTCGGCGCAGTACTTGCGTTTGATCAACTTGTCAATAGTGGTTGCAAAAGTAGAGGGGCGGCCAATTCCTTCTTCCTTCATCTTCTGGACGATGCTATGTTGCTTGTATCTAGATGGGGGCTTTGTCTCATCTTCAGTGAATGTGGGGTTCTCATCGCCATCATCCAGCACCAATACAACACCGACTTCGGCGTTGAAGGCCGGTGGAGTTGTTGCGGGTTGCTTGCGTATTTCCTCAAACGCAGCCTCCCATCCAGTATGTACCCGCCATGATGTAGTGCCATTCAACGGCTTATCACAGCCTTCGCATTCAGCACTGAAACTGTAATTCTCATACCTCGATGGACTCATCTGGCTGCCGGTGAACCGTGCCCAAACCAATCGATAGAGGCGCTGCTGAGGCGCTGCAAGTCCTTCTGGCATTCGAACCTCAGGGCGAGTCGGACGAATCGCCTCGTGCGCATCTTGGACATTCTTCGCGCCGGCATCCTTGCCTACCACACCGGTTCCGACGTGGTCATCACCCCATGTCGCTTGAATGAATTTCTTCGCTGAATCTCTTGATGTTGCATTGGTTCTAGTTGAATCGGTTCGGATGTAGGTAATATGGCCCGCATTGTACAACTCGCTTGCGACCTTCATGGCTCGCCTTGGATTCCAACCCAACTCGACACCAGCAGATTGTAGCAGCGTGACTGTGGAGAAAGGTGGGTATGCGCGATTACTGCGGGTGCCCGGAGTAACTTCAGTCAAAGTCACCTGCCGTTGCTTGTCAAGAGCAGCGTACGCCGCTTTGGCCAATTCACCTTCAGCCGTTCGCTGTGGATTGTGCTTGCCCTTGTCATCGACCCATGCCTGTGCGTCGTCCTTCTCATGGAAGCGCACATTGAATCGAACGTCCTGAGTATCTGCACTGACAGCGAAGTAAGGCTGAGGCACGAAGGCTTCCCTTAGCAATTCACGCTCGACGATGAAGCCGAGGGTTGGGGTCTGAACTCTACCCATCGAAGTGAGAGACCAAGACTGGCTGAACTTGGAGGAGCGGAAACCGACGAGTCGGTCCATGTAGCGACGTACTTTGGCTGCATCGACTAGATTGACGTTGACGTCGCCACGCCGCTCTATTGAAGCCATCACTGCTGTTTTGGTTATCTCGTTGAAGGTCACTCGCCAGACATTTGAATAGCCGGCTTCAGTAAATATTTCATAGAGCCTCCAAGCGATGAACTCACCCTCACGGTCGGGGTCAGTAGCGAGGTAGATGTTCTCGACATCTTTCTCCCCAGCCTTGCGCAGCATGTTGGAGACCGTGCGCTCAGCGTTGTCAGTGTATTGCCAGGGGGGCTCAGGCAGGGTTTCTGCGGTGCATGCCCACATGGCCTTCTTACCATCCTTTGTCGAGCGATTGGTCGGTAGGTCCTGCACGTGACCGTTGCAGGCAGCAACAATCCAGCCCTTGCCCAAATACTTCTGTATCGTCTTCGACTTAGCTCCAGATTCCACGATTAACATGTCCATTTTCTCACTTCCCTATCGAGTCGCCACACGCACACGCACACTCGTGCGCGAGTGGCCCGATTCTGGAGGAGTGCTCAACTCGCCCATCCTCAGCATGACGACTTCGGTCGCCACGTCACCCCTCCATAAACACTACTGATGGAAGTGAGAAGTGTGTCGGTCATGGGGACTACGTCCCCTCTGCGGAATCTGTTTTTGATGTGGCGGTCGCCATGGTTTGTCTCTGAGTTCTCCGACTTCGCGACACGCACGCGCGACCGCGCGAGAAGTGCGTTTATTGGCATGTTTAGAACACTCGACAGATTCAAGGTATCGGACCCCAACGGAAAATCATGCAGGAATTTAGTATTGTTATGAATGATGAACCGGGAGCGTTGGCTGTACACTGCGAAGCAATCGCAGCAAATGGTGCCAACATCCTAGCTATTGCCGGTGTTGGTTCGGACGATGCTCGTATAGCTGTGATTACAGACGATGAGGATGCGACGCGACTGGCATTGAACACGATGAATGCCAACTACAGCACCAGTCCAGTACTGACACGTGAGTTGCCACACAAACCCGGTGCATTGGCCGATTTCTGCCGTGAGATGGGAGATTCCGGAACCAATCTGCACTCACTGTACATCCTCAGCATGGGTGAGGATGCAGCGACCATCGGATACACAACTGATTGAATGGACGCTAGGCCTTGCTTCACGCTAGCATGTGCTTGCGCGCTGCAATTTCGTCCCATTCCCCTTCTGAACCGGGACCCCCACAACCTACGCATCCTGGATATCCGGCCGCAAGCAGGTCGCGCAAATCATGCTGCCAGCGCAGCCAGATAGCATTCTCACCCTCGCCGGTGTCAGGTACCCAACATGCATCGGCAGTTGGCTCGGGGCCTGCAAGCCGAGCCAACAGTTCACCTCCCGACTTGATGCAAACATAATGCCAGCCCGCATCGCTCACCACCTGGGGCTCTCGAATCATTGATGGGAGAGAATCTGAGATGAGTAGGGCGAGAACAGATGCTTCACTTGCATAATCGGATGGAACTTCAAGCACGCATCCTTCTGTGCGTAGCAAACGACGCGCGGCCTCAGCGAAAGACGCCGACTTCTCATCCATCGCACCCCGATACCCCACCCCTCTTGAATCATGTCGGCCTTGCCGCAAGCCTTGAAGGGTGGATGCCGAACCCGAAGAAGGAGAAGCATGGTCGACCTCTCAGTTTCTGCACCCGGACTGGATATGACCAACCCACTCATGTTGGCTAGTGGTATTCAGGGTGCAAACGCGGCCTCCCTCCATCGCGTCGCTGCTTCAGGAGCAGGAGGGATGGTCAGCAAGAGCATTGGCCCAGAGCCTAGAGAGATGTACCCGGGACCGGTTTGCGTGGAAGCGGCGACCAACGTGGTTCTCAATGCGATGGGGCTGCCCAATCCCGGAGTCGAGGCATTTGCTGAAATGATTGAATCCGAGACTTTCAGCAAACCACTGCTGGTATCGATTTTCGGTGGAGACGCAGAAGAATTTGCTGCTGTTGCAGGAAGATTGGTTGACGCAGGTGCAGAATCATTGGAACTGAATCTCTCCTGCCCTCATGCAAAACCGGGCTCAAGATCCCTGATAATCGGACAACAGCCGGAACTCATCACAGATGTTGTCTCGACTGTCGCAAGCGCAGTAGATGTGCCAATATACGCCAAACTCACTCCTAACACGTCTGCAATCACTGAGGAGGCGGGAGCGGCAGTTCAGAGTGGAGCACACGGCCTCTCACTCATCAACACTGTATCTGCCCTAGAGGTTGACCCGTTCGTAGGTCGACCCATCATTGGCAATCTGATGTGTGGACTGAGCGGGCCTGCTGTACGACCGATTGCTCAAAGGAAATTGGCGGAAGTATCCCTGGCGATGCGACGTGACGAAATCGACACGGTTCCGATCCTCGGCATGGGTGGAATAACCAACGGCCTCGACGTGGCGCGATTCATCATGCTCGGTGCCACCGCTGTACAGGTGGGCACTGCGCTTGCCCACAAAGACGTAGCCGCATTCGACGAAATTCTTGCAGACCTTGAATCAATGATGGTTGAGACTGGATACTCGAATCTAGGCCAGATGCAAGGGGTGGCATTGGATGCGATGGAGGGAATCAATTGAGCCTGCCAAGAGCGTCACCTCGACATTCGGAAAGAAGGCTGGACATCGATGCGTTGGCCGTATCCTGCGCCAACCGACTGGAATCCTGCTTGGATGAGCAAGGGAAGTCCCTGACACCGGTCCCGCTACCACTGCTCAGTGTCGAACATGAGGCTGAGGGGGTAGTCACTCTGTGGGTGGATGTCCCCCGATCTATGGCTATCTCATACTCACCAGGTCAGTACTACATGTGTTGGAATCCCTACGATGCTGAAGGTGGGATGAAGCGTCGTGACTACAACAGCGAGAAACCCTACAGTGTTGGCGACATCAAGGTGGATATTGACCGGGCAAAGATGGGTTTCACCGTCAAGGACCTTGGCCGTCAATCCGGTGAACTCACTAGAATGGCCAGAGGAGATTGGTTAGCACTGCGTGGGCCATTCGGTACCACCTTCCCCACTCCCGCTGCAGGTGATAGGCTGCTGCTGGTCTCAGGTGGAATTGGTTCAACACCCATGCATATGGCAGCGAAGGATGCGCGCAATCGACTCGGTGATGAAATCGAGATTATCGCAGTCATGGGCTTCAAGAATGCAGCCGAGGCACATTTCATCGAGAGAATGGAGCTGGTTTGCGACCAATTACACATCACCACCGACGACGGCAGCATGGGCACTGCGGGATTCCCTACCGCCATTCTACCGGAACTGCTTGCTGAAGCAACCGCGACACGTCTGTACACTTGTGGCCCTGAACTGATGATGAAGGCTGTACTGAAAATGGCCGTCAAAGCCGGTGTCGATTCATATGCGGCTATGGAGAGATATCTACCGTGTAGCATGGCGTTTTGCGGGTTGTGTATGGTAGGAGACAAACTCACCTGCGTTGAAGGCCCTGTGATGGAAGGCGAGTGGCTGCTCGCACAGGATGACTTTGGTGCTGCGCACGCTCATTGAACGCAACCCTCTTGATGGAGTGGTCGCAGCAAAGGGTGAGCGAGATGGTAAACACACGAGTACGAGTTATCTCCGCTGCGGCCATCATGGCGATTCTATTGCTTCTCCTCAATATAGCAAATGAACCTGAGCTTGACCTGACAGTGGACGAACTTGTTTCCACTGCGCCAGAGCATGATGGTGAAGCAATCAGAATCCATGGACTGGTTCTAGCCGATAGCCTAGATATCGCCAACGATACTCTAGTCCTCGGCGGCGAGGAAAAGGTAGTTCGCATCAAGTTCGCAGGGCTTGCGCTGCCTGATGGCTTGTCAGAGGGCAAAACCATCTCGGTACGTGGAGATGTGAGCAACGACGCGGGTGAATGGGTTGTCCATGCGATGGAAATCAAGACTGGATGCCCCTCAAAGTATCAGGCTGAGGCCTCACAGTGAGCCGGTCATACCTCACCGTTGGGTTGATATGGGCCCCGATTCAGCAGTAGTCGGGCTAGGAGGGGGGTTGGCGTCCCCTGTATCGCAAATCGCAACATGGCGGTCCGAACGCCCGGGAGCGGCGAAGACGAGCAGTGCACGACGCATCTGTGGACGTTGAAGCCTCGCCTCTATGTGATCGAGGTTCTGGGAAACTGTATTCGGAAGAAAATAGAAACTCATTCATCGGGGGATCAGGTCAGGCCAGGAATGGAGCAGCCCTACCCGAAGCCTATGGTGCCATGGAGAAACGGGGTTGAGAATACGGATGTATCATCGTGTACTGAAACGAGCGTCCATCCCGGGCCCGCCCACCTGACGCTATTCTTCACTTTCTGAGCGGTGGCTTGGCAAGTGGTTGAGTGAGAGGCAAGTTGCGAGAATAACTGAGAGCAGAATGCTGATGCTCAGCAACTTCCCGGTGCTATGAGTTGGTGGGAAGGTCGCCATTGCCAGCATAACAAATACCGAGC
>Ga0310123_10004153_pt1 | contig 11006 bp, 7 predicted proteins | sample CB6_AW_1057_MG_FD_203505 | JGI IMG/M metagenome (GOLD analysis project Ga0310123, IMG submission 203505) | Marine microbial communities from Western Arctic Ocean, Canada - CB6_AW_1057 | ecosystem: Environmental > Aquatic > Marine > Oceanic | place: Canada: Western Arctic Ocean | collected...
GGTGGACAGCCTGGTGGCGGACAGGGCTTCCCCGGTGGTGGTGGTCAGCCCGGTGGCGGACAAGGCTTCCCCGGCGGTGGTGGTCAGCCCGGTGGCGGCGGTGGTCAGCCTGGTGGCGGACAGGGCTTCCCCGGCGGTGGTGGTCAGCCCGGTGGCGGTGGTGGTCAGCCCGGTGGCGGACAGGGCTTCCCCGGTGGTGGTGGTCAGCCCGGTGGCGGTGGAGCTGGCGGATTTCCCGGAGCTGGTGGTGCTGGCGGCCGACCCGGAGCGGGTGGAGCTGGTGGTGCTGGTGGCGGGTTCCCCGGAGCTGGTGGAGCTGGTGGCCGACCCGGAGCGGGCGGAGCTGGTGGTGCTGGCGGCCGACCCGGAGCGGGTGGAGCTGGCGGTGCTGGTGGCGGGTTCCCCGGAGCTGGTGGAGCTGGTGGCCGACCCGGAGCGGGCGGTGCTGGTGGTGCTGGTGGCGGGTTCCCTGGAGCTGGTGGTGCTGGCGGCCGACCCGGAGCGGGTGGTGCTGGCGGCGGGTTCCCCGGAGCTGGCGGAGCTGGTGGTGCTGGCGGCGGGTTCCCCGGAGCTGGTGGAGCTGGTGGAGCTGGCGGCGGGTTCCCCGGAGCGGGTGGAGCCGGTGGTGCTGGCGGCGGGTTCCCCGGCGGCGGCGGCGGTGGTTTCCCTGGAGCGGCCAGCCGCAAGAAGCCGGAGCCGAAGCCTGGAACGCCCGAGCATGCTGCTGACGACTTCGTGGCGAAAATGATCGCCGGTGACACCAAGAACGCCTCCGCAATGGTCTACTCGGGAGCCCGTACGCCGGCTCTCAAGGAGCTGCTCAAGGGCTCGCTGGAGAAGAAGTCACTGGACCAATGGAAGAACGTGCTGCAGGGAGCTGAACGTTCCGGCGCGGCGCGATCGGTGCGATCCGACCGGGTGGTCACGATGACCAATTCGAAGCGTCAAACCGTCCGCATCGTGCTCAGGCGGCAGCGCGACGGCTACAAGATCTACAGCATCGCGGTGGGCAGCAGTACGACCAAGAAGAAGCGACGTCGCCGCTAGCGTCGAGCTGCTGGTGGCCTAGTGCTTGAAGTGGCGTCGCGCGGTGAAGACCATCGCGATGCCGTGCTCGTTGCCGGCCTCGACAACCGCGTCGTCGCCCCGGGAGCCTCCCGGTTGAGCGATCGCGGCGATGCCGGCGGCCGCGGCCTGGTCGATACCGTCGCGGAAGGGAAAGAAGGCATCGGAGGCGAGTACTGCGCCCTGGGCGCGGTCACCGGCCTTGCGGTGAGCGATGTGGACCGAGTCGAGCCGACTCATCTGGCCGGCTCCCACACCGACCACCGCCGTGTCCCTGGCGAAAACGATCGCGTTGGATTTGACGTGCTTGGCCACTGACCAGGCAAACTTCAGGTCCAGCATCTCCGACTCGCTCGGCTGCCGGTCGCTCACCGTCTGCCACTCATCCCACGGCTCGGGCTCCTCGTCCCGATCCTGCACCAGCATGCCTCCGCTGATCCTGCGGTACTCGGGCCCGGCATCCCGGTCGTCGCACAGCGCTTCGAGTTTCAGCAGCCGGACGTTGTTCTTCCATTTCGGACGTGTTTGCAGAGCCTCGAGTGCCAGGTCGTCGTAGCCCGGTGCGATGATCGCTTCGATGAATCGACCCGGTTCGCAGAGTGCCTCGGCGGTTTCGAGTTGCAGCGGGAGATTGAAGCCGAGGACCGAGCCGAAGGCGCTGAGAGTGTCGCCGGCGTAGGCCGCGGCAAAGGCCGCCGGCTGGGTCGAACCGACCGCACAGCCGCAGGGATTGTTGTGCTTGATGACCACCGCAGCCGGATCGCGGAATTCTCGAATGATCGACAGCGCGGCGTCGAGATCGAGGAGGTTGTTGTAAGAGAGTTCCTTGCCGCTGAGCACCTGTGCAGCCGCCAGCGTGGCGGGGTCGGCTCCCGGCTCGGTGTACCAACGGCCCTGCTGATGAGGATTCTCGCCGTAGCGGAGCGTGGCACGAGGCGTGAGCGTGATGGTGAGGCTCGAGGACTCGATACTCTCTGAGTCGGCTGAGTCGGCTGAGTCGGCTGAGTCGGCTGAGTCGGCTGAGTCGGCTGAGTCGGCTGAGTCGGCTGAGTCGGCTGAGTCGGCTGAGTCTGCGGGGGTTGCCTCTGGAAGGGCGGACATGTAATCGGCGATCGCCCGGTCGTAGGCGGCGGTCATCTCGAACGCGGCGGCCGCGAGTTCACGACGGAGCGTTTCATCGAGGCCATCGTGATCATCGAGGCCATCGTGACCGAGTGCTTCGAGGACACGGGGGTACTGTTCGGGTCGAGTCACGATGCCGACGTAGGCGTGGTTCTTGGCCGCGGACCTGACCATGCTCGGACCGCCGATGTCGATCTGTTCGATCGCCTCGGCCACCGTCACCCCGTCGCGGGCGATCGTCTGTTCGAAGGGGTACAGGTTGCAGACGACCAGTTCAAACGGCACGATTCCGTGCTCGGCGATCGCCTCGGCGTCGTCGGGTCGATCGGGTCGACCCAGGATGGCACCGTGGACCTTGGGGTGCAGGGTCTTGACCCGACCGTCCATGATCTCGGGGAATCCGGTGTACTCGGAAATCCCGATCACCGGCACACCGGCCTCCTCGAGATGTCGACGGGTGCCACCGGTCGAGATGATCTCGAAACCCAGCTCGGTCAGCTTGCCAACAAAGGGGGCCAGTCCCGTCTTGTCGCTGACGCTGACCAGGGCCCGCCGCGAACCGCTGTTGCTCATAACTTGACTCTCCCGTTACGGATCCGTCCGTTCCGGGTCGCGATCCTACTGACGAGGGCGAGTCAATTCAAACCCGAGGGGGGGGCCCGCGGCGAATCAGTTGCCCGGCGTCGCGTTGCCGCCGTCGGCGGGAGCCGGTGCCGGTGCCGGGGCGGGTGCGGGTGCGGGTTGAGGCGTGGGGTTTGCCGGCGTGGTTGCTGGGGGAGTTTCGGGAGCGAACCCGGGGAGAATCGGCAGCAGGTCGGGGTTCTGGTGATACACGGGGAATTCGTGGTTGGCTCCGGCTTCGCGGATCGCCACCAGCAGTCCGCTGTTTGTGGCCAGGAACAGCCGATCGGTGCGTGGGTTGGCGTACTTGACCCCGAACTGCCGCAGCGGCATGGTCCCCATCACGGCTCCATCGGTGCGTCGCAGGATGACGATGTTGCCGACTCGGTCTGTGGCGTAGAGGCGATCGAGTGACGAGCTGACGAAGTTGCGGACGCCGTTTCGCCACCAGATCCGTTTCCCGGTCAGCGTCGAGATCGAGAACACTCCTCCGGCGTCGGGAAAGATGAACACCTGCTCACCGATCACCTGGGGCGTACGTCGGATCGGGAACCCCGAGGGGAACGGTTGCCAGCGGGCGTTTCCGTTTTCGGCATTGAGGCAGTAGAGGTTGAAGTCTTCGCAGGCGACATAGAGAAAGCCGCTGTGGTATGTGACTGGTGCCGAGACGGGTGAGTCGGTTTCGGACTGCCACTGCAGCCGGGGCGAGCCGGCGGTGATGCAGTACAGCGAGTTGTCGAGGCTCGCGAAAGTGACGACTCGGCTGGTTGCAATCGGCGGCGTGGTGATCTGCTTACCGGTCTTGAATCGCCACTGTCGGGCCAGGAAGCCCCACTCGTCCAGCTGGTTCTTCAGGTACAGGTCACGGACGCGGTGCAGGTCGAAGGCGTAGATGCTGCCGTCGTAGGATCCATAGAAGATCTGGTCATCGCTGACGGCGGGGCTGGTCGAAGGGGTGCGGGGGAGCTTGAGTTCCCAGAGCAGTTCGCCGGAGAACTTGTCGAGGCAGTAGAGTTTGCGGGCTGCGGGGATGAAGGCGAAGTCGCTGTTGGTGACCGCAGGCTGGCTGGGTGCGTCGCGGGGACCGAGCTGGGCCGACCACAGCCGACGTCCCGATTCACTGTCGAAGGTGGTGACGGCGCCGCTGCTGGCCTGCATCAGCACCACGTCTTCATCGACCAGCATGTGGTCGATCACGTCCTGGCTGGGATCGAGAGCGGCCTGGCCCCACCACATGCGGACGAGACCGTGTCGGCGGAGCATGGTGTGCGAGGGCAGCACGTTGCCGCGAATGCCCTGCTGGGCCTGTACGGGTGTCGGAGACAGGCTCACCAGCGGCAAAGCCAGGGCGAACAGAATTGCAGAACGGACGAGGCGAATGCGAGTCATGGCGGCCAGTCGAGGTGAGGCGGTGGTGAGGCGGTGGTGAGGCGGTGGCCTGCTCTGCTTGAGTCTACCCTGAGTTGGGTGGCATCGACCAGAGGCTGTCGCGGCCTATCCTCCTTCAGTCGGCTTCAGCTGCTGGCACCGCGATTCGAAGGTTGCTCGAGTGATCCCGGGTCAAGAATTGATGGCCTCGCAGTGCTCTGACCGGTACAATTCCGCCGACTGCCCTTCTCGTCACGACGGTCGCTGGAGGAGTCGGGGCACGTGTAGGGGGGTACCGGTTGTGCGGAGAGATCCTGGCAAGTCGATTGTGTCGATCCCGGCGGCATCGGGGTGGTACGTCTTGAGCATCGCGTGGTGTCTGCTGTGGGCTGCGCCTCTGGCCGCCGACGTGATCCGTCTCGAAAACGGAGGCGAGTTGCGGGGGGAATTGCAGGGTGCGGTGACTCGGACTCCGGGAGAGACGATTGCGATCAGGACCGTGTCGGGGGCTCGGATCGAGGTTTCCGGCGACCTGGTGGTGCTGTTGGTCCGGCGGTCGCTGAAGTGGGAACGATACGAGAATCGTGCGGATCGGGTGTCGTCGGAGAATGACACGGTTGAGGGTCATTGGGACTTGGCCGAGTGGTGTCGCAGCCAGCGTCTCCCCGACCAGCGACGGGTTCACTTGCAGAGAGTTGTCTCGTTGGATCCCGGCCACCGCCGCGCCCACTACGGCCTGGGACACACTCTGCAGGAGGGGAAATGGATGACTCGCGAGGACTTCATGAAGTCGCGGGGCCTGGTCCGGTTCCGGGGTCGCTACGTGACACCTCAGCAGCGAGACGATTTCGAGCAGGCTTCCGTCGGAGCGGCAGCCTACCGCAAGTGGTTCTCTCAGATCCGCATCTGGCACAAGTGGCTGGGCGGCAGTGATGCTCGGCAGCGAGCACGAGGCCGTTCCGAGTTGACTCGCGTGAAGGACCCTGCGGCGATCGTGCCGCTGGTGAGGATCTTGGGACGTGACGACGCGATGGCGGTGCGGGTATTGCTGGCGACGGTGCTGGGCGAGATCCCCGGCACCGCGGCTCTGGAGCCGCTGGTGGGGATGGCGTTGCGGGATCGGAGTTACGAGGTTCGTGGCGCGGCGAGGGCGGCGATCGGGCCCAAGCGGTCACGGGCGGCTGTGCCGTTTGCGATTCCGTTTTTGCGAGATGTGTCCAACGCCGTGGTCCGCCGTGCCGCGGTGCTGCTGGGTGAGTCGGGGGACCTGGCGGCGGTGCCGCCATTGATCTCGGCCCTGGTCACTCGCCACGTGCATCGTGTCCGGGTGCCCGGGAGCCGACATCCGAGTTTCGCATTTGCACGCGACGGGACACCGGTGCACCCGGCGGTGGCCCAGGGCTTCGGCGTGCCGCCGGCGGTGTTGAGAGGAATGCAGATGGGGCAGTTTCCCTATGGTGTGGTGATCCTGCCACCGCAGTTCTCCGAACAGGAAACCCAGGTGATTTCGGTCGTCGTCGATCGTGAGAACCCCGAGGTATTGGTGGCGCTGAAGAAACTGACCGAATACGACGGGCCCGGTTACAACCAGCGGGCCTGGAAGTTGTGGTGGCTGGCGTATCGCCAGGGGGCCAAATGACAGATCCGCCACCGGCTCGAGCGGCTAGACAGCTGTTGGAGAGCCTCGCACGATCCGGGGTCACTCACCTCGCCCGCTCACCCGCCCCCCAGCCCCCCGAACCCCAGCCCCAGCACTCTGAACCGGATGACATGCAGGTGACCTCGACAGGCGCAGGAGAACGGGCGAGCGGTCTGGAGGTCCTTTCTGAAGAGGTCGTCGGCTGCCGGCTCTGCGGGGAATTGGCCGAGACGAGGACGCAGACGGTGTTTGGTGTGGGCGATCCCGAGGCGAGAATCCTGTTCGTCGGCGAAGCGCCCGGTGCCGACGAGGATCGGCTTGGTGAACCGTTCGTCGGCCGAGCCGGCAAATTGCTCGACCAGATCATCGAAGCCTGCGGGATGCGTCGAGAGCAGATCTACATCTGCAACATTCTCAAGTGTCGCCCACCGGGAAACCGAAACCCGACGCCCGAGGAGGCGGGAAACTGCCGCAGGTTCCTCGACGGTCAGATCGCCGCGGTCGGTCCCGAGTACATTGTCTGCTGGGGCTCGGTGGCGGCCAGGAACCTGCTCGATTCGACCGAGACGATTGGCCGCATGCGGCGGCAGTTCTTCGAATACGCCGGAGCGAAGGTGCTGTGCACGTACCACCCGTCGTACCTGTTGAGAAACCCTTCGGCGAAGAAGGATGTCTGGGAAGACATGCAGTTGCTGCTGGCCGACATGGGCATCACGCTCACCGGCAAGTCGCTCAAGCGGAGCTGAGCAGGGATTTCTGGTAGAGGGCCTTGATGTAGGGGATGGGTTGGTTGCCGAGTGCTTTGAGGATGGTGCCACCGGCGGTGAAGCAGTGTGTGACCCAATCGGGTTGACCGTAACGGGCCAGCGCAGTCCCCCCCTCGCCTCCGCCGACGTAGACTTCGGCTCCCGCATCGGTCATCCGCTTGAGTTGTCCGATGAATTCTCGCGTACCGGTTTCGAATGCGGGCTCTTCGAACAGTCCGAACACACCGTTGTAGAATGCGATGGCTGGTCGGTGTCCTGCTGCGACGTCGGTGTGGTGTGTTTCGAGGAAGCGGCCGACCGCTGCGACCTGTTCGGCTCGAGTTTCGGGCCCGACATCAAATTGGGCCTCACCGTCGGGGATGGTCCGGCTGGCGGATCCATCGCCGAGAATGAAGTCGGCCGGCAGCACGAATTCGACTCCTGCCTCGAGTCCCCGTCGGTAGATCGTTGCGGCCTGTTCGATGCGTTCCGGCGGGATATGGATCTTGGCCTGGGTCGAGTCTGCGGCGAGTCCGAGTGAGAATTCGCGGTCGTGGTGTCGAGCCTGTGCGGCCTTGAGTGCCAGCGCGAGTCCTCCGGCGGCGATGACCGTTTTCACGACCTTGCGTGCGAGGATCTGCTGGAGGTCATCGAGCTTGTTGATCTTGATCCCGCTGAAGACGACCAGGTCGGCCTGTCGGGTGCGGGTGACGTGTCGGGTGAGTTCGTTGTCGATGTAGCGTCCCAGCGCGACCTGTTGGCAGCCCAGCGGCACGAGGGTACTGGAGAGGTCACGATTGGATGCAGCGAATCCTTCGTTGACGTGGACTTCAGCCAGTTTCTCGGCAACGCTGTTGACGTAGTTGGTCAATCTCGGAGCCAGCTCCGAGATCTGATCGTCGCCGGCCTTCCAGAGTGCCCGTTCGAGCGAATAGCGGCGGGTATTTTCGAGGACGGCGATGGTCCCCTCGTGCAGTTCGGCCACCTGTCGGGCGGCTGATTCGAGCACGGTGCCGGTCTGGTCGTCGAGCCACTCGCCGATGAACGCCACCGGCTTTCCGCCTCGAGCTTCCAGCGGAACGAGTCTCTCGAGGTGTCTTGCGACCGGTTCCAGCGACAGTTCGGGGTCACGTCCCCGGTGTCCCAGGACCAGTTGCACCCATCCCCGGCGACCTCCGAAGCTGAGCGTTTCCACGAGCGAGCGGATCCGGACGTCATTGGGGATCGACCCATCCTCGAGGACCACGACGTCGGTATCGCCTCGCACCAGCACGCGGGTTCCTCGAGGCAGTGAATCAAGCGAGTCGAGGTTGGGGATGGCCTCGAGGCAGTCTTCCAGCGAGGGGGTTTCATCGGAGTCGGCCGCGAGTGCACAGCACCAGCGGATGGTGTCTTGTTGGGAGACGGTCATGGAGAATTCGGCCGCGTGTTGAGCGGCCGTGGAAGGAAGTTGTCGGTGAGGTATGGGAATAGAGGGTGTTGTTGTCGGGCGTCAAGGCAATGGGAAAAGCGATCGACGGGGCGTTCCGGTCCCTCGACCGATTGCCTATGATCGAATTTCTCCGGTTCATCATGCTTGGCGAGCGTTCCTGGTCTGACCGAGAGTCCTTGTGAATCAAGCGTCCCGTGGCTGGAGTGGGCTGGAGTGGCGGGGGGCCTTGGCGGGGGCGTTGCTTGTGGCGTGCCTGGCGGCTGTCGGTTCGACGGCCAAGGCGCAGGACGGACCGACGATTCGATCCATCGCGGTCGGCCTGGGGGGCTGGGTCAAGGCGGGCAAGTGGGCGCCGGTACGGGTTGAGGTCGATGGAGGGGATTCGAGCGGTTCGTTGAGGCTGGTGCTGACGACCTCGGATCCTTCGGAACGGACCGCGGCCTTTGAGTCTCCGGCGGTCGAGTTGATGGCGGGGCGTCGCACCCGGCTGGTCGGCTGGTTCCAACCCGGTCGGCTGGGCGGCGACCTGGGCGTATCGATCGAATCTGATGGTGTGAGTGTCGATCGTCGCACGATTGCGATGTCGAGCGTACCACGGCGACCGTTCAACTGGCGGATGCGTGTTGGCGGTGCGGTGGTTTCGCGTGGTGTGGACCGGATCGAGATCCCGGTACATGCCGGCCAGACGGTGGTCTTTCTCAACGGCGACCCTCATGCGGCTCATGGCCTCGTGGTTCCGGCCGGTCCGGCCGATTCGGGCGGTCCGGTCGAGGGCCTGCGTGAGACGAGCGGTTCGGCTGGTGGCCTGGTGGATCCGCTGGGCGAGTCGGCCACTTCCTCGGGCGCCGCGCTTCCGGTGGTGGCACGATTCGAGGTCACCGGCGAGTTGTCAGAATCGGTGGCGTTTCACGGACTCAGTACCGGCTGGGCTCTTTCGGGCCGTTTCATCCCCGGCGATGCGAAGCGCTCAGACACGGCGGCGGGTTCTTCGGTGATCGAGGTCGTTTTCGAGGGAAGCCCGGTGGTCTTGAGCCAGTCGGAGACGCTTTGGATCTCGTGGGGTGGAGCGGCGGGCATGGACGTATCGGGCCCCGAGCGGAGCGGGGACCTCCTGGTCGAATCGGATCGTCGCACGGTGGCCTGGTCGGGGTCGTCGCGGCGGATCGAGCGGGTCATCGATCTCGACGCGATCGACGCGATCGTGATGGCGGCCGGAGATGAGTATGCGATCGACGAGTCAGACAGCCTCGTGTTGTCCGAGTGGGTGGCGGCGGGTGGTCAACTGGTTCTGTCGGTGGGGAGCCGGCGTGCGTCGTGGCTTCGCAGTCCGTTGGCGAGTTGGGTACCGATCACAGCCCAGGGCGACCGGCAGGTCAGTGACAGTGATCTGCGGGGCCTGGAGACTCTGGCGACGGCCGGAGGGCGGATTCCGTTCCAGGGTCGCGTGAGTGGCACGTTGCTGGGCCTGCGAGATGGCCGCACGTCGGCGGCGTCTCTGAGTGGTCCGCTGGTCGGCGAGGCGGCCTGGGGCTTTGGCCGCGTGACGATGCTGGCCGTCGACATCGACCGTCAGCCTCTGGCCCGCTGGGGGGATCTGCCCCGGCTGGTGGAACGCCTGGTCGAGGGATCCGGTCTCGACGAGCCGTTGGCGGCCGCTGACGGTTCGAGATCGAACCTCCGCACCGGTGGTGCCCTGTCCTTTTCGGGCATCTCGGATCTCAAGACCCAGCTGCACGGAGTGCAGGACGAATTCCAGGAGGTGAATCGTCCGGGGATCTGGCAGGTCTTTTTTCTGGTGATCGTGGTGCTGCTGCTGGTGGGCCCGGTCGATTACGTCGTGGTCCGTCACCTGCTGAAACGGCCTCGAGCCACCTGGGTGACGCTGCCGCTGATCATTGTCATCACGACCGGCCTGGCCGTCTGGAGCGGGACGTCGGTCCGTGGTCCGGAGGTCCTGGTCAATCAGCTCGACATCGTCGACCTCGACACGCTCGAAGGGCATATCGGGGGCCGGAGTTGGGCGACGATCTATTCGGGGCAGAGCCAGAGGCTGCGGGTTGAGGCTCGGCCGCCCGCTTGGCTGGGCGGCGAGCAGGGTTCCGGGGACACGGATTGCCGGTTGGGTTGGAGTGGAGTTCCGGAGGTGACATTTGGAGGTATGCACCGGGACGGTCGGAGCCTGGTCGAGGAGCCGGATTACCGCGTGAGGACCGGATCGATGGAGACTTCGATCGACGACCTGCCCGTAGCGGTTTCTTCAACCCGCACTCTCTCGGCGGCCTGGCAGGTGAAACGAAAAAACGAGCTGGTGTCGGTTTCGCTACAAAGCAGTGGGGTGGGGCAGCTGACGGGTGAATTGAGTCACAAGCTGCCCGGCTCGATCGACGACTGGCTGATTGGGTTTGGCAGTCGTGTCTACATGCCCCGTTCGTCGGAGGGCCGCAGCGGGTCGTGGGCTTCGGGGACCACGTTGGAACTGGAGGGTGCCGACGTTCGCAACGAGTCTCTGAAGCGGTACCTGACCCGCACGACTACTCGGAGGGTGGCCCGACTCCAGGGGGATGGTAGTGACGTGCTGAACGTGGCCGGGCAGTACGCACCTCTGAACCGAGATCCGTTTGATTGGCTCGAGACTCTGACCTTTCACCGTGCTGCGGGCGGAAGCGGTTTCACCGGCCTCGAGAACCGTGATCTCGCCGCACTGGACCTCTCGCAACTGATCCAACTCGATCGAGCCGTGCTGATTGGCCGGCTGGTCATCTCGGCTGATGAGCACCAGGCCGGGTCGGGGTCGGGGTCGGGGTCGGGTCGGGGGTCCGGTGGGACCGAATTATTGATCGAGGGTCCGGGTGTCAAGTCGTCGGGGAGTCGCCGGGTGACGTTTATCCGCATGGTGTTGCGGGTTGTGAGTCGACGTCCGCGGCCGAACCAATCGTTTGTGGATCCTGACAAGGCACCTGCGAAGTGACGTTGGTATCGTTAAGTCGTTAAGTCGTTAAGTCGTTAAGTCGTT
>Ga0310123_10004155_pt1 | contig 11003 bp, 7 predicted proteins | sample CB6_AW_1057_MG_FD_203505 | JGI IMG/M metagenome (GOLD analysis project Ga0310123, IMG submission 203505) | Marine microbial communities from Western Arctic Ocean, Canada - CB6_AW_1057 | ecosystem: Environmental > Aquatic > Marine > Oceanic | place: Canada: Western Arctic Ocean | collected...
ACCGCTCTCAGCATAGCGGCACATTCGCGGATGTCAATCCCGGGGCGGGAAAGTTTATTGAAAACACAGGGGATATCCTCTCAAGATTCCGTGAACGACTTTTCCGCCTGACGGCCGGAGCGCCGCAGTCTCGACTTCAGCTTAGCCGGGATCAGAGGGCCTGCTATATTCGTAGCGTGCCCCCGCGACCCTTCCACCGCCGATTCTCAGCTCTTCTTGTGCTGCCCCTGTTGTTGACCGTCTTCGTCCTGGCTGCCGCCCAGACCGCGTCCTCGCAAGCTCCCAACATAAAACCTCCCAACATCGTTTTGTTCTACATCGACGACTTGGGTTGGATGGATATCGGCGCCCAGGGAAGCACCTTCTACGAGACCCCCCAGACCGACCGCCTCGCCGAAGAAGGCATGCGATTTACCAACGCCTACTCGGCGTGTCCGGTGTGCTCGCCGAGCCGGGCCAGTTTAATGAGCGGCAAGTACCCGTCGCGGGTACACTTTACCGGCCACATTACCGCCATCTTTGGACACCGATATCCAGAGCACGGGCGCATTATCCCGCCCGATGATTACATGTATCTCTCGCACAATGAGGTCTCGCTGCGCGCGCCATCAAGCCGGCCGGTTACGTGTCGGCGAGCGTTGGCAAGTGGCATCTAGGATCGGACAACTACTGGCCTCTCAAGCACGGTTTCGATGTCAACGTGGCCGGCCACACGCATGGCAGTCCATCCGGGTATTTCTACCCCTACCTCAATCCCAAGCAGCCTTGGAACCCCGATATTCCCACGCTCGACGGTGGTGAGGATGGAGAATACCTGACCGAGCGGCTCACCGATGAGTCGATTCGTTTCATAGAGAAGAACAAAAGCAGCCCGTTCTTCCTCTACCTGACTCACTATGCGGTCCACACGCCGATCCAGGCTCGGCAACGCCTGATTGAAAAGTACGAGGCGAAGCTCAAGACCGACAGTTCGCAATTCAATGCCGGCTATGCCGCCATGATCGAGAGCGTCGACCGCAGTGTTGGCCGCATCATGAAGACGCTCGCCCGGCTCGGGCTCGACGAGAACACGGTTGTCATTTTCACCTCCGACAACGGGGGCTTTCGGCGGTGACGCGCAACCACCCTTTGCGAGAAGGGAAAGGTTATCTCTACGAAGGCGGAATCCGTGTGCCGCTGATTGTGCGCTGGCCCGGGAAGATCGAAGCCGGCGCGGTGAGCGACGTTCCGGTCATTGGCACCGATCTCTACCCCACGATCGCGGAAATCGCGGGAGACAAAGCAAGTCCGGGCAAAGTGGTCGACGGGAAAAGCTTGATGCCGCTGCTAACGGTCAACGGCGAATGGGACCGCGAAGACTTGTATTGGTACTACCCGCATTACAGTCCTCAAGCGAAGCAGCCAGGCGCGGCGGTTCGTTCGGGTAATTACAAGTTGATCGAGCACTACGATCCGCCGGGAATGGAACTCTACAACTTGGCCGACGATATTGGGGAGAAGGTTGATCTTGCTTCGAAGATGCCTGACAAGGCCGCCGAGCTAAGCAAGAAGATTCACGACTGGCTGGAGGAGTCGGGGACGATCATGCATACGGACAACGCGGCGTATCGGCCGTAGGCTTTTTTGGCGCGGGTGCGTTTACGGATGCGGGTTTTGGTTGGGTTACATGGCATGGGTTACATAGCTTGGATTGCACAACTTGGGTTGCCGCACTTCGGGCGCAAAACATGGAGTTAGTTACCGCTCTCTTACGGTCGCGGCTCTGAGTGTCGCTTTGGGGAATATTGCTTTGGCCAGCGCCGCTTTAGAAAATATCGCCGCGAGCACAGACGGCCTCGCCCTTTACGGTTACCGTTCGCCGGCCTTCGCTGCCTTCGCTCTTGTCGTAGGTGGTGAACTGGAACCGAACCTTCACTTGCTCGCCGAACTCCAGAAATTCGGCCTCTCCCTTGGTGTCGTGAGAGAACAGGCCGCCGCCGTAGAATGAGCCGCCGAGCGTATTCTTCTTGTTTAAGTAACTGAAGGCTACAGGATACTTTCCGGGCTTGGGGTCAAATTCTCTGGAGAAAAACAGGTTGGCGGAGTAGCTCTTGCCCAGCTTGCGGACCGAAGCAGGCGCCGATGTGATGTTCAGCGTTCGAATGCCGCGACGATTCTTTGTGAGGCTGGCGGCCGCCGGGTCGACAGTTACCGTGACGTCACCGCTTGTCTCGAAGACGGTTTGCGCGCTTAACCCGGGGACGACGGTGATCCATAGCCAAGTGAGCAGGAGAAATCGGATACCGTGGAGCATTTCGACAGGGTATCGGAACCGGCCGAGATGGGCAAGACATGGCGCTTGCGGAAACGGCGATTGCGGACCGGTTACGGCGCGGGCCGAACGAGGAGGGTGCGTGGGCGCTGCCGCTGCCGCGGGTGTTGTCGATAGGGCACGCCAGTGCGGCGAACCGGTCCTGACGGCCGCGGCGCCATCTCAAAAGACACTGGGGCAGCGTGGATCCCGCGGCGACGGACGATATAATCACAGGTCTAGCTATGCCGGAAACTGCTTATTCAGAAAATCTGTTGTCTCGAGCCGCTAAGATCAAGCTCTTCTTGATGGATTGCGACGGCGTCCTCACCGATGGGCATATCTACTTTTTGCCAGACGGGAAGGGGGGCTTGTTTGAGACCAAGGGCTTTGATTGCGAGGACGGCATTGCTTTGCAATGGGCGCACACAACCGGCATTGAGACTGGAATCATTAGCGGACGCGGTTCACCCGCCGTCGAGGAACGCGCCCGTTCAGTCCATATGAAGTATCTCTATCAGCGCAACACCCGGAAGCTGCCGCTGTTTGAAGAAATCTTGGCTGACTCGGGTTTGGCCGCTGAAGAAGTTGCCTATATTGGCGATGATGTGACCGATCTGCCGCTTCTCAAGCGCGCCGGTCTGGCCGCGGCACCGGCAAACTCGCGAGTGTCGGGCCACGAGGCAGTGCATTTTGTTACCCCATCCGCTGCTGGAAAAGGGGCGGTGCGAGATGTGATTGAGCTGCTGCTGAAAGCCCAAAACCGCTGGACGGAAATCATGGCGAAGTACGAGATGTAAGGTTCCGAGACAGCGTGAAGGCCGTGAACGGGAAAGGAAACAAGCTTATGCTGAAAGTCAGAGTCGAATACTGCGTTTCTTGAGGCCATCTGCCCAGAGCCGCCAGTATGGCGGAGACGCTGATAGCCGAATTCGAAGACCACATTGAAGCCTGGGAGCTGGTTCCGGGCCGCGATGCGCCAGCCAAAAGCGGCTGGGGCATGTTCGAGATTTCTATTGACGGTGCGCTGGTGTATTCCAAAAAAGCCACCGGAAAACATATTGAGCTGGCTGACTTCCGAAAGTTGATCCAAGATCGCATCGCGTGAAGCGCGGCTTTCGTTGCTTGATCGCGTCGCCGGTGTTGACCGATCTCCGGCGATGTTGGCGGATGTCCGGCGATCCAAATCAAATTGAAGTTTTTCTGAACGGGCCGCCATGAGAGCTTCGGCCAAACGAAACCGCAAGAATTCGTCGCCCAAGCAACCCCAAGGGTCGCCTGCTCAGACTCCATCCGGTGCCTCGAAGCGCGGCGGCGCCGCGCACCCGGAGTCTCGGTTCAACCATCCGTGGCTATTCGCCATCGCGCTGTTTGCCCTTGGCCTGCTGATCTACTCACCTGCTCTGTGGGGCCCCTTCTTTCTCGACGACTACGACCTGCTGGAGGCTTTTAGTACCGTCCGGATCGCCAAGTGGAAAACATTAATGAGCACGGGCCGCCCGCTGCTGATGCTGACTTTTATCGCGAACTACCGTCTTGGCGGTTTTGCGGACTCGTTCGGCTTTCATCTTGTGAACGTGCTTCTCCACTGCTTGAATGCGTTGCTGCTGTGGCGATTCTTGACGGCCTTGCTTGCGCCTGGCCGACTCGAGGACCTGATCTCTGCCTCGGTTCGTCCGATGCTGGTCTACGGCGTTCCGCTGTTGTTCTTGACCTCACCGGTTCTGACGGAATCGGTCGCCTACGTCAGTAGCCGCTCCGAGGTTCTGGGGGCGACGTTCTACATTGCCGCGTTGTGGCTGTTTGCCTCGTCCATGCGTGAGCGGCATCCCTGGGTTACGGCGTTCCTGATTGTTTTCCTTTTCGTCGCCTCATTCATGTCGAAGCAGGACAAGATTACACTGCCCCTCGCTATTCTGCTGCTCGATTACCTTCTCCTCGCCCGCTTGGACTGGCACCGCATGAAGCCCAGTGTGCCGACGTACGGCCTGTTCTTGATCGGTACGATCGCCGGCTTTTTTCTGGTCATCCGGCCGTTCCTGTTCGCGATCTCGGCGGGATTCAATCTTCCCTGGGTCGAGTATTTGGTGACGCAGTTCCGCATGTACTTTCTCTATCTGCGGTTGCTTCTCGTGCCCTTCGGCCTGAACGCGGATTGGGATATCGCGGCGTCCCAAACGATTTGGGAGAACCTATCGTGGCTCGCTCTTTTGCTGCTCGTTGCGCTTGTTGGCACGGCATTTCATCTGCGCCGGCGCGATCCGCTGATCTCGTTCGGGATTCTGTTTTATCTGGCTGTCCTGGCCCCGTCGACCAGCTTCTACCCACTGCTGGACTTCGCCGCTGAGCGCAGAATGTATTTGCCGAGCATCGGATTCTTTCTGGTCTTCGTTTTGATCGTTTCACGGATTGCGGGGGCCCCGGCCCGGGCGAAGCTCGCCGCGCTGGGCGGGCTGCTGCTGATCTATTCCTGGGGAACCTACGAGCGAAGCCGGCTGTGGGGCGACGATCTGGCGCTCTGGCACGATACGGCCGAAAAATCACCGGGGAAGTATCGCCCCTTGACGTGGCTCGGCAAGCTCTATGATGAGCGAGGAAGGGTGCAAGACGCGGCTTATTACTGGGAGAAAGCCGAAAAGCTGGCTGAACCCGGCAGCAGGGACCACGGCTTCCTGCTTTCAAACTTGGGAGTAGCGAACGCCAAGCAGAAAAACTATGCGAAGGCCGCGGAATATTATCGAAGATCGCTTGAAATCTTGCCGAAAGAAGAAGTGATCCGGGCCAACTTTGCCGTAACCCAGATTCGGCTGGGCCGTGTGAAAGAAGGGTGGAGCAACTTCCGGAAGGCGGTGGAACTGAATCCGTCGCAGCCCGAGATTTACGTCTTGCGGGCGCAGGAATCTTATCAGCGAGGTTTGTACGCGAATGCCGTGAGCGACCTGGAGACGGCCCTCAAGATGCGTCCCGAAGACGAAAGCGTGCGCCGCAACCTGCAAGCCGCCAGGCAGATGATTGGACAGTAGACAGCGCGCGCCCGGAGGCTTACATGGGCGACTCATCCAACCGCATAACCGCATAACCGCAATACTGTGATTCACCTTTACGATGCCGGCCAAGCCGTTGAACTGGTCATCGAGGTAGTGCGCTCCGATCAGTGCAGGGTTGAGAGAATCAAAAGTTTCGACTGAAACCCGGCTTCGGTAACCATATTTTGCGGTTAGACGCCTTTTCAGCGGGTCTGTTTAGCTCGCCGCCCGGCTGGGCCTCCATGACTTGGGCATCCGATTCGGCGATCCGGTCGCTGGGCGCGGCAGGCGGGCTTTGTTGGGCGATCCTATAAACTGTCTTACCTGCGTGCTCCATGCTGCCCGGCGCCGCCGTTCCGAGCCATAATGAGAAGCTGAGATAGTTGGCGAAAGCCACGCCCCCCCGCCTCGGGGTTACCAAGGGGCCAAGATTGGAGCGGGCTGAACGCCCGTATCGGAAAGAGATAATTATCGTGGGAACTTGGGGAAAGCGGATTCTTGGCATTGTCATCGGGGCTGGCTTGGTCTTTTTTGTCGGATCGAGAGTCTACGAGATTCAGCAAGATCAGACCTCCGGAACGAAGAAAAAGAAGGGTGGCGGGCGTGTGGTCAGCGTCGACGTCACCGAGTCGTACATCGGGCTGGTGCGGGAAAATCTGGTGCTGACCGGGTCGCTGCGAGCCAAGGAATCGGTTGACGTCACCGCCAAAGGCACGGGCCGGCTTGAAAAGCTGCACTTCGACATAGGCGATCACGCGCGGCAGGGCGATCTCATCGCGGAACTTGAAGACGACGAGCTTCAACAGCAGGTCCATCGTGCAACCGCCTCGATCGCGGTTAGCCAGGCGTCTTTTGAACAAAGACGTGCCGAACGGGATAACGCCATCGCGGAGGTCAAACGGGCCGAGGAGTTGCTCGACGAGCAACTGATATCGCCCCAGGAGTTCGCGTCACGAAAGACAGGGCTGGCGGTCGCCGACGCCCAGGTGCGGCTAGCTGAGGCGCAAAAGCAGCAAGCCGAAGCCGAGCTGAGGGAGCTCAAGATCCGTCTCGCGCAAACCAAGATCTATTCGCCAATGACTGGAATCATCGCAAGCCGCAACGTGGATGAGGGAGCTCTTCTTAACCCTTCGATTTCGATTCTGAGAATCGTGAACTTGGCGACGATGGTCACGCGCGGCAACGTTCCCGAGCGCAACATAGGCAGATTGAGCATCGGCAACGAAGCGACGGTGCGCGTTGACGCGATCCCTGACCGCGCCTTTACCGGCCGGGTGGCCCGGATCGCTCCGGTGCTTGACGCCGCGACACGCAGTGCGCTGATCGAAATTGACATCCTGAACCCCGACGGTGGGTTGAAAGCGGAAATGTTCGCCCGCATCGAATTGGACTTGGGCACGTCACGGGATGCCATCCTGATTCCCCGCGCGGGCTTGGTCTACCGAGGACAACAATCGGGTGTCTATACCGTCGAAGGGGACCGGCCGACATTCGTCGCCATCGAGACCGGCCTGACGCGGGATGATCAGGTTGAGGTTTTGGGTAATCTCGATGCGGGCGTCAAGATCGTCGGCCGCGGGGCCACGATGCTGCGGGAAGGCGACCGCATCCGTTTCGGCGGGGCCGGCGCTCCCGGCAAGTCCGCCAAGACAGACGGGACAGTCCCAGCCAAAAAGAAGAAATCAGCGGCAAACCAGCCGGTTGCGGCCGGAGGGGGAGGCGGCGCTGTCGCCTCGAACACGCCCTAGCACGCTAGTCATTGATGGAGCACCATGAACCTTCCTGAGTTTTCAATTCATCGCTCGGTCACGGTCCTGATGGGCTGCCTGATCGCTATGCTGCTTGGGGGCATCGCCTTCATGCGAATTCCGGTCGATCTGATGCCGGAAACCGAGTACCCCACGATCAGCTTCAATATTTCCTACGAGGGTGTCGCGCCGGAGGAGATGGAAACCTTGGTTTCGCGCCCGCTCGAGCAGTTGCTCGCCGCCGCGCCGGGAGTGGAAGAGATCACCTCATCCTCTTCCGAAGGGCGCTCCAGCGTCCGTTGCCGTTTCGCCTACGGCACCGACATGGACGAGGCCGCGAACGACCTGAGAACTCGGGTTGATCGGCGCCGCACCTCTCTGCCGGACGACATCGATCCGCCGACTCTCTACAAATACGACGTCTCACAATACCCGGTCATGTTTCTGACCGTGGCGTCCGGTGAGATGGACGGTAAGGAGCTGCGTCATTTCACCGAGAAATACATCCAGTTCCGCATCGAGCGCGTGAACGGCGTCGCCCAGGCTAGGGTATCGGGCGGGTTGCGCCGCCAGATTCACGTCAACTTGGCGCTGGAAAAATTGCGCGCGCTCAACCTCTCTGTCTCGGGTGTGGTGCAAACCCTGCGGCGCGAGAATATCAATTTGCCGGTCGGCCCTGTCAGGGAGGGCCGCTATGAAGTGCTGTTTCGAACCGAGGGCGAATTCAAGAACCTCAACGACATTCTCGATGTCGGTGTCGCCACGAGAAACGGGGTTCCCGTTTACATTCGGGATATCGCCACGGTGGAGGACTCCCACGAAGATATCCGCTACATGGTGGCGGTAGACGGCAAGCCAGCGGTCAGGCTCTTTATCTACAAACAGTCCGGGGCCAACACGGTCGAGGTCTCCCAAGGCGTGCATGCCGAAGTCGTTAACCTCCTCAAGGAATATCCCGAAATTGCCGTGACAGCGCCCTGGGACTCGGCCGACTTCATTCGCGGAGCCATTCGAAACGTCCAGCAGGCGACGCTGGTCGGTGGCGGGCTGGCCGTTGTCGTGCTGCTGTTCTTCCTGCGCAGCATTACGAGTACGCTCATCATCGGCGTGGCCATTCCGATCTCCGTCATCGCGACGTTCGCGTTGATGTATTTCAACGGCTTTACGCTCAACATCGTTTCCTTCGGGGGGCTGGCGCTGGGTGTCGGGATGCTGGTCGATAATGCCATCGTTGTTTTGGAGAACATCTTCCGGCATCGCGAGCAAGGTAACGAAATCAAGCAGGCCGCCATCATCGGGAGCAAGGAGGTCTCGACAGCGATTTCGGCTTCGACCTTAACGACAATCGCGGTGTTCGTTCCCGTCCTCTTTATGGGCGGGATGTCGGCACAGACGTTTCAGCAGCTTGCCTGGGTCGTTTCTTTCGCTCTGCTGTGCTCGCTCATCATCGCGATCACGGTGGTGCCCCTGCTCTGCTCCCGCTTCCTGCCGGATGTGTCAGCGGGCCGAGAGCGCGGCGGTGTTGGCGGCTGGTTCTACCGTACAATGGGGAGTCTCCAGGACGGCCTGGCCGATCGCTATGGCGCCGTCATTTCTTGGTCGCTCGATCATCGTTTGACCGTGGTCGGGTGCGCCACGGCGTTGTTCGCCGGATCGCTGTATTTGGCGCCCCTGATCGGGGTCGAGCTGGAACCGGAAGTCGACGAAGGCTCGATTCGCGTGGACCTCGATCTCGAGCCCGGCACGCGCGTCGAGATTACCGACGCCGTGGTGCAGCGAGTTGCCCGGGTCGCTCGGGAAAACATACCTGAAATCAAGCACATAATGACCGAGGCGGGAAGCGCCAGCACCTACCGCGCCGAGGGCACGAACCAAGGAGAACTGCGGATCGAATTGATCGACCAGACCCTGCGCGACCGCAACGCGGCGGCCATCGTGAAGGAGCTTCGGCCGCTGATGCACGTCGAGCCCGGTATGCTGATCCGCACGCGCGTGAGCAGCGGCATGCGCCGCCGTGGCGGCTTTGGGGGTGACGACCGGCTCTCGGTCGAGGTTCGGGGCCACGACATGGCTATCATGCGGCGGCTCGCCGATCAGGTCCGCGAGACGATGATGTCGGTCGACGGCGTCGTCAACTCCCAGGTCAGCCAGCGGCCCGGGTTGCCGGAAATGCTGATTTCCGTCGACCGCCAGAAGGCAACCAGCATGGGTCTGTCTGTTTCCGAGGTGGCCGAGACGCTCGAAACCGCTATCGGGGGCACCCGTGCCTCGATGTTCCGGGAGGAAGGGGACGAATACGACATTCTCGTGCGGCTGCGCGAGGAAGACCGTCTGAGCATCGGCCAGGTACCGCAGGTGCCGATCACCCTGCCGGATGGACGCGTTGTTCCGGCCGAAAGCATCATCCGCATGCGGCGGCAGGAAGGCCCTTTCGAGATCACGCGGGCGGACCAGGAACGCATCATCGTCGTCAGCGGAACGGTCGGGGGCCGCGCCCTCGGCAGTATTGTCAGCGATTTGGGAACGGCCCTGGAGGAAATCGAGCGCCCCAACGGTTATGAGTTCATCTTCGGCGGTGAATTCGAGGAACAGCAGGAGGCGTTCCAGGAAATGACCTTCGCGGCCATTCTGGCTTTGATCCTGGTCTACATGGTCATGGCGTCGCAGTTCGAGTCATTGAGGTATCCGTTTATTATCTTGTTCTCGATCCCGCTGGCGCTGATCGGCATTGTCTTGATGCTGCTGCTGACCGAGACGACCTTCAATATTCAGGGGTTTCTGGGACTCATCGTCTTGCTGGGCATTGTCGTGAACAACGCTATCGTTCTGCTCGACTACACGAACCAATTGCGGCGCGAACATAACTGCGAGCTTCGCGAGGCTGTGATTACCGCCGGGAAGAGGCGGCTTCGTCCCATTTTGATGACGACGATCACGACCATACTCGGGCTGGTGCCGATGGCGCTGGGACTGGGTGAGGGGGGCGAGCTGCAAGCGCCGATGGCCAGAGTGATCATTGGCGGGCTGACGACCTCCACTCTGATTACCTTGGTGTTTATCCCCGTTGTCTACATGACGCTTGAGCAGCGGACCGAAAGAGCCGCGCAACGTCGTGCCGTCGTCGGCGGCCTCGAACCGGTCGAATCGACGGGCGATTAGGCGGCATTGCTCACCACCTGACGAGCGAAGCACGCAATTGGCCCGTGGTTACTTCGTCGCGCTTGCTCCGAGAGATTGGGCGTCGCCGCGTTACGGCGATGGACCGGCAAGATTGCCGGTCCCTACGGCGGGCGGATCGTACTGACGGACCTCTCACGCACTTCGCCTCGCCACGTGGCGTTCTGACTTGGTACGGGTTTCGGCGGACGCTTTGGGTTGCATTCGATGCCACCTCAGAGTTCATCCGTTGGCCCATACCCGATCACGAACGCAGGATGGGATTCGGCTCGTTTTTGCAGGTTCTTGCAGGGTTTCAGCGTTTTTCGGGTCGCGGCGGCCCTTGGTTTTAGCCTACGGGCAGGTGAAGGGCGAAGGGGTAGTCGCCGTTTCCTGACGGTCGCGGCTCAACGGCTCGCGGCTTGAATTCCTCACTATTCTCGACTCCTGCTTTGTTGCCCGACTCGCTTGGCCCGTCACTTGTGTTCGGGGCCGTGAGGTTTATAGAGGCGCCTCTTGCTCCTGTTGATTGAACCTTGCAGCCGCCTCCAACGGGAAACGCAAAAAACGGCTGCTTGCGGATGGTCTTCTCGCCCGGCAGGTAATTAGACGGACGCTTACGCCGACACGAATGTCGACGCAAGAGCCGGCACGAGTGACGGCTCGCTCGAGTTTGGCGTTTGACTAGATAATCCCCACATCGGAGAGGTTGGGGTGGCCTGGGGGGCAAAAAGCCCTTGCATTCCGAAACATTTTCGGGTATTCTTGTATCTAGTGTTATAA
>Ga0310123_10004156_pt1 | contig 11002 bp, 7 predicted proteins | sample CB6_AW_1057_MG_FD_203505 | JGI IMG/M metagenome (GOLD analysis project Ga0310123, IMG submission 203505) | Marine microbial communities from Western Arctic Ocean, Canada - CB6_AW_1057 | ecosystem: Environmental > Aquatic > Marine > Oceanic | place: Canada: Western Arctic Ocean | collected...
GGATAGAATTTCATCTAGCAAAAGGACATCTGGTCGCATAATGTAGGCAACAGAGAAGCCTGGCCTAGCCCTCATTCCAGTGGAATAGGTGCGAACTGGTTCACAGAAAAATTCACCTAGTTCAGAGTATTCGTGTATTGCATCTAAATTATTTTCAACTTCTCTTCGAGTTCGACATCGACAGGGATGATTGTGGTCTTTCCGACAAATCGTTCTCCGCCAGGAATTCCGCTGAGCTGGATTCACGACGAATCGGGATGGAGCTTCCGACCACACCTTGTCCCTTGATTTGCGTCCAAACGGAGCAAGACCGGTGGTTTCCATTAGTGACTCCGACAACTTCCAGTAGCTCACGAGAACTTGAAGCCATTCACAGTATAGGACAGCAGTGTCTCGAGTGCCCACAGCGGGTCCTCATGAAAGAACCTGACCCAGTTTCGGAAGCCACACTGGCGGTAGAACGAGACGAACCGACGCTGACCTCGACGTCTCCTGGAGAAGTGCTCTTGCAAGACTCCATTGCGACACGACAAATCCTGGTCGACACTGATGTAGAGTGCTTCCAGGAACTCAGTCAGTACCTGCCGATGATCCGCGAAGGCCTGTTTCCCTATGAAACTCTGTCGATGATGGCGCCATGTCGTGTAGCCATGGGTGTCGAAGTAGAACTTTGCGCGCAGGCTGAGATGCGTGAGTAGCCACCAATCATAGAAGCAGAGTCGCAAGTCGGCTGGTAATGGCACACTTCGCACCAGTTCGGCGCGGACAACAAAGGCAGAGAAGGTGGCCACATTGTTCTTGCGGAGCAGCCATTTGAAGTTGTCAAAAGGCTCCTGCCTGGGAAGCAGCCATTGCAGGACTCTTTGGCGGATGAGCATGTCGAGTCCAAAACAACCCTCGAGCAGAAACCGGCAAGGCGAGAACACCACGCCGACTTCGGAAAGTCGGTCCAATACGCGAACTTTCTCAGCGAGGTAGTTTGGTGTCCACATGTCATCAGCTTCGAGAAAAGCGAGGTAGTCGCCGGCGGCCTCGGACACCCCGGTGGCGTATGTCGCTACAAGCCCGCGATTTTCGCCTCCCGCACCGCAAACTCGAATGCCGGGTTTGTTCTCTCTTTCGAAGGATCGCAGAATATCGAGACTCTCATCCGTCGAACCGTCATCCACCGCGATGACTTCAAAGTCCTGATATGACTGCTTCCTGATCGAGTGAAGGGCAGCGGGCAGGTAGGCCGCCTGATTGTAGCTCGTCAGAATGACGCTGACATGAGGCTTGCTATCAAGGTGCATTTCCTGGACTCATTCGCTTTGCGTTAGCCCCAATTACCCTGTCGCTGCAAAACTCGCATATTCCCAGTATGCACAGTACAGCTACTAACACATAATAACAAGCGAGGGTACCACGTATGTCCATATATGATGCGCACGTCGTTCAGTGGCAGCAATCTGAGACGGTTTGACCAACTCCCTCAAGAAATGTCGCGCTTGGGTGATCTTGTGCCGTGATTGCGAGTCCAGAAGACATGGTCGAGCCAGCGAAAACGCGTTTCCAGGATCGTGAATCCCAGCCGAGAACAAATTTCATTTCGGGCCAAGTGGATGTCGTCATCGTGAACTGGAACGGTAAACGCTACCTCGGCCCGTGCCTCCGCTCGGTTCTCGACCAGACATATCCAAACATCGATCTCACGATCATCGATAATGACTCCCGTGACGATTCGGTCGAATGGCTGCGAGCGGAGTACCCTGGCATCAAGGTGTTACCCCAAGCCGAGAACCTGGGCTTTTCGCGAGCCCACAACCTGGCGATCCATCGCTCGCGGGGCGAATACTATATGCCCCTGAACTTCGACGTCCTGCTAAAGCCGGCGTTCGTGGAGAAACTCGTGGATCGGATGAAAACTGATCCGAACGTCGGATCAGTTACGGGCAGACTCCAGCAAATGGATGAAAGCGGTAAACCCACCGGCAAACTGGACAGCACGGGACACGTGATACGAAAAAGTCGTACGGTGGAGAATCGGGGCGAAGGCGAAAAGGACATTGGACAGTACAACGATCCCGACGAAGTTTTCGGAGTATCGGGCACGGCTCCCCTCTACCGACGAGAAATGCTGGAGTCAATTCGGATCGGCGACGAGTATTACGACGAGAGCTACTTCGCGTACTGGGAGGATGTTGATCTCGACTGGCGAGCCCAGCACTCCAACTGGAAGGCTCTTTACACCCCGGATGCGGTCGCTTACCACGTTCGTCGCGGAGGCCGAAGGCCCGACGATCTCGCTGTTCGCCTTACCTTTCGCAATCGCTATCTGACCATCGTCAAGAACGATCGACTCAGGGACCTGCTTCGGGACGTCTTTCACCTCGTTCCCCGTGAGGCATTCTGCTGGTTGCAAATGACGATCGATCCCCACTACAGGCATCTGTGGTCGATGCTCGTACCCACGTTGAAGGCGCTGCCATCTGCGCTCAAAAAGAGGAAACACCTCCGCTGGCCGGGTCCCCGCGGCAACAGGCCAGACCCCCGGAGACACTTTCATCGTGCACTGACGGCAAGGGAAGTCATCAACAGGATTCGGCGGTGTGAACGACACAAACCGATCACGGTAATCACCGGCACCGGGCGTTGCGGTACTTCATTCACGGCCCAGGTCTTTCGTGAGGCGGGCATTGATCCGGGGGGCGGATATGACCCGAATGTGCGCGCGGGGTGGGAGTACGCTCCCGTCGTCGCCATCAATGAGGAGCTCCTGAAATCGGAACGCTTCCCGGACTTCGCTGATTCTGAACGCCTCCTGCCAGATTTTCTCCGTCGCCTGCAAACTGCCGTCGAGGACAAGCGACTCGTCAAGGACCCTCGATTCTCATTTCTTTTGGAACTCTGGGTGCATGCCGGGCTTGTCGAAAGAGTCATTCTCCTCGTCCGTCGGCTGGAGGAGGCCGCCGCCTCCGGGGCGGAGATGTCCGAGGAAAGTTGTGACGTAGTCGATGCGCAGCGGCGCAGCGACTACGTCCTCGATGTGTGTGGACGTCACGGCATTCCCTGCAAAATAATCCACTTCCCGGAAGTCGTGCGGGAAGAAGGCGACGATTTCCGCCGACTCTTGCGTGAGCTGAAAAGGCTCGGTGTGTCTCGGCGGCGGGCGGTTGCTGCAATCCGGAACGTCCGTGATCCGAACATGGTCCATCACTCGCCGGAGCCCGATCAGGTCGATCGATGAAATCAAACAGCATACCCTGACTCAAAACAGTGTCAGGGCACGGAGGTACTTCCGCCATGAACTGTTGGCTGATCGTGCCGTCGGTCATCCCCTGGCCGCGTAGCAATACCGGATGGCGGAAGCACCTACCACTCCAGGCAGGAGTTGGACTCCAGGGGCTGTTCGATCTCGTCACTGACTGTCAATGAGCGCCTCTCAGCGTCGGAACGAGGCGCGCCGGTCCCGGTGGCCCAAAGAAACGTGCCGCAGAGAAAGAGAGTCGGGCGGGCGGTCTTTCGGTCGGACACGGCGCCATCCAGCGCGGCCCTCGTCCCGGAGAGGGGCTGCGCCGGGTCGGCACCCATCATTGCGCGGAGCAACGAAAGCGTCGCGGAAAGCGGTGCCGGGTGGGCACCTCAACGTCCTGACTGCCGATGGGGTCCGCCGCTTCGACCGGAGCGATGGCACCCAATTGCCGGGGATCGGCATTGGGCAGGGTTACGCCTTCGATGATGCGAGGAGCTTTGTCTTCGATCTATGAGTGGGACCCGCTGGTGAGGGCGGAACTCGACAACGTCTTTATTGACCTCTGGGTGATCGAGGGTTGGGAGCGCGATGTCTGGACTGTAATGATTTTCTCGACAAGCCCATCAATCGTTTCAGCGCCGACATGAACGTTCGTGATCTCGCATCTTGCTGCAGCCTTTCCAATTTTGTCTCTAGCTGACGATTTTTAATTGCCCATGGAGCCACAATTTCCGTAAGCATGTGAGCTCTGGCGCTGTACGTATCGAAATCGCTGATCAAGGTGTTGATGTCCTGATTCAAGAATAACTGATACACATCAAGCGAGAGTCGCTCGAATAGACTGTCAGCTGCAACGTCTTTTGTCTTGAACCTCATTAAATCTGGTTCCAAAAAGCCGTTGATCTCAGCTTTTCGCCTTGGGTCCAGTGATAGATCGATGTCTAAATCATTCGCTATTGCCGCGATAACACTTAGCCCGTCATTCACTAAGTCCCGAAAGTGAACAACCGCACGACCGAACTCCCTCGATACATGCTCCGCTTCCAGCGTATGAAGCAGCCACAGGAGGTATGCCCTTTCTTTTGGGATTCCATTTCTGCGATTTAGTGAACTCGCAACTTCTTGTGGATGCCGAATGGTGAGAATCACCTTTGGCTCGGCAACAGTCCGGATGGCAGGCAACCACACCGGAAGCAGCCTGCAAAGGCGCGGGTCCTTAGTTTCCAATAGAGGACTGTGACCGAACTCACTCTTGACGAGAGAGTTGATCTTCTTTTTGGCCTCATCAATTCTTATGTCACTCAACCAATCAGCCGATAGTGGGCGTTCATCGTCCCAAGAATGACCCAGCGCAGAAAAATCGCCTCGTTTATTGAGATGACTTTTTCATTCTCCCAATAACCTTTCGGGTTATCCTCATGAGCAGACATCAGCCTTTCGAGCCTTTCGCCAAGGTTGACGCCAAGTATATTGAGGCAGCCTGTCAGTGCCGAGGTACCACTCCTGTGCATACCCAGCACTATGATGCTTATTTGTTCATTCATTTTGATTGTGTTCAAAGGCTTCGATCGTCTTTCCACCACTTGAAAGATGCAGCTCGTGTCAACATGAGCGGTGCTTCCTCCATCAACTGTTGGTAACTCGGTCGGAAATCCTTCCAACGGTAGAATCTGCGACTCCTTTTTTGATCACCGGTTCTACCCGAACGATAGCCGGAAATGAAGAAGCCACGCTGCCCCAACGGCACCTACACCAACAGTTAATCGAGGAAGCACCGTTGACGGATCGTACCCTTACATTGGCTGTCAGGATTGAGCCTTTTACTATCGACTTGCTCGTTTCGTCGTCATAATCGGATGACTTTTCTTAGCACCGCTCAAACTCCGTCGATGCACAATGAACCTAACTATGGCCAAACACGATCTAATGGGTCATTATGAAAATCGCACCGATACTCGACCGTGAGAGACAACAGCTCCTGGATATCGGGACACGCAATCGCCTCATCAGTACGCCACGAAAACAAAAGCGGCGGAAGCAGATAGAAATTATTCACGAGCGGTCTGCGCAACTGTTTGACATATTGGCCAACCAAAAGAGAAGAATGACGTTCCTGCCTCTCGGTACGGACGACGACCAGGATGAGAGTGAAGTCGGAAGTCGGCAGGCAATGTTGCTGTCTCTGATGGCTGCTGAGGCCAGTGAAACGACTTCCAGCCATCATACGGACACGAATCTACAGACGGACCTGGCCCCCAAGGTACTGCAGAAGCGACTGCGGGATTTTTTCAACGATTCCCGGACGTTTGTCGAAGAACAGGGAGTGAATCCGCTGTTTCTCGCACTGGGATTCGTCAGATGGCGTGAGACAGGCAGCTCAGACCGGGATCGATATGCGCCGCTGATCCTCCTTCCAGCTGAACTCGAACGCCATTCGGTGTCGTCACAATTCAGGCTGACCGCTACCGGCGATGATCTGTCGACAAACCTGTCCTTCCAGCAGAAGTTGAAGTCCGACTTCGATCTTACCCTTCCGGAACTGCCTGCGGAGGAGGACCTTAATGTTGGCGAGTATTTCGATCAGGTGGCCGCTGCCATCCAGAAGATGCCGGAATGGGAAGTCCTCGCAGATGATATGCAGCTGAATTTTTTTCAGTTTGCCAAGTTTTTGATGTACCGCGATCTTGATGCTCAGGCCTGGCCGGACGGCCAGTACATTGAGGAAAACCCTCTATTACAGGGTTTACTGGGGGACGGGTTCGAAATACCCGATCCGGTGATTGCCCCGGGAGAACGTATCGATGATCGATTGTCGGCTCAGAATATGGTGCATGTCGTCGATGCTGATAGCTCTCAGATGGCTGCCATTGAGGAAGTCCGTTGTGGTCGCAACCTGGTCATTCAGGGACCACCAGGAACCGGTAAGTCGCAGACGATTACCAATTTGGTGGCCACCGGTGTTCGAGAAGGAAAGAAGGTACTATTCCTGTCGGAAAAGATGGCTGCACTGGAGGTCGTGAAACGACGTCTCGAGTCAATCGGCCTTGGTGACATGTGCCTCGAACTCCACAGCAACAAGTCACGCAAGAAAGAAGTCCTGGGTGAGTTGAATCGTACATTGCAGCTGAGGCAGTCGGACAAGGCGACTGATCATTCCGTCAGCTCCACTGTTGACAAGCTGAAGATTTCTCTGAACAGGACAGTCGATGCGATGCATCGCCCTGCTTTCAATTCAGATCTGACACCGTTTGACATCGTGGGCCGGCTCGTCTTTCTCCATAGTCAACATCAGTTTCAGGAAGCAGAACGACGGGCGGCCTTCCTGCAGGACCCTATACGCTGGACACGGGACCAGGTGAAAGAGCTACGTGAACAACTGAGTGGATTTATTAAAATTGCATCCAGCATTGGTCCGCCAAAAAAACATTCTTTTCAAGGTGCCAACTGTGGAGTGATGCTCCGATCTGATATGGATTCTCTGCGGACTGATATGGAACGATGCCGTGATGCGGTTCAGGATCTATCGGACTGTACGACAGCCCTCGCGAAGAGTCTGGGCGTCGCAGCTCCGCGGAAAAAATACCGAACGCAGGATATCCGACGTCTGTGCGATATTGCGGAGGCTATTGCGAAATCACCGGAGATGGACCCTGAAGCCATCCAGCATAATGTGTGGAAAAATAAGCTGAAGGAACTGTTGGAGGTCGTCTCTGCCGGAAACAACTACCGGAAGGTATATGAGAGTCTCGAGGGAAAACTCAACGAAGGAGCGATCGATGTCTCCGTCGCGGAAGCGAGACGCTACCTAAATGCATACGGACGTCAGTTCTTTTTGCTGCGGCTGTTCAACGGGAAGTACAAGGCGGCTCTCAACACGCTGCGGGAGTTGCTGACGGATGCTCCTCCGAAATCGCTGGCTGATCGGCTGGCGATTCTTGACAGTATCATCGATTGTCAGAAACTGAAGGAGTTCCTCACTGGTGATGACAAGGCGACGGCCGCATGCCAATCCGCATTTGGCAGCCATTGGAAGGGCCTAGACTCGGACTGGGATCTGCTTCAGGCGACGGCTGACTGGGTTGAGCTGGGCATTAAGAAAAAGCTGCACGATCAGTTTCGAAGAATCCGTGGATGTCTCAAAACAGAGCCCGCAAAAGTGGCTGATTGCCTGCAGATGGTTGACGAAGGCCTCGTCCAACTCCCCTCGATGGTGGCCGGTGTTCGAGACCGTATGCAACTGGAGTCAGGCCACAAATTCAGCGGCGAACATATTGAGGAACTACCGTTACCGGTTGTGATGAAATGGCTGGACCGAGCTTCTTCGCAGCTTGAGTCTCTCCCGGACTGGGTTAGATATCGTCTCAGGCGCGATGACCTCGCCGAAGGCGAACTGAGGTCTATCGTCCGCCTGATTGACAACAGTGCCATAGAGTGTGATCGCGCTCTCGTGTTGTTTGACCTTGTCTATCACGAGGATTTGCTGCGACAGCTCTACTTGGATCGGCCTGAGCTTTCATCGTTTTCAGGTTCAAGCCACCAGTTGTTGCGCGACCGCTTTTGTGTGGCGGATCATCAAATGATAAAGACAACACGCAGTGAGGTGTCCAGTTTCCACAGATCACGCATCCCTGGGGGAGCGCTTGGAGGGATGAAGGTCCTGCGTCATGAGATTCAAAAGAAGGGTCGACATAAATCCATACGGAGGTTGCTGAGGGAAGCCGGACAGCAAGTCCAGGAGATTAAGCCGGTGTTCATGATGAGCCCTCTGTCCATCGCTCAGTACCTTGAACCGGGGGCCGTGGAGTTTGATCTCCTGTTGATCGATGAGGCCAGTCAGATTGAGCCGGTGGATGCTTTGGGTGCTATTGCGCGCTGCAGGCAGGTCGTTGTCGTGGGAGACGACAAGCAACTGCCACCAACACAATTCTTCTCAAAATCAGCTGAAGCAGACGAGGATGATGACGCGGACTCTGCCAGGGAGCTGGAGAGTATCCTTGCGCTGTGCCTGGCGCGCGGCCTGCCCCAGCGAATGCTGATGTGGCATTATCGAAGCCAACATCAATCATTGATCTCGGTGTCCAACAGTGAGTACTACGACAACAGGCTGTTTGTCGTACCCAGTCCAGTCCGTGACAGTCCTGACTACGGTGTGAAATTCGTATTTGTTGAGAACGGAATTTACGAACGCGGTGGCAGTACTACCAATCCTGTGGAGGCGAAGGTTGTCGCGGAACACGTAGTTGAGCACGCGCGGAAGCACCCCTGTCTATCGCTGGGTGTTGCTGCTTTTTCCCTCAAACAGCGGGACGCCATTCAGGATGAGCTTGAATTGCTGCAGCGAGAAAATCCGGACGTGGCGCCGTTCTTTCAGAAGAGCGGTGTCGATGCATATTTCACGAAGAATCTCGAAAGAATTCAGGGAGACGAACGGGACGTCATCTTTATCTCCGTCGGGTACGGCAAGGACGCCGATGGCTATATGACGCAGAGTTACGGGCCACTGAACAGAAGTGGTGGCGAACGCCGACTCAACGTACTGATCAGTCGAGCGAAGCAAAAGTGCACAGTCTTCTCATCCATCACCGCAGACGACATCGGCCTGCATCGCGCTAAAGGTAAGGGAGTTGTGGGGTTGAAGAAGTACCTGCAGTTTGCTGAACATGGTTATTCAGACGTTGGTGAGATCACGGGTCGCGACCATGACTCAGAATTTGAACGTGAGGTCGCAAAGGCGATCGCTGGATACGGCCACACCGTTGAAGCACAGGTTGGTGTTGCCGGATTCTTCATTGATCTTGCAATCGTGGATCCAGGTCGGCCAGGACGTTATCTCCTGGGAATTGAGTGCGATGGAGCATCGTATCATTCTTCACGGTCAGCCCGGGACCGTGACCGTCTGCGTGAGGAAGTGCTCCGAGCACGTGGCTGGCAGATTCACAGAATCTGGAGTGCAGACTGGTATCAACAGCCAAAGAAAGAGCTCAGAAAGGTATTGAGTGCAATTGAACTGGCACGGAAGGTCAAACTGCAACCGCCTGCACATCAGAAAGACCCTGCTCCGGCAACTCTGGAGAGCCCGTCAGCAGATGATGAGCCAACAGTTGACCAGGTCGATGTCGCTGACGACGATCAGTTTTTTATCCCTAGCCCTGCGGTTCCGGGTATCGAGGACCATCAGCATGGAATTCCTGTAGTTTCTTATAAGGAATCCACATTCAAAATTCCTGGAACCCCGCCAATTCTGGAGATGGCTCATGATGACCTGGATAAAGCGATTCTCGCTGTCGTAAATGTTGAAGGTCCGATTCACCGCGATGAGATTGCGCGGCGATTGACTGCATTGAGTGGTACACGCGCTGGCCGGCGCATCAGACAGGCGGTTCAGGCAGGCGTTATGCGGCTCGACAAACTCAGTCGGGTCAAAATGGACGGGGAGTTTGTTGTTGCTGCTGGTATGAATGAGTGCGTTGTTCGTGATCGCTCAAATGTTGCCAGCAGTTCTCTGAAAAGTCCGAAGAACATACCTCCTCAGGAAATTGAACAGGCGATGTTGCAGCTAATCAAACTAAGCAGCAATGCTGAAGCAGATGACCTGATCCATGCGGTATCAGCGGTGATGGGATTCCGAAAGGCGGGGGCAAACTTCAAGCGTCTGGCTCAGTCTGTCATCGATGGGCTGATTGGTGCAGGGCAGCTGATCGATCGGGATGGCGTTGTTTCTCTGGGAAATGTTGAATGGTCCAAAGTTCAAGACACCGGCGTTCCGTAACGGGCAACAGTGGATTACCGGATCTGAAACGCCGACGTTCGAAGCACACACTTGCGACTGCTGTACCGGCGCAGGCAAAGGTCGGTGCCGGTATCTCTTTATGGTGATACTCGGTGATACCTGGTGTCGGTCCGTGAGTTGATGTGCCGCAGAAAACGCCGTAAACACACTGGTATTCCAGCTCTAATGCGCAGTCGGTGGTTTCCTTTGGGACGCAGAGGTCGCAAGTTCAAATCTTGTCGTCCCGACTTTTCAAGGTCTTACCGTTGCCCAACTTAGGGCAAACCTGCCATTGGCAGTGCGGTGTGAATAACCCTTTTGTACCAACGATGTACCAAAGTTTTCACACAGGAGCATTGCTATGGCGACGCGCAAAAGCGTTCCCGGTTATCTGCTGCACAAGAGCCGGGGAGTCGGAAAAGTCGTTATTCATGGGAAGACGCACTATCTTCCTGGCGAATACGGCAGTGATGAATCGAAAGCAGAGTTCGGAATCGACCTCGGCGACGGCTGATTCGGCAAGCCTAGTGGCTACTGCTGCCTCTTTGAGTATCGGCCGGCAATCAAAGTGAATCAAGGAAAAGGGAGTGGTCGCATGGGTCGAAGCATGTTAATCCTGGTAACCCTCTGCCTTGTTACCGGCCAGGTGACAGCGACCGCTGTCCGCAGGGATGACGATTGGCCTGGATTTCGTGGACCTACCGGGCAGGGACTCTCGACAGCAACGAATCTACCGGTCGAGTGGTCGGCGACGCGGAACGTTGCCTGGAAGCGGGCTGTTCCAGGAACCGGGTGGTCGTCGCCGGTGGTCTACAAGGGGCGCGTCTATCTGACCAGTGCCGTGGTTGCCGAGGGAAACAAGTCAAAGCACCACGGCCTGGTGACCTTGTGCATGGACGCCGCGACGGGCAGCAGCCAGGCCTGGGCGATGTTGATTAAGCGAGTGTACGAGGTGCACCCCTTGTGTTGCCCCGAGTGTGGCGGCCGGATGAAGGTCGTAT
>Ga0310123_10004157_pt1 | contig 11001 bp, 8 predicted proteins | sample CB6_AW_1057_MG_FD_203505 | JGI IMG/M metagenome (GOLD analysis project Ga0310123, IMG submission 203505) | Marine microbial communities from Western Arctic Ocean, Canada - CB6_AW_1057 | ecosystem: Environmental > Aquatic > Marine > Oceanic | place: Canada: Western Arctic Ocean | collected...
CACCCCCACGTGCATACTGTTCGCCATCCGGTAGTAGCTCTCCAGGATGCGGCGCGAGCCTTCCGCTCTTGTGCTGGTATCACCGCTGAAATCGACCATGTCTTCCAGCCTCGCGCGTTCTACCTTCGACGTAATAGATCGGTCCGAACATCCCGTGCAGTCGGGCCACTATCTCGGGATGCTCGGCGGCGATGTTGTTCCGCTCACGCGGGTCCTCATAAAGGTTGAATAACTCGAACTCTTCGCCCTTGGGCTTGACGACAAGGCTCCATTCTTTGTCGCGTACGCAGCGATACTCGGAATCGTGATTGCCGACGATAATCGCCTCGCGGTGCTCGTCGGTCTCACCCTCAACCACCGATCGCAGACTGCTGCCCTGCATGTCGTGGGCATTCCGTCCTAATCCCATCAGGTCCAGCATGGTAGGTAGAAAATCGTGGAACTGCGCCAGCGCCGTCACCCTGCGACCACCGTGCTTGCCTCCCGGCAGCCGAACCATGAAGGGCACCTTCAGCAGCTCGTTGTACATGCGGTCATCGCCCTTGAGGAACTTGCCATGGTCGGCCAGTGGGTGGCCGTGATCACCCATCAACACCACTATCGAGTCATCGAAGTAACTCTGCTCTTTCAACGTGTTCAGTACTCCGCCAAGCGCGTCATCGACCGCTGCCACCTCACCTGCATAAAGCCCCTGAATGTGCCTGATCTCTTCCTGCGTTGCCCAGGCAGTAGCTGGGCCGCCCATCGGCATGACAAGCCGTGGCCCCTCGTAGCTCGGGTCAGTGTAGCTATCGAATTCCTTTGGCGGATCCCACGGCTCGTGCGGGTCGAATGAATCCATCCAAAGAAAGACCTTGTCGTGTACTCGGTTCTTGCGCAGCCATTTCGAGGCCAGGTCACATACCTGTGGGGCAAACCAGTCCTTCGCACAATTAAAGGCGTCGGTGTTGGTCAGGAACTGCTCCACCCGTGCGCGCCACAGATCATCGAAGTTCTCATTGACGTAGTCATCGATGTTGCGCTCAGTAGGCGACGAGTACCATGGGTCGTATTCTTGGCCTCTTACCCATTGATAGGCGTGATAACCCAGGTGGTAGTTCATGCCAGGTGAGCGGTAGTGATAAGTGTCGGACACGAGAGCGTTGATGTAGCCCTCTTCACTGAGGATCATCGATGCTGACACGTCGTTTGGATAGAGCGGTGCCCAAGGACGGGTGTGCAGGGTGCGATTGCCAGTGGTTAGCGCGGCCCTTGCCGGGATGGTAGGTAAACCTTCTGGGTACATGTTGTCAAATACCACTGACTGCTCGGCAAAGCTATCAATGTGGGGTGTTCGACAGGCTTCTATGCCCTGGAAGACGGGAGTACCTTTGTTGTAGAAGCTCACGTGGTCCTGCCGCAGGCTGTCCAGCATTAGGACGATTAGATTCACATAGGTCTCCGTTCTCCTCTGCAGACAGTGTTTAGGTTTAGCATCCAGATTCAACCGAGCCGCAGTGTAGGTAGCCCGTTAATCTCCGCAGATGGTCCAAACAATCAAAGGTTTGATGTGGGTGGACTCACAACTAGCCCTATGGCTGAGTCGCTTGCAATCCAACCAAAACTCGATCAGCAAATAATCAGATCTTCAGTCTTGGGCTGGTTCGCAATGCAGCAGGCTGGCCGAATCGCTACGCAGGTGCGTGGTGCGCTCGCGTAGGGCATTCATATGTTCTGTCTTAGCGTGGACCTCCTGCGCCTCCGCGGTAGCCCACTGTTCCATGATCACAATCAAGTCCGGGTCTTCTTTGGCGAGGTGCAGCGAGTACAACTCGCAGCCGTCCTCGGCGTGGATGTCCGGTAGCACGTCCAAGAATTCCTTCACCAGCGCTTGGCGTTGACCAGACGCTGCCCTCATTTCGACCACCAGTGATAGCTTGCTCAATCGGTCCTCCCGAGCCTTCTATTCGGTAGTTGACCTCAACATACAGTCTAGAAGATCAGCGGTTATCACGCCGGCGACTTCACGCAGCGGTGAAGCGAGGCAATCCCAGAGATCGATAGCCGGGATAAAAACTGGCGATTTGTAGAATCGTGCCCCTAAAATAGCGCCCAACGTTGCGGCGAAGGCAACGGTTTCGGTTCTAGATCATCCTGCGCAGCGAATCGATCCGGCCGTGCCTCGTCGCGAATCTCGAGCCTGATATCGGCAAGATAATGGATTCGCAACCATAATAAGTCGGCCGTCGAATCGGACCAAGACTGAGGGACGGAACAGTCTAAGGGGCTTGACCATGACCAACACTGACATCTGCTTTCTGCCCGCCACGGAAATCGCCGCCATGATCCGGAGGAAGGAAGTATCGGCGGCCGAGGTCACGCGAGCCGCGCTCGATCGCATTGCGGCGCTGAATCCTGAGTTGAACGCTTATTGCACCGTGGCTGGGGAGGAGGCATTCGAGTCCGCAGAGCGGGCAGACAACGCTATCGCTCGCGGGGACGACCCGGGGCCCTTGCAGGGCGTTCCGGTATCTGTGAAAGACCTCATTCCCACGAAGGGGATAAGAACGACGTCGGGTTCGAGGATCTTCGAGACCATCGTCCCGGATTATGACGGTCCACTGGTCGAAAGGCTCAAGGAAGCCGGAGCGATCGTTCTCGGTAAAACCAACACCCCCGAGTTTGGGCATCTCGGGGTGACTCACAACCAGGTCTTCGGTACGAGTCACAACCCCTGGAGCTTCGACCACTCACCAGGCGGTTCGAGTGGGGGTGCCGGCGCAGCCGTCGCGGCGGGACTGGGTCCATTGGCCGTGGGATCGGACGGTGGTGGGTCGATTCGAATCCCGTCCTCGTTCTCTGGGATATACGGTCTCAAGCCCAACCTAGGTCGCGTTCCTCAGTACCCAGTTCAGCTCGGGCTCGATTTTCTTTCACATGCAGGTCCAATGACGAGGACCGTCGAGGATGCCGGATTGATGCTGGATGTAATGGCTGGTCCCGATGACCGCGACATAAGCACGCTTCCGCCGCCGCCGTCGAGCTTTCGAAACGCCGCCTTGAATCCGGATGTCGAAGGACTCCGCGTGGCGTGGAGCCCTACGCTCGGCTATGCGGTCGTCGATCGCGAGGTTGCCGAGGCGACCGCGAATGCAGCTCGGGTATTTGAAGCGATAGGGTGCCGTGTGGAGGAAATCGAGCACGTATTCGACGACCCCGGGGAAGCGTGGTTCACGCTGTTCTGCTCGGGGTATGCCGCGGCTCGGCAAGCTGACCTCGACCGAGTCCGCGATGTTATGGAACCACTCTTCCTCGAGTTTGTGGAGATAGGCCTAAAAAAATCCGCCGTAGACTTTGCCTTGGCCGCCTACGAGCGCCGCCGGCTAATGCAGCGGATGGGCGAACTGCTGACCGGTTTCGACATCCTTCTCACGCCGACGGTCGCCGTTCCGCCGCTGCCGATCGGGATCGACAACCCCAGCAAGATCGAGGGAAAAGAGATGCGGTTATTCGGATGGATGCCGTTCACGTATCCGTTCAACATGACCGGTCAGCCGGCGGCCAGCGTCCCGTGCGGATTCACCGAAGATGGACGGCCGATCGGATTGCAGATCGTCGGCCGCCGATTCGATGAGTACACAGTGCTGCGGGCGTCGGCCGCTTTCGAAGCCGCCGCCCCCTGGGCGGACCGCCGTCCGCCTGCTCCGTTCGGCTAGCCTGGACCGCGATTTTCGGGTGCGTATATTCTCAGTTCCCAATCGTGACGACTTCTACCTCGGCCAAGCCGAGGGATGGCACGCCGGTGGCACTCACGCCTATGCGTGATTGGATAGGGCGCGGGACAGGGGTCGAGGCAGCTCAGTTGATGAGTGACGCATAGTGTGCTGGCCGAGGCGCTTGCCTTTGAGGCCAGATCCAGGACTACGATGCTGCGCTCGGCAGCGGCGTGCGGTTGTCACCACTATCGCACTGTCCGCTGGCACATCGATGACGGGCGATCTAATGGGATGCGATAAGGCGCGCCGAGGGAGATCCATGCGCGTGTTAGCAATTCGATAAAGGAGAGAACTGCATGAAGATGAATGCTGCGATCTTTCGCGGTGTTGGCGAGCCTCTGACGGTCGAAGAAGTGGATATCGCTCTTCCCGGACCTCACGAAGTCCGGGTCAAATTGACGTCTAGCGGTCTGTGCCACACCGATCTCGAAGTCATGCACGGCCAACAGCTAGGCAAAGTGCCGATGATTCTGGGCCATGAAGGCGCCGGCGTAGTGGAGTTGGTGGGGGAAGGCGTTACACGCGTTAAGTCGGGAGACCATGTCGTGTGCAGCTGGAATCCCAACTGTGGCCATTGTTTCTACTGCGAGAGAGGCCAGCCGATTCTGTGCGAGGTCCAGGCCGCTGCCGCGGGCACCGGGGGTTTGCTGGATGGCACCAGCCGGTTGTCTCAAGGCAGCGAAACGATTAGCCACTACAGCTTTGTTTCCTCTCACGCAGAATATTGCGTGGTTCCGGAGCAAGGAGCTGTCCCGATCCCCTTTGAAATGCCCCTCGAACTCGCTTGCCTGCTCGGCTGCGCAGTTATGACCGGATACGGCGGAGCAGTGCGATGCGCGCAAGTAGAGCCGGGGAGTTCGGTAGTCGTATTCGGTTGCGGAGCGGTAGGCCTCAACGCTCTCCAGGGAGCGCGAATCGCTGGAGCCTCAACTATTGTTGGAGTCGATGTCAGTTCGTCCAAGCTGGATTTGGCCCTTGCCGCCGGGGCTACCCACACTGTCGATGCCACCAGCGACGATCCCGTCGACTACGTCCGCGCGCTCACCGATGGTCGGGGTGCGGATTACGCTATCGAGGCTGCCGGAAATGAGACCGCCATTCGGTATGCGCTCGAGGCATCACGTCCAGGCGCTCGAATCGTATTGCTCGGTAAAACGGCAGTGGGCGCCAGCATAACGTTGCCCTTTCAAAGCCTCATGGGCGAAAGGCGGATCGTTCGAACGTCCTATGGCTCTGCGCTTCCATCGACCGACTTCCCCAGACTGGCCGAGTTGTACATGGGTGGAGATCTAGTCTTGGATGAATTTGTGACTCTCCGACTTAGCCTTCAGGAAATAAACCGGGGCTTTGCGGAAATGGAAGATGGGAATGTGATCCGTGCTGTTGTGGTTTTCGATGGGTAGCAGGCTCCGGTCCGAACGGGGCGACGGGAGCAGCGCTTGCCATCTTCCGCAAAGCCCGGAATCAGCAAGGGATTATCTGCGCGAGTACAGGGAGATTTTGGGCCGGTCCGGGACCTGTGGGCTTGACCTAGCGATGCCGTAGGCGGTTCCGTTTCCAGGGATCAATCCGTCTGGACGTGTTTGCCTCTGCGGCCCCCAATCGAAAACCACAAGAACAGCGGGGGCCATCAATAGCTATGCGAGTACAGCTTCGACGGCAGCAGTGTGTCGTGCGGAGGCGAGACCAGCCGCTGCGAATACAGCTTCGACGGCAGCAGTGTGTCGTGTGGAGGCGAGACCAGCCGCTGCGAGTACAGCCTCGACGGTAGCAGCGTGTCGTGCGGGGGGCTATATGGTTAATCGCAGTGTCACTGCCCATCGCCCAGCGAGGATGCGCAACGCGAACGCCCATCAACTCCCCCCAAGACAGCACCGCCCCCGCGAACAGACATGGACAGTGCTGGAGGGTTTACGAAAATACAGGGCGTCCGAACCAAGAAGGTGTTAACGATGGACGGCGCTGGACACCTAGGCGGGTTAGGAGAACGACCGTCTCACCAGACGGTAACTATACGCCTTTCGCTTAGGGTCGACTCGAAGGAAGCACAGCGCTGAGGCCCACCTCCTTGTCAAGGAGAGGGTCACGGGTTCGAATCCCGTCTTCCGCTCCACCTTCTGGTTTACAGGTTCAAAACCCTGACCTGCATTACCATCATTCATACGATTTTTCTCTTATGGGTCACTACAATTGATCGGTCAGCTGGCAGTCCTTTTAGGGTATGGAGTCATAGGATTCACCAGATGCGGTACTGCCTCCTCCTCTTACTGACTACGCTTGTGTTTACCGCGTGCGGCGACGACGCCACCGCTGCAGGTGGAGAGACCATCGCTGCAGGTGGAACCGATGGACCCGCGGTTGCGGACACTCCGCCGGCAGCTCCACCAGGAGGCCCCCAAAATGCTGGACAGCCAGCGCCACAAGAGTCTGGTGGACAGCAGGGGACAAGTGAACAGACCTCCGGATTTGAAGGCGACGCTTGCATAACAGACAGTGATCCCCAACTGGTGTTTACCCACGAAATGGTTCCCTTAGAAGACATTCGACACACGGCACCACCGGGATCAGTCTTTAGTGGAATGTTGAAGGGGCATATGTACTTCTTCGTCGGGGATGGGATACCTGTGCAAGAGTGGTCTGGCTATCCCCGTTCTGTACCGGTGTTCGCCCCCGTTGAATCGTGGCTCCGAAGCGTGCACGTATACGAAAATTCTGTTGCTGGTAAACAGGCACTCGAATACGAGTTCGTCCTTGAAGTGACCTGTGAGGTTTGGTACAGGATGGGTCACCTCGGTCCCCTCTCCGAGCGCATCGAAGCATTGGGCCCCTTCAAACTAGGCTATAACAGGGTGGAGCAGCCCCTACACCTTGACGGCGGAGAGTTGGTTTCCTATTGGTCTGGTGTCAATCCTGGAGGGAATGTTGACCTTGGCGTCTTTAACACCACTGTTAAGCAAACTCTCGCCAATCCTGAGCGACACAGTGATGGATTTCACGACCAGCAGCGTTACGAGGACTGCCCGCTTGACTATTTTCCTGATGATCTGCGTTCAAAATATTATGCATTGTTGGCTGAAGAAAACACGTTCGAACCTGTGAAAACACAGACATGCAGAAGGTCGGTGGACCATGACGTTGCGGGAACCATCTCGGGCAGGTGGTGCATCCCGGGCAGGTATGAGACGGTTATGGCCATAGGTACCTCCCTCTTGGGTTCAGCCCGTATCTCGTTCGGAGACTACGCGATTCCAGGTGGGGTTTCGTTGAGTGTGGGCCCAGACCAACCGACCTATATACACCCGGCGCAGGTTACAAGCGAGCATTGTTACCAAAGTGTAAAAGACGATGTATACGTGAACCTGAAACTCGTCACCCCGACTAACCTAGAAGCAGAGTATGGATCGGGCACATGCACGGACCGGACACCCATAGAAACTCTGACGGTGGAGCGTTAGATACCTATCAAAGTTAATAAAGAGTAGAAGTTAGACATCTAATAAGAATTACTGCGATTGGGACTAACGGCAGAATGACACTTTTAACATCGGTCTTAACTCCAAACATATTCCAAATCTTAAAATAGTTAAGCAAATTACCGACAAAACTAAATATAAAAAATAGAAGCAATATTGCATAAATATCGAACGATGAAGTTATTACAAATTGAAATAATTGAGCAATTAAAACCAAAGAGAATGTAGTAAACGCGAAGCCAAGGGGCCTAAACGCTACAGCTACTTGTTCTTGATCATCTCTAAAGCCGAAGTTTTGAGAGAGTTTCTTTCCATCAAACAAGCAAGAGAGTCCAAAAAAACCAGTAAAGGCTATCAAAAACAAATGACAAATAAGGGGGATTAAGCCGCCTTGTGCTTCTATCATCTAAGCTCCTGAGAGGCTGTAATATTAGAGTTGGCGAAACCGGTTACTGAACAACAGCAACAGCAACAGCAACAGCAACAATAAATACCATGCCACTATCTTATTCCTGAACAGAGAGGCAACCAGAGGATTTGGTGGGGAGATTGGGTTAGTTGCTTCCAATCGTCATCAAACGCCTAGGTCCACCTGCTTTTCGAGAACGGGTACTAGCTATATAGAGGACGGGATCGGCCGCGTCTAACCTCGCCGCGTTTTGCAAACCATTTTGCAAAACCAACGTGTTAGTAAAGGCCGATACACACAGGGGCACACCGTGATGGGCAACCTCTCCGTCACAGAGGTAGAGGGATATTACGGGACGCGATGGGGCCTAGCGGGACGGGTGTCCGCGAGTTCGTTAAGCTCAGGTCGACAGTTTGAATCTGTCCGTCGGCTCCCATAGATGAAACGGAGTTTGACGTGTTTCAAGCGGTCGAGGCGAAGCCCGACGAGGTCGTCATCAAAGGGGGTGTCGAGTGGTAACGGCTCATGTCCCGAATGTCGGGGGTCCAGTAGTGGTGACCAGTGGTCCGCGGTGATCTAGCAGCCGCAAAGCGTAGCCGGCGCCATCGCCTGATCGTATTTGGTGGTGGAGGGGCCGGAACGGCCATGGCTCGGGCGGCGGTATCTTCCGGTGGCGCCGAAATCGTCGCGATATGCGAGCCAGACTCAGCGAAGCACTCCCAGCTTCGGGAGGAGTTCGAATCGGCTCGGATCTCATCGGACTACGCAGCGTTGCTTCGGCAAACTCGCCCCACCGTTGCCGATATCGCGAGCCCTGATCACCTTCATGCCGAGCATGCGATCGCATCGCTGGACGCCGGATGCGACGTTCTCATTGAAAAGCCGCTTGCCACTACGGTTCGCGACGCTAGGCAGGTGCTGGCGTTAGCGGAGAAGCACCACTCGATTTTGGTCATCAACTTCACACTTCGGTACCAGTACCCGACTCGGGAGGCTCTGCGGCTAGTTATCGATGGGGATCTGGGGCGACCGTTTCTTTTTGAGGGCTTTTATATGCACGACCTGTGGAGTCATTACTCCGCCGAAAGCCCGCGTCGAACGCCGTGGAGGACGGATCCGGTCCATCCGCAGAGCGTCCTGCTCGGTGGTGGGTGCCATCCGATCGACCTGATCCTGACCTCCGCGGGGTGCGAGGTCAGAGAGGTTTCAGCCTGTGCCAACAATCTAGGAGGGTCTGAACTTCCCGTCGATGACTGTTACGTGGTCAATATCAAGTTTGATGATGGGTCTCTCGCGAGCGTACTGGTTGCAACAGGCATCAACGGCGTGCTACATACCCAGGGATTCTTCAACGTCTATGGCACTGAGGGGACGATCATCAATGACACCGTCTACAGACGTGGGAAGGATCCCGAAAAGTTAGGGCGAATGTCGCCGGAAACGAGTGGTGACCATAACTGGATTTGCGCATGGCAAGCGTTTGCCCGCGCGGTGGAGGGTTTGAGCCCGGTGCCAGTTCTACCTCATGTAGCCGGTGCGAACGTTGCGATATGTGAAGCCGCCCGCCAAAGCGTTGAATCCGGTCGGCCTGTCGCTCCAGAGATATTTGTGGCCAATGATTCCGTGGGTAAGTTCGAACCTGCCCAACTCAGAATGCGCTATTCCAAGGGTCTGGCCGGTCTGAGAGATTGGTCGCCTCCTGCGGGGTTTGAGCTTTGTCCGTACGATGCGAGATTCGACGACGAGATTCAAGTGTTGCTCGGTCTTGCAGGCTTTAAGGACCTGACCGGAGAGCGGTTCCAAAGCAGTCTTATGATTCAGGAGGAAGCCAGCGACGGGAGTCGCCTTGCGCTTTATGAGGGCCGTGTGGTCGGAGCGGCATTCGCCGGCAGATTTGATGCCACCGACGGACGGATCGACTATGTGGTGGCGGATCCTACCCTGAGCGGCAACGGGATCGGCGTTGGCGTATGTACAGGTGTAACAAGGTACCTACTAGAAAAGGGCTACGAAACCGTCACCCTGCATACCGATGATTGGCGTATGCCAGCCATTGAGACATACCGGAAGCTGGGTTTTGAGCCCGTATTGTTCCGGGAGGACATGAAGTCGCGATGGAACGCTGTGAAAGCCCGCCATGCCAAGGTTTGGGCCAGGACCAATGTGGGCTCCGGTATACCTAATATGTTGAATCGCCGGAGCCTATCTGTGGGCACACTTTGATCGGAAGTCGTGAGTTGTAATCGCGGTCATATAGAAACTAGGGCCGACGTGAAGCGCTATGTCTTCACCCTGTTCCTCGTCACTAGACCAAGCACCCTGTTTTTCGAGAACGGGTAGTAGCTATACAGGGGACGGGATCGGGCGCGTCTAACCTCGCACTATCACAATGGGTGCTTGACACCTATCTTGACACTTATGCCGATCGACACGCAGCAGGCTCTATCAACGTCGGCCGACGTTGAATCCAACTTTGACCCAGCGCAGCGGACTCAGCCGACACCAGTCGACAACCGGCACCAGACTCTTAATCAGTAGGTTATCGGTTCGATTCCGATGCGGGGCACCAGAGGCCAGTCCACAGGGGTACAAGAAAGACAAGCAGGTCTATCTACATATTGAAGATGGGAGGATAAAAGAAGTTAAGAGAAATACGGCTAGTGGCTCATCCTGCGTTCTCGACCGAAGGTAGTGCAGCTCGCCGCTAACGACAGACAGCGAGCGGCAGGGGACATGATTATAAGGTTCCGTTAGGCCATGAAACGCATTGCGCTACTTTCCGTTCTAGCCGCCATCATTCTGACCTCGTGCGAATCATCTCAAGATGAGAGTGCACAGGTGGCGGCGGCTTCCACGCTCGCATCGACGGCGATAGAAACCGCTACTGCCACAGCCGCGCCGCCATCCCCTACACCGACAGTCACGCCCACGGTCGCGCCGCCATCCCCCACACCGACAGTCACGCCCACTGCCACGCCAGTGGTTGGCCCGCAGAACGCCGGGCAGGTACGAGAACTGGTGAAACTGGGTCGTGGCACTTCCAAGAGCGTGGCCATCAGTCCGGACGGGGAAACGCTGGCAGTAGCGGGGAGCGCGGGCGTGTGGTTGTACGAGCTGAACACGCTGGATCTGACCGGGATACTGGAATGGTACGGGGAGATGAGTGGCGAGCCATCCCAGGTGCGGACCATAGCGTGGTCGCCGGACGGCCGAACGCTTGCGAGCGCAGGCTATAACACGGTACGGCTGTGGGACCCGGCCACCGGGGAGCAGCTGGCAGTGCTGGAAGGACACACGGGCTGGGTGAACAGCGTGGCGTGGTCGCCGGACGGCCGAACGCTTGCGAGCGGGGGTTACGACAGTA
>Ga0310123_10004158_pt1 | contig 11001 bp, 7 predicted proteins | sample CB6_AW_1057_MG_FD_203505 | JGI IMG/M metagenome (GOLD analysis project Ga0310123, IMG submission 203505) | Marine microbial communities from Western Arctic Ocean, Canada - CB6_AW_1057 | ecosystem: Environmental > Aquatic > Marine > Oceanic | place: Canada: Western Arctic Ocean | collected...
CGGCCGGCTCGTACGGGAACGGAAGACCGCGCTCTGTGGCGGTTCCCCCCCCCCCCCCCACGAAAAGTTTCTACATTCTCAGGGACATGCGGCCCACGGCGACAGCCCTTTTCAATTGAACGGTTTTACATTCCCCTCTGATCACGCCCGTCTCCCCGCAAGCCCGAAAGAGCGTGTCCCCAGAGGTGCCACGCGCCTCCGGGCGGGCCGCGTCGGCCTCCCCGCATCCGCGCCTCCGCCAGCACTTCCAAGGAACAGCGTGTGTTAACCCAGTGTTAGCCCGCTTGGATCGCAGCCAGTTAGTATCCGAGCTCACAGGCACGGGACACTCCGAACTCGAACCCGGTACCATCACCGCCTTGGCTCGCCAACGCGAGCCCCTTGCTCGTGTCGTCGCCGGTCTACCGCGGCCCGGCGCCCGCGTCCGGCACCCCGCCGATACCGCCCGGCCGCCCCACGAACCCGCCACCCGGCCCCAGAACGGGAGCACCGATCAGATCCGTCTTGGGAGCAAACGCCATCCAAGCAAACGCATAGAAAACACCATGCTGGATCGGTTTCAGCCGCTTGCCGGCCAATGCACCTTCTGTCGCCATCCCAAGGACATTCCAGGTGCTGCCGGTATCCTTGTCGACAATCTTGCCGCTCTTGAGCCGGAACTTGAGCACCCTCTCGTCCAGTTCGGGAGAAAACACGCCGGCGGAGCCGACCTGCCGGGAGCCGCTGATGCTCTTCTGCCCCATCGCGCTCACGGCGGCCTTATCGTAGAAAACCACGTAACGGGTTTTCTTGATCTTCCCGTCGATCACTCCGGATTGCCGCAACCTCCCGAAGGTGTAGGCGCGGCTCTTTCCCTCCAATGTGAACGAGACAACCCTTTCCAGCGGCGCGCCGATCGGGCGCTCCAGGGGAACAGGAAACATCGTGCGCCCCGACTGCTCGTAACCCGCATAGGGACTCGTGCCGTAGGGCCGGTTGTGACCGGTGGCCTTGCTGAGCACCTTGCCGTCCGGAAAACTCTTGGCGAACGAAGCGAAGTCCACCACTTGACTCGTCACAACGTCGAGCCGTTTCCCCGTCAAGGCGCCGACGACGGCCTCCCCTGTGAGCTGCTGCCAAAGCGAATCGGTTTGACAGTCAAACATGATCATGTCACTGTGCCGCAACATGCCCGAAACACCGAAGTCATACACTTTCCCATCAACGCGGCGGTCGAAAGCGATCGAGCTGTTGCATAGAGGACAGTAGGTCACCAGAAGAGGGACGCCGCCGATTTGGTCGGTCACCATCTCATGCCAAATCAGAACCTGCAACGGGTAGGCGCGAGCGTCGCCCTCCAGCTCGACGACAATCACGGGCTCGCCGCCGCCGACCCAAGATGCAGCGTCCTTGGTGGAAACAAACTTTGGCTCTCGGATAGCCGGAATCCCGTCCTTAGGGGGACCTCCAAGCTTCAGTTCGCTGAGATCGATTGACCTCTTAGACCTATCCGTTTGCCAATTGCCCTTGCTGAATTGCTGCGCGCCCGCCAGCAGCGCCGAAAGAAGAAGCAAAGCGAGAACCCGCAGCATCAGTATCTCTCCAAAACGATCGCGGCCAAGACCGTTCGGGCCGCGCCCAAAGGAAGTTGGCTCTACAGTTCTCATTCGCTTTTCAGTCCCCTAAGTTACGGAAATCTCAGGTAGCGGTGAATCAACGAATACCAAACGATCATGGACAAGCCAGCGACAGGGCAGTCTGTGCTCTGCAGGGGCCAAGAATCCATATATCATGAAACCTTCCGCAAAATACCACAGTCTGGATTCCATAAGTCACTGAAATAAAGAAACTTAAAAATTCCACTCGAATCTCCGCCATGGCACCCACGGTCGAGCTTTAACGTGCGAAGTGCTCGCGTAAGCCACGAAAGTCGTCGAAATCAGAACCTGGGGCGCGATGACGGGGCAAGTCGTTTGCACATCAGCTTTTCCCATGCTGATGCATGCCGGCGGGCAGCCGCGTCCTCATCCAGATCACCCTCGGTCTGGGCTCGTTGATTAGCGTTGCCGACAAGTGCTACGCTTTGGATGCAGCTATCCCAGTGAGAACCAGGAGACCCACCATGCCAATCTTTCGCACGAGCTCCTCCGCAGCGAAGACAGACCCCTCGAAATCGACGTCACCCTCGCAACTCCCTCGTCGCACCTTCCTCAAGTCCTCGGGAACCGCCGCCGCGGCAATGACCGCTGCTTCCTACTCCCAAGTCATGGGGGCAAACGAGCGCGTGCAAGTCGCCTGCATCGGCGTTCGCGGCCGCGGGAGGACCCATATCCGCGAATTTGCGCGCGATGAGCGCTCCGAGGTCGCCGCTGTCGTCGACATTGACCAAGCTGTCGCCGAACGGGCCGCCCAGCAAACGCTCGAACTCCAGAACCGCAAGCCCACCGAGTACGAGGACCTGCGCAAGATGCTCGAAGACAAAAGCATCGACGCCGTGTCCGTTGCCGCCCCCAATCACTGGCACGCGTTGGCGACGATTTGGTCCTGCCAGGCTGGCAAAGACGTCTACGTCGAAAAACCCGCCAGCCACAGCATCTTCGAGGGCCGCAAGATGGTCGAGGCCGCACGCAAATACAAGCGCATTGTGCAGGTCGGCCACCAGGGCCGCAGCACCCAGCACAAAGTTCGCGCGATCGAATTGCTGAGGGACGGCGTGATTGGCAAGCTTTATATGGCGCGCGGGCTTTGCTTCAAGCGCCGCAAGTCGATCGGCGCCAAATCAACCGGGCCGGTTCCGCCCGGCGTCAACTATGACATTTGGCTCGGCCCCTCGCAGGAGCTGGGCTTCAAGGAAAACCGCTTCCACTACAACTGGCATTGGTATTGGGATTTCGGTAACGGTGACATCGGGAATCAGGGCGTGCATGAGATGGATATCGCCCGCTGGGGTCTCGGCAAGGAGGAACTTCCTCCCGCCGTCTATTCATCGGGCGGACATTACATCTATCCCGACGACCAGCAGACCCCCAACACGCAAACCGCTGTTTTCGAATACCCTGACAGCCAAATCGTGTTTGAAGTGCGCGGACTCATGAGCGGCGGCGAGGCTGACATGCAGACTACGCCTGACAATAGGAACACCGTCGGCAACCTCTTTTTCGGGGCTGACGGCTACATGAGGGTCAACCACGCCGGCTTCTCGACCTACCTGGGCGAAAAGCACGAGCCGGGACCAGCGATGTCTTCCGCCGAGGGACGCGGTTTGGACTCAGCGGCGCACTTCGCGAACTTTCTCGACGCGGTGAAAAGCCGCAAGCACACCGATCTGCATTGCGACGTCGAGGTGGGACACCTCTCAGCGGCGCTGTGTCACCTGGCCAACATCTCCTACCGCACGAACCGCAAGCTCAGCTTCGACGCCAAGACCGAAAAGTTCCCAGGAGACGACGAGGCCAACAAGCTGCTCAAGCGCGACTACCGCGAGCCCTTCGTTGTGCCGGAAAAGGTGTGAATGTCAGAACCCCGAACGCAAGTGAGTGGGTCAACCTGGTCAACCACCATCCGTGGCCATCTTTGACAACACTTCTGCTAGACTAGCGCGGGTACAGGCCGGGAGGAAGTATGCATTCATCGAGAAGAAGTTTTCTGACAGCCGTCGCTGGTGGTCTAACGACTTGGGCTTGTTCTTCCGCCCCTGATCCCTACGCCGGAGTCACCCGCTATGTGCGCTACGAGCAGGGCGGCAGCGTGAAGTTCGGCGTCCTGAGTGGAGACACGATCGAGGAGATCGACGGAGATCTGTTTGGCAGCCGCACGCCCAACGGAACGACCGCCGAGGCAAGCAGCGTCAAGCTGCTCTACCCGATTGAGCCCACAAAGGTACTCGCGATGGCGGGCAACTACAAGAGCCATGTCGGCGAAGAGAGTGAGCTGCCTGCCAATCCCGAAATCTTCTACAAGCCGACCACGTCTCTGCAGCATCCCGAAGGCGACATCGTGCTGCCTCCCGACTCCAAAGACGTTCACTTCGAGGCTGAGTTCGTCATCGTTATCGGCAAGAAGGCGCAGCGCATCTCGGTTGAGGAAGCGCCCAGCCACATCCTGGGCTACACCTGCGGCCACGACGTGAGCGAACGCAACTGGCAGGGCGGAAGCCAAGGCGATCCGCCGGACTTGCAGTGGTGGCGGGCCAAAGGCGCGGAAACTTTCTCCCCGATGGGGCCGGCAATCGCGGTCGGTTTGGATTACGAAAAATCCAGCATCCGCCTTCGTCTCAATGGAGAAGTCAAGCAAGAGCAGGGTCTCGTCGATTTGATCCACAAACCACCGCTGACTGTCAGCTTCATCAGTCAGTATGTGACGCTGATGCCTGGTGACGTGATATTCACGGGAACTCCCGGTTCAACCAGCGCGATGAAACCGGGCGATGTAGCGGAAGTCGAGATCGACGGCATCGGAGTGTTGCGCAACCCAGTCGTCGCCGGCTGATTCAGACGCAATTGAGCTCCGCGACAGCGCCCGATTTAGGCCCCGATTCAAGCAACGAGAGACACCATGTCAACAACTCGCAGAACGTTCATGACAGCATTAGCAGTTGGAGGAGCAGCCATGGCACAGAAAGCCTCAGACGGAGTCACCCTTTACGTAAGATTCGAACAGGGGGGCAGTGTCTCCCATGGAATTCTCTCGGGCGACACGATCGAGAAAATCGAAGGCGACTTGTTAGGCGACCGCAAGCCAACTGGCGAAAAGGTGAAGACCGCGGACGTGAGGCTGCTCTATCCCATCGAGCCGACCAAAGTGCTGGCCGTTGGACTCAACTACGGGAGCCACATAGGAGAGCGCGAGCCTCCGGTAAACCCTGAAATCTTCTATAAGCCGCTGACCTCCTTGCAGCACCCGGGCGGCGATATCGTCATCCCCAAGGGTGCGAAGGACGTCCATTTTGAAGCCGAGTTCGTCATCGTCATGGGCAAAGAGGCTCGCAATGTTTCCGAAGAGGATGCGCCCGGCTACATCTTGGGCTACACCTGCGGCAACGACGTCAGCGACCGCAACTGGCAGAACGGCACCAAGGGCGACAAGAAGGACGTTCAGTGGTGGCGCGCCAAGGGGTCCGACACGTTCGGGCCACTCGGGCCGGCCATTGCCGTCGGACTCGACTACGACAAGTCCTGGATTCAGCTTCGCCTCAATGGCAAGGTAATGCAGAAGCAGCGCGTGAATGACCTGATCTTCGGCCCGGCCGCGATTGTGAGCTTCGTCAGCCGCTACATTACGCTCTCCCCCGGCGATGTGATCTATACCGGAACGCCGGGCAGCACCAGCCCAATGAAGGCCGGAGACATCGTAGAAGTTGAAATCGACGGCATCGGCATCCTGCAAAACCCGGTCGTCCAGGGCTAGCTCGGGGCTAGCTCCTGCAACCCGAACCGCAATCGTTGCGACCGGGCAGCGCCAGAGGGGGGCTCGATCAAACCATCTCCCACTACGGCGGCGCCGGAAAACTCGGCGGCATAACCCATTGGGAACTGAGTCAAGAGGCACTGCGCAGAAACCTCTCCTACCTCCCATTCGCCGTCGAATAGGCGTTGAACACGTATTGCATTACCATCCGTTGGGTATTGAAGAACGTCCCGTTGAGCGCGATCGCCGAGCGCATGACCTTGGCATAATCGTCCGGGTTGTTGTAGTACATCGGCAGGATGATCTTTTCCAGCTTTTCGTAAAGTGAAGCAGCCTCTCCGGTTTCCCCGTCCCCGCCGTCTTCGATCGACCAGCCTGTCACTCCCTCGATGTGCCCTTCGAGCCACCAACCGTCAAGTACGCTGAGACTAGGCACGCCGTTCAAAGCTGCCTTCATGCCGCTTGTGCCCGATGCCTCTCTCTGCTTCTCGGGAGTATTTAGCCACAGGTCAACGCCGCTGCAGATCATCCCTCCCCATGTGATGTCGTAGTTCTCCACGTAGATGATTTTGATCGAGGCGGAAAGCTCGTCAGCCGCCGCGAAAACACGGCGGATGAGATCCTTCCCTCCGCTATCGCGGGGATGCGCTTTTCCGCCATAGATGATCTGAATTTTCCCTGACTTCTTGACGATTTCTTTCAGCCGCTTTGCATCACGAAATAATAAATCCGCGCGTTTATAACCCGTCGCCCGGCGCGCGAATCCGATCGTAAAAACGTCTGCTTCGAGCCGCTCGCCGGTGGCGTCATCCAAAGCGCTCAATAGGGTCCGCTTGGCGCGGGCGTGGGCATCACGAACGTCTTTCAAAGGTATATTGATGGCGTATCGAAGGTAGATATTATCGTGGCGCCACTCTGGAATCTCCCGGTCGAGGACTTCCTGCATGGGCCGCGAAAGCCAAGTCATCGCATGAACGCCGTTGGTCAGCGCCTTGATGCGGTAATTCGGAAACATCTTGCGCGAGACTTCCCCATGCCTCATGGCCACGCCGTTCACGTAGTTGGAGTGGTGCAACGCCAGGCGCGTCATATTGAGTTCGTCAGAGCCCGAAAAGCCCGTCGAAAACAGTAACGTTGTCCTGTCATCGCCGAGCACCCGCCGCACCATCTCTTCCGGAAACGAGTCATGGCCGGCCGGAACAGGAGTGTGAGTAGTAAAGACGCACTTTTTTCGCAGGACTGCCAGATCCTCTTCACCGGGAAAGCGGCGTCCGCTCTTGGAAAGCTGCCTTTCGAGCAGACGCAGCACCAGCAGAGCCGAGTGTCCCTCGTTCATGTGATAGTTCCCGATATCGGTGTGTCCGAGATGGCGCAGCATCTGAAGCCCGCCGACCCCAAGAACGAATTCCTGGCAAAGGCGGTAATACTCGTCCCCTCCATACAACGAGCCGGTGATCTCGCGATCCCAGTCGCTGTTGGTGCTCACATCCGTATCCAAAAAGTAAACAGGGACCAAGTGCCCGTTGACACCGAGGACCGGAAAGCGCCAACAACGAACGTGAACGGGCCTTCCGGCCAGAGTGAGCGTCACGAGCGGGTCCATGGGTTCGAGATGGTCAGTTGGATCCCATTTGACTGGGCTCTCGGCTTGGTTGCCGGATTTATCCAGACTCTGATTGAAATAACCCCGTCGGTAAAGGAGGGTCACGCCGAACATCGAAACACCGAGGTCGGCCGCCGAACGCAGTGTATCGCCGGCCAGTACGCCCAGGCCGCCGCTGTATGTTGGAACTTTCGGGTGCAGCGCGACTTCCATCGTGAAGTAGGCCACTTTCGGTGGGTGCAACACACGTGGTTTGATGGCTCTGATCTCCTCGGCCGGGTTAGGGATTGCCAATGGGCTCATTTAAGGAAACTCCTATCATGTCCCCCACCCTGACAATCTCACGACCGACAAAGAAGCGGCGGCAAAAAACGTGAATTATACTCTGCCGTGCCGCGGCTTGCCGTTCGTCGAGAAAGCGGGCCAAACATTGGGCTAAGCAGGTTCTTTCCTCAGGCGGTGGTGTCCTTTTTCCCGGCTGTTGGGTTGACGAGCTTCCGGTCACATCGGCAGCAAATCCTACTGTGTGCAGTCTACTATCACTGGTGTCGAATGTCATTCATCTTACCTGGAACTCTAGGCTAGCGGCTCGGCCCTAATCCGTTCGTAGCGGTTCTTGCTTGTCTACGGTTGAGTTTTGAAATTCCCCTAGCGCAGGACTCTTGCGAGCCCTGCCCTACGGGAGATTGACAACAACGGATTGGTGACCGCTTGAGCCGCAAGCGAACCAGCCTGGCGCTGGAAACTGGTTTAGGATGTTGAAACGGAGGCAATACGGGTTCAGACATCGCGCAATACCGAGTCGCGCTCGTCACGGGCACCTCGCGAGATATCGCGCATGTCGTTTCTGGCTTCCGATAAAACGAGCTTCAGGACGGGGCAGTACTTGATGGCGGACGGCGGCCGGATGGACTACCTGACTCACTCCTGATGCCGGCCAAACTTGAACCAGTGTGCCGCTCGTGGGACACTGAGTTTTCGCGGAGTCCAGCGGCAGACGCCAAGTAGCGACCGGCGCTCTTGCCGGTCACGCGCCGCGAAGCGGCGAAGCACACCCAAACACTCCTAGCGCGTACTCGAACACCCGCTGCAGCCAAGAACGTGTAGCCAAGAACACTAGACCCGGTCACCCGCTACCCTAAGACCCGACCCCATGCCACGACAGATCATTCAGCAACGCTCTCGAGGTTTCATTTGTATCAACGCTCACCCGGAGGGCTGCGCCCGCAACGTTCAGCATCAGATTGACACGATTGTCCAGGCTCGCCCCGCAGGCGCAGACGGCCCCAAAAACGTTCTCGTCATCGGCAGTTCAACCGGATATGGACTGGCCACGCGCATCGCGGCAGCTTGGGGCTTCGGCGCCAAGACCCTGGGTGTGTTTTTCGAGCGGCCTCCCGATGGCAAGAGAACGGCCTCGGCCGGCTATTACAACACTGCCGCGCTCCACCGCCTGGCAAGGAAAGCTGGTCTTTGGGCGGAGGGGATCAACGTCGATGCGTTCTCGAATGAAGGCAAGCAGCAAACGATCGATCTCATCCGCCACGGCATGGGGAAAGTTGACCTGGTGGTCTACAGCCTGGCTTCTCCGCGCCGCGCGCACCCCCATACGGGCGAAACCTTCAACTCAGCGCTGAAAACAATTGGTGAGCCGTTCACCGGTAAGACGGTGGACTTGTCTGCCGGCGAAGTCAAGGAAATCACCATCGAGACGGCAACCGAAAAGGAAATCTCGGACACGATCGCGGTGATGGGCGGTGAGGATTGGAAACTCTGGATTGAATTGCTGCTCAGCGGAGGCCTTCTCTCAGACGGCGCGAGGACGGTGGCTTATTCCTATGTGGGTCCCGAGCTAACCTGGCCCATCTACCGCCACGGGACGATTGGAATAGCAAAGAAGGATCTAGAGGAGACAGCCCATTCGCTTGACGCCCGGCTGGCCGCCGCGATCGGTGGGAATGCTTGGGTTTCTGTCAACAAGGCTGTTGTCACCCAGGCCTCGGCGGCAATTCCCGTCGTCTCCCTTTACATTAGTTTGCTGTTTCGGGTGATGAAGCAGCGGGGCACGCATGAAGGCTGTATTGAGCAGATCAGCCGCCTATGTTTTGATTACTTGGCCGCGGGCAAAAACGTTGCCACCGACGACAAGCGGCTGATCCGTCTCGACGACCGTGAAATGCAAGAAGACGTGCAGTCGGAAGTCGCCGATTTGTGGAACCGCGTGACAACCGAGAACCTCTTGGAAATCTCGGATTTTGCCGCTTTCCGCAAAGAGTTCAGCAACCTTTTCGGATTCCAGGTAGACGGCGCCGACTACGAGGCCCTGATCGAGACCGACGTCATGCTGTAGGCGCTTCACCTCGCCACTTGGCAAGAAAATAGGGCTAGAATGACACTGTGATCCGGCAAGTCTCGCAAACGATCGCCAAGCATCACATGCTCCAGCCAGGCGAAGCGGTGGGCGTTGCCGTCTCCGGAGGGACCGACTCAGTAGCGATGTTGCACTGCTTGCTGGAGTTGCGTAACCGCCTGGGAATCACGCTTGGAGTGGTCCACGTCAATCATCAGTTACGCGGCCGTGAGTCCGCGCAAGACCAGCAATTCGTTGCCGATTTGTGCACCCAGGCCGGGCTCCCCTTCGTTTCGTCCTCGGTCGATGTCGCCGGCCGCGCCGCAACGGCCGGCGATAATCTCGAACAAACCGGACGCCGTGTCCGATATGAGTTCTTCAGACAACTGATCGAAGAGGGCCGGTTTGACAAGATCGCGGTAGGACATACGCTTTCCGACCAAGCCGAGACGGTTTTGTATCGGTTGCTGCGGGGCTCGGGAAGCGCCGGCCTCGCCGGGATTCGCCCAGTGTTAGACGGCGCCATCGTCCGTCCGCTGATCGGGGCCAGCCGCCAACAAGTGCTGGCTTATCTGAAGACCGGCGGTTTCAAATGGAGGGAGGACGAAAGCAATCGAGATCTGAACCGCGACCGCAACCGCATCCGGCACGAGCTGCTGCCTGCCCTGACAAGCGAGTGGAACCCCAATCTCACTGATCTGCTTGGGCACCTGGCTCATTGGGCCCAAGACGAAGAAACCTACTGGGAAGGCATCATGACCACCTTGGGGGCCGAGCATCTCATTGAAGACTGCGACGGAATCCGGATCTCTGCCGGCTCCCTCAGTGCGCTTGCTCCCGCGGCGGCGCGCCGACTCGTGCGCCACGCCATCAAAAGTGTTCGAGGCGATTTTCGCGGCATCGGATTCGGGCATGTCGAGTCCGTTTTGGAACTCGCGCGGAGTCCGGCCGGCAGCGGAGAAGTCCAACTTCCGGCGTTGCGGGTAATCCGTTCATTCGGCGAGCTGCGGCTAACAGCAGTCCTTCCTGAGGTCGAAACGCTGCCGCCGGACTACAGCTTCCTTGTTGAGCCTCCGGGATCTTTCGCCGGACCCTGGGGTGCAACCTTAGTTACACTCAAGTTATATAACCGAGAGAACCTTAAGGCCGAGCGGGGTTATAATACGGGTTGCCGAGGTGTACTCGACTGGGACAAGGTGCCTAAGCCGCTGCGAATACGGAACTGGCGGCCAGGTGACTCCTACCATCCGCAACGTTTGGCGGGGCCAAGAAAGATCAAGTCCTTGTTCCAGGAAAGTAAGGTGGCGGTTTGGCGGCGTGAAAGATGGCCCGTGATCGTTGCCGGCAATCAGACGGGAAGCGAGGCGCTAGAACAGATCGTTTGGACCCGCGAATTCGGGGCTGCCTCGGCTTATGCCGCCGACCAAAGCAGCCGGGTTTTACTGGAGGTCGCGGAAATCGAACGCGCATGATCGATTGGTCGAATCGAATTCATGCTAAGCCGCGTCTACATTATATAGACCTCTGGCTTTGACGGGGTATTCAGGGATAGTGGTTGCGGAGGAGTCAAACTAGTGAACTCCACAGTGAAGACAGCAGTCTTTTGGGTCGTTATGCTTTGCACCGCGGTGCTGCTCTGGCGGGTTGTCCAGACAGGCAACGC
>Ga0310123_10004162_pt1 | contig 10991 bp, 8 predicted proteins | sample CB6_AW_1057_MG_FD_203505 | JGI IMG/M metagenome (GOLD analysis project Ga0310123, IMG submission 203505) | Marine microbial communities from Western Arctic Ocean, Canada - CB6_AW_1057 | ecosystem: Environmental > Aquatic > Marine > Oceanic | place: Canada: Western Arctic Ocean | collected...
TATCGAACTGGCACGACTGATCGCTCGGAGCCGAGAATCGGAGCGGATTGCCGAAACATCTTGATGAATTCGAAATGGTGAAAGGGGACAAGGTTCTTAGAACGCCACCGTCAGTGGTGGCGGCGATCGATTTCAACCACAACGGAAGTGAGTTGCTGGCCCGTCGACTGATTGCTTCGGCTGTGGATGCCGGCGCGAGTGCTGTAAAATTTTCGCTTCGGCGGATGAGTCACACCGTTGCCTCAGAGATTCTTGATGCGCCCTGGCTCGGCGCCCGAGAACTTGGCAACACTCACCGTGACGTCTGGCAGCGCATCGAACTCCCGACGGAGTCTTTGAGTGAATTGCGTGAGGAGGCTCGGTCCAGGCTGGACTTCATCGTGGCGCCGCATGATGAAACCGACTTCAAGAATGCTGAAAGACTCAGTCCGGATGCTTATCAACTGGATCCCCCGGCTCTTGGCAACCACGACCTCCTCGCGGCACTGGCGCAAACCGGAAAGCCTGTTTTTCTGGTTGCAGCCATGTGCAACGAGAAGCAGATCAAAGATGCGCTCGACATACTGGGGTCCGCGCAAGTGGTTTTACTCCATGCCGTCAGTGCGGCATCGATGGAGGTTTCTCGTACGCGGCTCGGCTTGATACCCTGGTTGAAGACACGATTCGACCGGCCGGTGGGGTATTGCGGATGGGAGTCCGGCATCATCTGCGCGTTAGTTGCCGCGAGCCTCGGCGCTGAGGTCATCGAAAAACCCCTTACCCTGGACCGCGGACTTCCCGGACCTTTTCACGCCACATCCTTGAGCCCGGATGAGCTTCGAACAATGGTTCTTACGCTGCGAGATCTCCACGAAGCATGTCAGGTACAGAGTCGACGTGAAATTTTTCCGGAGGAGATAGACTTGCTCGAGACCCTGTCAACGTCAATCGTTGCCAGGCGGCGACTTCGGCGGGGCATGGTCGTTAAAAGAAGTGATCTGATGCTGCAATCCCCTCTGCGCGGAATGAGTCCAAAACTGTTGGACTGGGTTGACGGCAAGCGCCTCCTGTATGACGTGGAAGCAGGAGATCCGCTAACGTTCGGGTTGATCGAATGATCTCGATAATCATCCGTACGAAAAACGAGGGCCACTGGCTGGCACGCTGCTTGACGAGCGTTTCCATGCAAGACTACCCCGAATATGAAGTGATTCTGATAGACAATGCTTCTGAAGATGACAGTCAGGCCGTGGGCGAAAGGTTCGGGTGCCGGATACTCGAGATCACCGACGACGAGTACAGCCATGGGCGGGCGTTGAACCTGGGCATCGAACACGCACAAGGCGAGTTCGTGGCCATTCTGTCGGGCCATTGCATTCCTGTCCATGATCATTGGCTTTCCGCGCTTGCGGCTCATTTTGGTGATCCGAAAGTCGTCGGAGTTTATGGCCGTCAGGTACCGCTTCCGGATTCGGATCCGTTCGACAAACGAGATCTTTGGACAACATTCGGAATCGAGAGGCGCGTTCAGAAAACGGACTATTTCTTCCATAACGCCAATTCCATGATTCGCCGAGAAACCTGGAAGCGCCAACCTTTTGATGATTCGATCAATGGTGTGGAGGATCGCGATTGGGCAAAGAAAGTCCTGGCCTGGGGATTCTGTATTGTTTATGAACCGCTTGCTGTCGTGCATCACTATCATGGTATCCACCAGGGACGCGATACCAATCGTGCCGAACGCGTCGTACGAGTAATCGAAATGATCAACGGCGCCACCACACTCCCAGACCTTGATTGGACCAAGGAAGCCCATTCGAAAAAGGATCAGGTCGCCTCAAGCCGGAGTGACGCGAAAACCTGAAATGGCCGTGCGTGACAAGGAAGAGATCACACCCACTCAAGAGGATGACAATGAAACTGCTGTTGCAAGAGACTGGAATCGCTAAAGCGCCGTCCGTAGACGAAACCCTTGTTTTCAGGTCGGACAAGCTGATGGTTTGGGCAGAAAAACCGTCTTGGGAAGTGGGCCTGGGCGGGGAATCCAGGCTGCTGATTTGGGGTGACCTTTATTACTTAACCGGGGCGTCTGGGCAGATGCGAATGCTGGATGGTCTCGGAGCGGGATTGCTGCAGGAACTCTTTGGCCGGTGCTCTCTGGACGAAGCAATCCCACGGCTTGAGGGACGCTATATCGGAGTCTTGATCAAGGATGAAAGCGTGACAGTGTTCGCGGATCACTACAACCAGAAGGAAGTCTTCTATTCGGAAATACCCACAGGTGTCGTCGCATCGACCGAGCTTCCTTTTGTTCTGGAACATGTCGGCAAGATTGACTATGACCAGAACAGCTTGACGACTCTGCTGACAGTTTATGGCTACTTTGCGCCAAAACGCCATACGATCTACTCCAAAGTCAGACGCCTGGGTGTTGGCGAGCGCCTCTCCATCGATAGGAATCGCTTCAAATTGGAGAGCATACCCTTTGTTCCGAAGCCAGCGGGAAATTATGGATCCAGGGAGTTGGAGGAGTATTCCCAACTGTTCCAGGAATCCGTACTGGCTCGATCCTCCAGGAGCGACAACTGCGTACTACTCTCCAGCGGATGGGATTCCACGGCCGTCCTGGGCACACTCGTGCATCATCACGGAGCCAGTCGCGTTCGAGCCGTAACCGGCCGGATGGATTATTCCACCCGCCGGGATTCCATCAACATTTTCGAGATAGAAAGAGCTCAGAAGATCGCGGACTATTACTCAGTTCCCCTGGATATCGTTTCAATCGATCTGTGCGGGGACAGGGTTCTGGATTTGTGGGAATCGATTCGTGGTCCCATGCGCGAGAGGCATCTGTACAATCTGGCCTCTGTCAACCACTTCATGCTCGCTGAGCAGACTGGAAGCTCGAAAACAGCGGGCCCGGTTTTTACCGGTGAGCACAGCGACGGGCTACACAACTTCGGTTTTGCTCAGTACGCAACGATCTTTCACGCGGATCTAGCCTTCCGCGAGTACTCTGACAAAATGGGCTCTTATCTGTTTGGGCCGACGTTCCTCAAGGCGGTGGATGCAGGAACTCATTCGAATGACGAGATCTATAGATTCTTTCGAATGCTCGTTTCGGATGGAGTCTTCGCGGACTCCGACGAAGACTCGCGGCTCAGGCGCCGGAACTTTCTCGTACCCTTCTTTCTTGGCTCTCGGCGGATACCCTTCCTTCGTTCCGGTAGTCGTATCTTGACGGAGGCCGGACGTCATCAGTCCGAGGAGTTTGTCGTAACCGAGTACCTTGCGGAGTGTCTTGAGAGCATGACACCCGAAACGTTGTACGCGTGGCTGACCCGACTATATAGTTCCTTTCACTGGCAGGGCTCCACAGCGACCACCCAGTCTATTTCGCTTGAGTTGCGAGGCCAGTCGGTCCGCATGCCCTTTATGGATCGTCGGCTGTTGGAATTCTGCAGCGCGATGCCTGAACACTGGGGAAGAGGGCTCGATTTCAATAATACGAAGTACCCGTTGAAGTGGATGTTGGCGAACAAGATCGATTATCCGATGCACCTTCAGGTTGGACCTCATTCTTACCTCTATGATGTCGACCCCACATTCAATCACTACGCCGAGATTACCTATGCATCCGCTACAACCGCTTACTTTAAAGACATTCTCAAACCGAAAACCTACCATGAAGTTCTGTCGGGTGAATTCTTCGACTTGCCATATCTTGATTCACTTGTTGACGGATACCTTGGAGGCAAGGAAGCCCGTGGACAGGAACTAAACGATCTCTGTGCGCTGTACATGTTTTGCACCACGGGCTGGTACTAGAGCGCCGGAGCGGAATGGCATTCTTCGCCGTTTCATATAGAAAACTTTCGGACCGTCCGGGGAGTATTGAAGTGATCGATGGAGTGATCGTTACACCGCTGAGGCAGATTCCCGACGAGCGCGGCAAGATCATGCACATGATGAGAAGTGATGATCCTGTTTTCGAGAAGTTCGGAGAAATCTATTTTTCTGTCGCGTATCCCAACGTGATCAAGGGCTGGCACATACACAAAGAAATGACTCTGAACTACGCCGTGATCGCGGGGATGATCAAGCTGGTGCTGTATGATTCCAGGAACGGCTCCGCAACCAGGGGTGAGATCCAGGAGATATTCATGGGTGAGGACAATTACGTTCGCGTAACTGTGCCTCCCAGGATCTACAACGGCTACAAAGGGATTGGTGCCAAACCCGTCGTCGTTGCCAATTGCGCCACCATGCCGCATGATCCCACGGAGATCGAGAGACTCGATCCGTTCACGAAGGAGATACCGTACGATTGGGACCTCAGACATGGTTGACGATTGCGTGCTCCCACCCCCGTGTGCCTCTGAGCTTCCGACCCACCCGAAGTCGCCCGGAAAGGGTTCCCCTCATCGCACGCCCGACCGGACGAGAGAGCCTGAACAGCTTCCCTTCCCTCAAAACAACCCCAAACTGAGCTTCGAACAACTGGAGGATAATCAGGCGGGCTGACGTGTTCAGTTCGGGAATTATTACTTGTTGCCGTGTGTGGAATTGCTGGCATAGTCGGTAGCCCGACTCAAGTTGCTGTCCGCTCGATGTGCGCGGCCCTCACGCATCGAGGCCCCGATGGCGAAGGATATTACTTTGATTCCGACATCGGGCTGGGCATGCGGCGCTTGAAGGTGATCGATCTCGAGACCGGCCAGCAGCCGGTCTTCAACGAAAGCCGATCCGTGACGGTCGTCTACAACGGAGAGATCTACAATTATCGGGAACTGCGGAAGTCCCTCGAGGAGCGAGGTCATCGGTTTGCATCGCGGGGCGATACCGAAGTCATCACTCATCTCTATGAGGAATTTGGAGACCGATGTGTAGATCACCTGCGGGGTATGTTTGCGTTCGCACTCTGGGACCGAGAGCGTCGTCGGCTCCTTCTCGCCAGGGACCGCCTTGGCATCAAGCCTCTCTACTACTGGCAGGACAACGGCCGATTGGTTTTTGCGTCTGAGATCAAGGCAATCCTGAAGTGTGATTTTGTCGACCGGCGGCTGCGACCGGCGGCGCTCCACGATTACTTTTCGTATCTTTATGTTCCGGGGCCCGGCACTGTGTACGAGGAAATCCGCGAGTTGGAGCCTGCCTGTACCCTGGTCTTCCAGGACAAGAGATCATCCATCTCCGAATACTGGAAACTGCCGAGACCTGAAACCGGAAGCGTCCCGGACATGAGGTCGGCCGCCGATGAGCTGAAGGACAGGATATCTGAAGCGGTCCGCATCAGCTTGGTAAGCGACGTACCGGTTGGGGTGTTTTTGAGCGGAGGCCTGGACTCGGCGGTCGTCGTTGGGATGATGGCAAGACATTCGTCTAAGAAGATACAGACCTTCTCAATTGGTTTCAGTGACGTGATGTTCAGTGAACTGGAGCAGGCGCGGACGATAGCGAGGCACTACAATACCGATCACCATGAGTTCGTATTGAAACCTCCCTCGCCCGAAGACCTCATCGATATGCTCGCCGTCTTTGACGAACCCTTCGCTGATTCCTCGGCGATACCGACACACGTGGTGTCTCAAATTGCTCGTGAGCACGTAACGGTTGCCCTTTCGGGGGACGGTGGCGACGAGGTATTCGGCGGCTACAACAACTACCGGGCAGACAAGCTGGCGGAACTGTACCGAATGGTTCCGCGATCACTGAGGGCGGCGGTCACGGCGCTATTCTGCCGCAACGGTCTGGACCGCCACGACCGAATGGCGTTCAGATCAAAGTTGTTTCGAATCATGGCTGCCGCGGAAATGGACCGTGAAACAGGCCATGTCTGGTGGCTCCGAGTGATGGAAGAGGACATCAAGAGCGAGCTGTATCGTTCGCCCGATCTACTCCGGCTCGTTGGCAGCCCCTCGACCCGCCACGAAGAGCGTTTCCAGAATGGAAGTGACGACTTCATCAACGAGTGCATTGCCGTAGACTTCAAGACGGTGCTGCCGAGCGACTATCTCAAGAAATCCGACCGCGCAAGTATGGCCAGTTCGCTGGAGTTAAGAGTGCCCCTGCTCGACCACCATCTGGTCGAGTTTGCGATGCGATTGCCCAGTCGCTACAAGGTCCAACATCTTATGACCAAAGTGCTGCTCCGTAAGAGTATGCAGTCCGAACTCCCGCATGAGATTCTTTCCGGCAGGAAACGTGGTTTTTCGATTCCACTCAGTAACTGGTTGCGGACCGAGTGGTCTGACCTTGTCCATGAATATCTGTCCAGGAATGCGATTGATAGGGACGGGTATTTCAACTACGGGCCAATTGGAAAAATGGTCGAGGAGCATTCGTCAGGGCAGAGAGATCACGGTAAGTCCCTTTGGACCCTCCTGTGTTTCCAGATATGGCTGGAGCATTCGAGAAACTGACGTTTATGGGCCAGGAAGACAATCGGAAGCGGATCCCGTACGGACGACAATGGGTATTCGCTGAGGACATCGACGCCGTCCAGGAGGTTCTCAGGTCGGACTGGCTGACACAAGGGCCGGTGATCGAGGAGTTCGAGAATGCGTTGGCAGCGCACTGTGGCGCTCGCTACGCAGTAGCTGTCTCGAACGGTACTGCCGCGTTGCATGCGGCCTGCTTTGCTGCCGGAGTCGAGTCCGGCCGGGAAGTGATCACTTCTCCGATTTCGTTTGTCGCCAGCGCCAACGCGGTGCTGTATCAGAACGGGCGCCCGGTGTTCGCCGACATCCTGGAAGACACCCTGACGCTGGACCCCGAAGCTGTCGAGCAAGCGGTGACTACCAGAACGCGGGCCATCATCGCGGTGGATTTCGCCGGTCACCCCGCAGAGCTCGACGAACTTCGAACGATCGCGGAAAAGCATGATCTGCTTTTGATCGAAGACGCTGCTCACGCCTTGGGAGCGCGGTACAAAGGACGGACGGTTGGCAACATTGCGGATATGACGGTGTTCAGTTTTCACCCGGTCAAGCACATCACCACCGGTGAAGGCGGAATGGTTCTTACCGATGATGCTCGTCTTTGCGAGCGTCTAAGATTGTTTCGCACACATGGAATCACACGCCGGCGGCAGGATTTCACCGATGAGGATGATGGGCCCTGGTACTACGAAATGCAAGAGCTCGGCTTCAACTACCGGATCACGGATTTTCAATGTGCGCTTGGACTGAGCCAGCTTGCAAGGCTGGATGGCTTTGTCGCCCGACGTCGCGAAATAGCCGAAACCTACCGGATCGCTTTCGACGACCTTGCTGACATTACCTGCCCGACAGAACGACCCTACTGCGAGTCGTCCTTCCACATTTATCCAGTGCGTGTGCGCACATCCGGGTCTGGCAGGGCCCGAAAACAGGTATTCAACGGTTTGATCGAAGCGGGCCTGAACGTAAACGTTCATTACATCCCAATACACCTCCAGCCGTATTATCGGAAGCGTTTTGGCACCGGCCCCGGGCTGTTTCCTCGAGCGGAGCGCTATTATGAACGCGCGATCACGCTGCCGATCTTTCCGAGGATGAAAGATGACGACGTCGACCGGGTGATCGAGGCGGTACACCAAGCATGCGGATGAGGGAGCAGACATCCCCGCCATCGCTTTTCCCGAGTTTGGTTTCGCAATGCCGTTCAGCTAAGCTACACTGAGTGATCTGGGTTTTCAAATTGAGTTTGGAGGGACGACGTCAGTGAAGATATTGGTTCTCGAGCCTCCTTCTGTTTCGAGGTACGGAAATCAGAGAATCTACGGTGGCAACGGCGGGAACAAGAGCGATTTCCGTAAGGCTCCGATTGATGTCCTGTGGGTCTCGGGATACCTCCGTGCACACGGCTTTGACAACGTCTTTCATGACGCGAACAACTCGAGGGAAACCCTTGACGACGTTCGGCGGTTGTTCGCTCGACTTGAACCCGACATCGTTTTTGTTTCCACTTCCACATGTACGATCTATCAGGACATGGAAGTGTTGCAGATCGCCAAGGCCGTGAATCCTTCATGTCTAACCGTTGGACTGGGTACTCATATCATGGCTCTGACGGACGAGACCATGGCGGAACACCCGGAACTGGACGTCGCGGTCTATTCCAACGAATGGGAGCAGGTTGCGCTCAGCATCGCCGAGAACAGAGAGGACCTGGGGAGCGCCCGGGGCATTGTTTTCCGTGACGGAGACGGAAAACTGTCGCGGACGGATCCGCATCCACTGCTTGAACATTACGATGATCTGGGATTTCCTGCTCACGACCAATTGGATCAGAGCCTATACCGAGATCCCACCATGAAGCGCTCTCCGAAGACCATGGTACAGTTCAGCCGGGCATGCATCGCCAAATGCAATTTTTGCTGCCAACCGGCGTTCTTCGGGAACGTCATGAAGCGGAGCGTTCCCCACATCATCGAAGAACTGGAATGGGTGCAGCGCCTGGGATTCCGGGAAGTGTTCTTGAACGACGCCACGTTCACGTTCGACCACGAGTGGAACATGGAAATCTTCGACGAAATATTAAGCCGCTCGATCGACCTTGCCTGGTTCTGCACGACTCGCGCTCATTGTTTGAGCCCGGAACTTCTCAGAATGATGAAGCGCGCAGGGTGTCACACGATCGGTATTGGGATGGAAAGTGCGGACGATCAGGTCCTGAAAAACATCCGAAAAGGCGTCCGGCGAGAACAAGTGCGAGAATCCGTTGCGATGGTTCGTGAGGCCGGTATGGACGCCTTGCTTTTCTGTGTTGTGGGTTTTCCGGGAGAGACCAAAGAGAGCATGGCCGAGACGATTTCGTTTCTCAAGACCGTAGATGCATCCTTCATCACGCTCGGAATCGCGGTCCCGGCTCCAGGTACGGATTTCTATCGACACATGGACAGTAGCGGCTACCTCCACCACAAGAAGTGGGAACTGTATGATCCCATCAGAAAGCCGGTATATAGTTACCCGGAGTTGTCGGGAGACCAGATCCATGATGCGGCGGCCTCGGGGTTGCGTCAGTTCTACCTGAGACCGAGCTACATCTGGGATCGGATGCGGACTGTCCGTAGCCCATCCGACATTGTGAAGTATTCGTCCAATTTTCTTGGGTTCGTCAAACGGTACGTGTTCAGGGTCCCCGCCTGATCGGAGCGATGAGCATCAGCCAGAGCTGGTTCAACGCAGAAGGGAGTTTGTCATGAAAATGCTTTTCTTGAATCCCCCGTTCAAGGTTGAATACGGAAAGTTTTCCAGAACCTCACGCAGTCCTGCGGTTACGAAAAGCGGGACGAACTACTATCCGATCTGGTTGGCCTATGCAGCGGGTGCTTCCGAGGCCGCAGGTCATGAGGTTGTCCTTCTCGATTCCTGCGCCGACCGGAAAAGCGAACACGAGACGCTTGCGAGCGTGGCCGGCTTCGATCCGGAGGTCGTGGTACTTGATACCAGTACTCCGAGCATACTGAGCGATATTGATGTTGGGAGGAAGCTAAAGGCGCAGCACCCGGACGCGTTCATAGTCCTTATGGGGACCCATCCTTCGGTGCTTCCGGAAGAAACCTTACGATTTGACGACTCCATCGATGCAATCGCGAGAGGCGAGGCTGATTTTACAGTCCGGGACGTCGCGGAGAAGTTGTCAGGCGCTTCTTACCAGCAAATGGATGAGGCGGCGCAGGTCGCACTGCTAAGCACCATTGAAGGACTCTCCTTCCAGGTCGCCGGCAGCGTGTATCACAATCCTGGACGAGCGCAAATTCAGGACCTCGACTCCCTGCCGTTCGTCTCGCAGGTCTACAAGAAGCATCTGGAAGTCCGGAACTACTTTTTCGCCGCATGCGACTATCCCGAGATCCAGATCATGAGTGCGCGGGGATGTACGGATCGATGTACGTTTTGTGTCTACCCCTACGCGATGCACGAACTGCGGTACCGCATGCGCAGCGCAAAGAACGTCGTCGATGAGTTCGAGTGGGTCGAAAACAACCTGCCGGAGGTCCGCGAGATCGGAATCGAAGATGACACATTCGCTGGGAGTGTGAAGCGCGTTCGGGAGTTCTGTCAGGAGAAGATAGACCGTGGCGTGAAGCTTAAGTGGTACACCAATGTCAGGGCGACTCTGGATCTGGAAACACTGAAGTTGATGCGCAAGGCAGGCTGTGTCCTGCTGACGGTCGGGTACGAGAGCGCAAACCAGGATGTGCTGGATCAGATGAAGAAACGGATGAAAATGGACTCTATCATCGAGTTTTCCAGCAATACCAAGAAGGCCGGCATCATGGTTCACAGCTGTTTCATGGTCGGGAATCGGGGGGACACACGGGAATCGCTCCGCGAATCGCTCGAACTTGCCCTGAAGCTCAACGACGACACCATGCAGTTTTTTCCGCTGATCGTTTACCCGGGCACCCCCGACTACGAATGGGCCCGGGAGAACAACCTAGTTACGGTGACCAGCTATGATCAGTGGGTTACAGAAGATGGACTCCACAACAGTGTGGTCCGTATGCCAGATATGAACTCTCGGGAAATTGTGGAATGGTGTGACTACGCCAGGCGACGTTATTATCTACGCCCGAGGTATCTCCTGTACAAAGGCCTTCAGACTGTTACCCGTCCCAGTGAGATGGTGCGGAACCTCAAGGCGGGTAAGCGTTTTATCCGATTTCTGTGGAACGGTACGTTCGGCGCGCGCGAGTCGGACCGGAGAAGTGTTGCCCCGTCGACCCAGCCCTGAGTTATTTCCGTGCACTTGACAGCCGGCTGTAGCTTGCCGGCGAGCTGTTTCGATTCCGTATGACGCAGATTTCAATGGAAGCAGTCTTCTTCCTCGCTGCGGGAATCGTACTCTACACCTACGCGCTGTATCCTGTCCTTGTAGTTCTGTTCGGCATAATCCTTCCCCGCTCTGTCCTGAGCAGCGATTGTCCCCTCCCGAGCGTCAGCCTCATAATCTCGGCTTTCAATGAAGAGGGCGTGATTGAGGAAAAGTTGCGTAATTCGCTCGAGCTTGACTACCCGTCGGAC
>Ga0310123_10004163_pt1 | contig 10991 bp, 11 predicted proteins | sample CB6_AW_1057_MG_FD_203505 | JGI IMG/M metagenome (GOLD analysis project Ga0310123, IMG submission 203505) | Marine microbial communities from Western Arctic Ocean, Canada - CB6_AW_1057 | ecosystem: Environmental > Aquatic > Marine > Oceanic | place: Canada: Western Arctic Ocean | collected...
ACCGGTCAATCGGAACCCGGCAGATGTATTCTGATTCGCCTGTCGCAGCGCGTCCTCGACGGCGCTGAACGCCACGCCGTAGTTAGCCAGCCGCTCCGGGTCGACGAGGACCTCTACCTGCCGCCGTTCACCACCAATGACCGTGACTTGTGAGACCCCCGGTGTCGCGAGCAACCGACGCCGGACGAGCGTGTCGGCGGCCGTCCGCAGTTCCAGGGGCGTATGACTCGGCGACTCGAGTGCGACGAACATGATCTCGCCCATGATCGACGAGAGCGGTGCGAGGACGGGTGCGCCGACCGCGTCTGGGAGCGAATCGGTGACGGCCGTCAGCTTCTCCGTCACTGTCTGTCGAGCGCGGTAGATGTCCTCTCCCCAGTCGAAATCGACCCAGACGACGGCGATACCAACGGCGGTGGCCGAGCGCACGCGCCTCACGCCAGATGCGCCGTTGAGCGCGACCTCGATTGGGAAGGTGACGAGCGCCTCCATGTCAGTCGGCGCCATCCCGTGCCCCTCGACGAGAACGGTCACGGTCGGGGCGGTGAGATCTGGCAGCACATCAACCGGCATCCGTGCGGTCACGTAGCCGCCCCAGGCCAGGAATGCAGCCGCCACCGCGAGCACGACGAGACGGTTTCGCAGCGACCAGTGAATCAATGCGTCGAGCATTCGCGACCTCGCCAGGAAATCCTCATCGCCGGTTCCTAATGCGTGTGACCATGGGCCGGGACCTGCGGTGACAGCGCGGCCAACCGGATGAGCGGTGCGCCAAGAATGACGACCCGCTCGCCCGGTGTGATGTCGCCCGTGATCTGCACGAAACCCGCCTCGCGATTACCGAGCTGAACTGCGCGTCGCTCGAAGCTCTCGCCACCCACCTGTATAAAGACGACCGGCTGTCCTGCGTCGTCGACGATCGAGGTCTCCCGCACCGTCACGGCGTCCGTCGCGGCCGTGACAAAGATACGGAGAGAGACCGCCTGCCCGATGGCAAGCCGTGGGTCAGGATCCCGCAGCTCGTAGATGATCGGGACAGTACGGGTTTGCCGGTCGAGCACGCGACCGACTGCGACGAGGCGGTCAAGCGCCACAGGCGGGAGCCCCGGAACCTCCAGTTCAGCACCGACCAGCTCGTCGACTCGCGTGAGTGCGGCTTCTGGCAGCGAGCCGACGACATGGACCCGGTCGAGGGCCACGATCTCAAAGAGCCGGGCGCCCTCTTCCACACTGGCCCCAGAGGTCGCGTCAGATTCGGCGAGGACGCCGGTTATGGGGGCGCGCAACACGAACCGAATGTCGCGCCCACCTTCGCCCTCTCCGATCCGTGTGGAGTCGAGTTGCGCGAGGTGTGCTTCGGCCGCCGTGAGCCGCGCTTCTGAGGTGTGCTCGGCGACCCGCACCTCGAGCTCACGCCGCGCCGGCAGGGCTCCGGCCGTGACCAGGCGTTCGACCCTCGCCCGCGCGGCCCGGGAGAGCTCTAACGCGTCGCGTGCTTCGGCGACGGCGAGCTCGAGCTCCGGCCGGTCTTCACCATGTCCGCTGTGAGGAATGATCTCAGCCAGCGTGTCGCCGCGAGCGACTGTTGAGCCAATCGGCCGTACTGAAAGGTCGCTCGCCAGCCGTCCCGCGACGGGTGTCGTGACGTCGGCGTGACCGCCGGTGCGGGGCTCGATCTCGGCGGCGATCACGAGACTCTCGGCCATCTCCCGTTGCTCGGCAGGCATCGTGGCGAAGTCCAGCACCCATTGCTGCTCCTTGAGGAACGGGATCGCCTGGTCTTCCGCTTCCTCCGCCATCGGGAGGGCCTCCGCCTCGGCGGCCGTGAGAACCGTGACCTCACCGAGATCGTGTCGGTCGTCCAGGCCCGGTGCGGTCAGCAGCAGCTCGAGCCGATGACGACCTGCACGCTCTGGAATGACATCCACTCCGAAGATGCCGGGCTGTCCCGGTGCATCGACGGCGAACTCGGCGTCCGCAGTACCTGTCAGCCGGACCACGGCGCGACCAGCCCGTACGGGCTCAAACGTCGTGAGGTCGGTGAAGTGGATTGCGAACCGACTCGTGACGCCTTCAACGAGCGGTGGGTACTCGACGAACAGCTCGGTGAGCGCAGTCCATCGGGTCTCGACGACCGGCGGAGTGTCGTCGACCTCCTCGGACTCTGCGACCTCCATTTCAGGGCTGCCGCATGCCGCGAGCACAAGGACCGGCGCGAGACAGAGCCATCCAACCCGTCGAGCCTGTCGATGGCGACGCATTATTGTTGCGGACGCTGTGGACGTCATGGGGTTGTTTCCCCTCCGACTGCGTGGTTGAGATCGATCATGGCTCGGCGGGCCCCGGCGGCGAGCTCGAGTAGCCGCAGCTCCGCGCCGAGCTTCACCCGATGGGCGTCGAGCAGCTCGAGAATGCCGTATTCACCCTCCTCGTACGCGGCGGCGGCGATGGCGACAAGCTCGGTCGCTCGTTCGACGGACTGGGTTCGATACCGCCCTGTGAGGTCCGCGTAGCTCGCGGCTGCAGCATGGGCCACCCGAACCTCGCTTTCGATCTGCGCGCCGAGCACCGCTCGTTCGGCGTCCGCTCTGGCCCGCGCAGCTTCGGCCCGGGCGACTTGCGCCTGGCCGCGGTTGAACAGTGGAACCGCCACCGTGGCCGTCAGGGCATAGCCCGAATCTCTCGGTGTGGCTGATCCCGACCGTTTGAGTCCGGCGGTAAGTGAGATTTCCGGAAAGCGAAGCCGCTGAGCGGCCCGTCGCTCGGTCTCCCAGCGTGCTTCTCGGTGTGCCAGCGAGCGATAGTCAGCACGACGTGCCAGTGCCCGGACGAGCAAGGGGTCAAGCTCCGCGATGTCGGCGCTCTCGGCGAGCTCTCCGCCCGCTCGCAGTTCGGTCGGATCTGAGCCGGGCCGAAAAAACGACGCCAGTCTGGCCTGGGCTTTGAAATGTTCGATCTCGGCGGACTTCAGGTCGACGTCAATGTCAGCCATTTCGCGCTCGGAGCGGAGGCGGTCGAAGAGCGAGCCCTCGCCCTCGGCCTCGCGTGCGCGAAGTACGTCGACTAATCCAGTGAGCGCTGCGAGACCATCCTCCAGCACCGTCACGCGCACCTGAGCCATCAGCAAATCCGTGAACGCCAAACGTAAGCGTGTTTCGAACGTCAAGAGGTCGGCATCGGTCCCGGCTTGGGCGGCGGTGACCGCCTGCATCGAGGCCTGGCCGAGTAGTCCCAGACGTCCACGGAGGGGCAGCTCCTGAGTCACAAGCAGAAAATCATCGGCGCTCAGACCTACGTCTTCCCGGGTGTAGCTGAACGTGGGGTTTGCGAGAAACGTACGCTCCCGCGCGGCGGCCTCGAGTTCGCGCACTGTGAGGTTGAGCACGCGAGCCTGTGGATGCTCCGCCCGCATTCGCGCAAGCGCTTGCTCTTCGGTCAGCGTTTGCGCGGACACGGCCTGCACAACTAGTGCAGACAAGCCGGCAAGCAAAACGGTTCGTCGTCTTCCACTCATGGGTCATCTCCCAATAGCCGTCCGTCACCGACGGACGGGGACGTGCTGCGAACACGCGTGTTTACGAACGGATGCGGATAGTGCGTGAGAGGAAACGCTAGAGCGGTGGGGCGCGGCCGGCGGCGAATTTCGGCGGAGGTGGATTGGGTCGGGCGTTTGAGTCGACGGGTACAGACCGACCCAGAAGGTTAGGTGCGTCTCCGCGCGTCCACAGCTCACCGAGCGCGGGAGTGGCACCGACACGAATACCGGAGGGCTCGACGGCAACCGTCGTGAGCGACACCGAGACGCGCGCATGGCGCTGGTTGGAGACGGTCGTGGCCGCCTGTTGCCCAGGCACCTTCGGGCCGACCGGATGCCAGTGGGAGCGCTGCCCGTGATCGTGTGCAGACTGCGTGTGACCCTGAACTTGCCCGGGTTGCACCGCGCCGTGGTCTTCCCCTTGCGGGTGAACGTGCGCAAACGATGCCGAACCGGCGACCGTGACCAGCACCGCCACGAGTAGCATCGATACAACGCGATCGGCCATCTCCTAATGCTGACTCGGGGCCAAGTCGATGTCAACGTTCACAGTCTTGCAGACGCCCGTGTTCCTTCTCTTGAGTCATGTCCAAATCCCTCACAGACAGTCTCGCCCTGCTCGAAGGAGTTACGGATCCATCGGTCTCGCGTCTCAGCAGCCGGGCGCCTTCCACTCGTAGATACCGCCCTGCAACCAACGCGTGTAGGGCCGCTTCGGACCGGCTCTCGCTTGACCGGAACGCCTCGCGGATGTCGGCGAAGGTGAACGCGAGACCTGGGATCTCACGAAAAAGCTCGCGCAGGTGCCAGAGGAGCCATTCGGTTGGGCGCAGCGCCGTGCTCAATCGCAAGGAAGCTCACGACACGCCGAAACTCCGTGAGCGAACGCATGGTGACGTCGCCGCAAGCTGCGTTCCCTCCCTCGACCCCGCCTTGAAGGCACGCCTGACTCGACTCAGCGCAATCCACAGGGCAGCCATTCAGACAATTGTGTTGATAGGTCGTGCCGCCTCAACATTTGTGTTGTCCGATTGTCCACTGTGGGGCAGATGGTTCCGGGCGGGTACCAGCGAAGCGATTCTTGCGAGGCAGTTTCGTCAAAGGGTGCTCACTGGTAAAGGAGGACTGAACCGCCGCCTTCTGGGAACGAGCCTCGGGTCCTGAATGTGTGCCTGGCGGCAGGCCCAGTCCAACACAAGTGTTGTCGTAGATTAGACCATCCCACATTTTTGTATACACGTGTGACTCGAAGGGTCGAACAGTCTGATGCAGATCTGCCCATGTTTCAAGGGCGCGGCGCTCATCGTCAGCCACGATGTTGGTGGCCCAGGTCTTGCTCCTCACTTGGCGTGAAGACTTCGGATCCTATCGCCGGGGGCGGGCCTGTGAAGGAGGGGAGCAGTTCATGAGGAATCGTTTAATGTTTCGTCACGCAACACTTGCGCTGTTGGTTTTGCTGGCCGCGCCGCAGGTTGCGTTTGCTCAGGAGGCGGAGGCAGTGTCGTTGGAGCTCTTCACGGTGAACAACACCTGGATGCTCGTGGCCACGTTCCTGGTTTTCATCATGCACCTTGGGTTCGCGTGTCTCGAGTCCGGGCTGACGCAGGCGAAGAACACCGTGAACATCTTGTTCAAGAACACGTCGGTCGTCGCGATCGGGCTCCTCACCTACGCCTTCGTTGGGTTTAATCTGATGTATCCGGGGGAGTTCAGCTTTGGCGGACTCTTCGGGTTCGCCGGTTTCGGGCTCGATCCCGGGGCCGACGGAAACACGATCGCGTACGCGGATGGCGCGTACACCTACTGGACCGATTTCATCTTCCAGGCCATGTTCGCGGCGACGGCCGCCACGATCGTGTCAGGAGCCGTGGCGGAGCGGATCAAGCTCGGCTCGTTTCTCGTATTCACGACCATCTATGTCTCGATCATTTACACAGTCGCCGGCTCGTGGAAGTGGGGCGGTGGCTGGCTCGACGCCATGGGTTTCTATGACTTTGCCGGGTCCACTTTGGTGCACTCCGTCGGTGGCTGGGGTGCGCTTGCCGGCATCATCGTCCTGGGTCCGCGTCTCGGCAAGTACGTCAACGGACAGGTTAGAGCGATTGCCGGGCACAGTATGCCGCTGGCCACGATCGGTGTGTTCCTGCTCTGGCTCGGATGGTTCGGTTTCAACGGCGGCTCGGTACTCAGTGCCGACCCGGGGCTGGTCTCGCTGGTCTTTGTGACCACGTCACTCGCGGCAGCCAGTGGTGTCCTGGGCGCGATGCTCGTGTCGTGGACCTTCCAGAACAAGCCTGATTTGAGCATGGTTCTGAACGGATCGTTGGCAGGGCTGGTTGGAATTACCGCCGGTGCTGACGTCGTCAGTGTCAACGCCGCGATGCTGATCGGCTTCGTTGCCGGGGTCATCGTGGTTGCGTCCGTGCTCCTCGTCGATCGGGTTCGTCTCGATGACCCGGTGGGCGCGGTCTCCGTCCACCTCGTGTGCGGGATCTGGGGCACGATGGCAGTTGGAATCTTCAGCGCCGAACACTCCTTCCTGACCCAGGCAATCGGTGTCCTGGCGTATGGCGCCATTTCGTTCCCAGCCGCGCTGCTGATCTTTTTTGGTCTCAAGCAGACCCTTGGACTGCGCGTCAGCGCGGAAGAGGAAGCCATGGGGCTCGATGTTGGAGAGCATGGGATGGAAGCCTATGGCGGTTTCATGGTCGGCGGCTCGAGCTCCGTCTCGGGTCCGAAACGGTAATCTCCTGACCTGGTCGGTCTCTCCGCACAGGCAGACCCGAAGGGAGTCAATGATGGTTAATGAACTGTTTAACAAAAGGAGCAGTGCGGTAAGGATGGTTATGAGAATCAGAAAAAATCGTGCATCGGGTTTTCTTCGTCTCACGCTCGCCGCCATCGTAGCGGGCGGATTCATGCTCGGAAGCGCCGAGGCCCAAGAGGCCGAGGTCACCGCAAATGCGGGCTGGGTGAGCCAGTACTTCTATCGCGGGATTCTCCAGAAGACATCGTCTGCGAGCGCAGGTTTGGACGTGGCCTTCGGGGCTCTCTCTCTCGGAACATGGCTTGCGGACGTCGGAGATGGCTCCGAGGTCGATCTCTACGGCAGTGTCGGAGGCGATGTGGGAGGGCTGAGCCTGAGCGCCGGAGGGATTGCGTATCTGTATACGGGTCAGTTCGACGACACTTACGTCGAAGCCAATTTCGGCGTGGGATACGGACCTTTGAGCCTCGAGTATTCGATCGGACAGTACGAAAACTTCGGTGCGGGAATCGCGGACTATTGGTTCGTCGGCGTCACGGCGGAGCACGAGGGATTCTACGGCACATACGGGACCTTCGGTTCTGACTTCGACGGAGCCTACGGGGAGGCGGGGTACGGGTTCTCGGCGGCGGAGCTCGACTTTACGATCTCCGGGATCCTGAACGATTCGGTTCTGTCTGGATTGGTAGACGGAAATGACGCACCGACGCCAGGGCTGACACTGGTGTTCGGCGTTGGCAAGACATTCAGTATCAAGTAACAGACCGCGGGCATCGTGCTAGCCTCTGGTCCCGGCCTCTCACAAAACGGCAGCCACCGGACACACCGGTGGCTGTCGGGTGCCTGACCTGTCACGCGGGAAGTCGTCCACCGCCGCAGCGCTGAGCACCGAGAGACCCAAGAGCCGATCGATGACGCGACGGCCCGGGCATCAGCTCAGAGGCCGATGTCCCGATTAGTCTCCCGCCACATCACCGGGCCGGCCCGTGTGCTCGGTCGACACGTGTTCAAGATCTGTATCTGTCCGAAGTCATCTCGAATCGACGCCTACGTCAAGTGTCGCTGCTCTCGACGCGGCCTGTGAACCCGCGCCGATGTACTATCTGTGTGGACGGCAGGGACGAGGGCCAACGAGATGGTAGTGGTGTATCGAGACAAGCGCGGAGTGGAATACGAATCGGTTCCTCTGCCAAGCCATGAAGTCACCGACGCGGTTCCGCTCGACGCCCACGTTGTCAGCAAACGCGTCGTCCGGAAACCTGTGCCGATGTACGAGGGGACGGAGGGCGTAGAGTTAGCGAGCGTGCCCCGAAGTCAGCGCCGGAACTGGACCGACGAGCAGTGGGGTGCGTACGAAGAGCACCGACGGCTCGACACCGAGCGGTCGAAGGGCGATCCACCCGTCGCGGCCGTCGTGGTCGTCAGGTCCGAGCGGGACAGCTTCACCGGTCCAGTCTGACAACACAGTCGAAAGCCCTGAGCCGTGACGGCTCAGAGGCGGCTCGCCAACCCGTCGACAAAGGAACGCCAGGCACCCTCGGCGTCACTCGCTCCGCCGACCGCGACACCACACACCTCACCGTCGAGTGACGACTCCCGCCACACGGGAGTTCCAGTGATTGGGACTTCCGCTGTGGGTATTGGCAGTTTCAGTGACGACGGGATCGGCAGGTTCGCGCCCCGGTGAAACCGCAAACGACACCCACCGCAACTGACGTCCACCGTATCATTTCGATGACCGCGCAACGTCTGATCCTCCCGTTCGACCGTGACGCTCGCTGGCAAGAGCTCGGACTCGATCTTCGCGTCGCCGCAAGGTTGGATGTCCCTCTTCTGATTACTGGAAACCGTGGCCTGGCCGAGCTCGTAGCCCGGACCGTTCACGATCGGAGCCCGCGTCACGAATCTGCTCGTTTTGTGACCGGATGCCACGACAGACCCTTCGAAACGTTGGCCTCGATGTCCGCTCCTTTTCGGAAAGCTCGTGGTGCCGCGCCCGCGTCGGGCTCGCAGGAGACCGACGCAACGCTCTACCTCGACCAGGCGGATCCACTCACACCGGACGCTCAGGAAATGCTGATGTGTTTCCTTGATGTCACGCCCCGGTCGCCCGCTGCGGATCTGCAGGTGCGCCTGGTGACGGCAACGACGGGGGACCTCGCCGGTCGTGTGGCGGCCGGGTTGTTTCGCGAAGACCTGTCCTATCGGCTGAATGTGCTGCATCTCGTGATGCCCTCGGCCTGGGGCGCACGGGAGACAGACCTTCACTCGCTGCTGGCGTCCCTCTCCGCCTCCTAGTGTGGTAAGTGCAACAGATCTGTACACCGAGGGTGGCGATGCGCCGGGCTGGCCAGGCGCGAAAAGCGAGCATATTGGGCATATATGAGCGATGAGCAACGCCGCCAGGCGGGATGCAGCGCCGGCGGAATGTATAGATCTGTTGTACTCACCACACTAGATTAGCAGCGTTCGTACGACTTCGATGTGAACGCCTAGAACGTGCAGGGCGACGGTATCGTCACCCTCACCGGCGCGGTGGGCGTGGCGGGGGCATTCGGTCTGCCGAGCGCTCTTGGTACACTTTGGTCGATTCGGGCGCGCAAATCGTCGAGGATGGCTTCACCGCCGAAAGGGCTTCCCGTTCAAGACTCCGGTATCCCTCGTGGCCGACGCGACCTTCGACCCAGATTTTTCCCAGATCGAATTGGATCGACCGCAGGTCGAGGTCAACCGCCTGTTCCCATTGCTTTTTCAGGAACTCCATCCGCTCTTCATTGAGGGTAACGAGATCTTCGAGGTGCGAGGTCCCGCGAGGTTCGTGCACACGCGGACGGTCGTCGATCCGCTCTTTGGCGCAAAGCTGACGGGCAAGACCGGCAAGGTCGCCGTCGGCGTCATCGCAGCGAACGATGATGGACCCGGCAATCTGGAGGACCGAAGCGACCCGCTGTATGGAAAGAGCGCACAGGCGTGATCGTGACCAACTGGGAATTTCAGGACAGTTCCAGCCGGTTCGGAGGATTCGATGCTTCGTTCCAATTGTCACCCCAGCGCACCGAGAGCTCGAAGGTGTCGAGCGCGACGGACATGTGTTCGACGTCAACCTCCGTCAGAACGGTCGCAACCTGGACTGGTCTTTCGGCGCGTTCGAGATTTCGCCCGACTTCGATACCGAAGTGGGCTTTGTTCGGCGAACCGACCAACGGCGCACCACAGGCAACGTCTCGCGCCGATGGTTTCCGCAGAACTGGATTATCGATTGGAGCCCCCGCTTCAGCTACGGACGCAACTGGAACTTCGATGGTGTTCTCGACGACGAGACCGCGGGCTTGAACGTGAGTGTCTCGTTGGCGAAGAATCTTCGCGCGAGCACCAGTATCGATCGGGACATGGAGCGCTTTGGCGGGATCGATTTCGCGCCGAACCGGTACCGGTTCGGCGGCGGCGTGAACAACCGTTCGTTCTCGATCACTGCAAATCGCAATGGAGGCGACCCGATTGTTTTGACAGCGAGAATCCTTACCTGGGCGCGAGTTGGGTTCTGATCTGAGCCTGTCAGTCAGGCCTGTCTCGAGTCTTCAGTCTCGGTTCAGTTTGAACACCAGCCGCTTCACTGACCCCAGGAACGCCGACGCCGAGGTCTTCGACGTCAAGATCATCCGGGCGCAGACGACCTATCAGATCAGCAACCCGCTCCTTGTCCGGAACATCCCAGGTACGACACGTTCGACGGGCAGGTCGACTTCAACGTCCTGCTCACCTGCCGCGTCAACGGTGGCACTGTGTTTCTTGTTGGGTACGACGACCACTACCAGCAGGAGGACCAGATTGAGGATCTGGAGGAGCAGTTCTTCCTGTCGAACGATTCTCGCAGAGCCAACCCCGCGATCCTCACGAACCTTCAGTACCTCTTCAGGTACGAGTCTCCGGAGACGAAGCCTGCGTCGGTCCCAGGCGAACGGCTAGACGAGGTTCAGCGCGGCGGCGCCTCACTGATCTGGCCTTGCCACACTTCCGACCAGATTGCCGCGTCGGCACCGAGGCCGACGCGTGGATACCTGCTCACTTTTTCCAGTTCTGGCATCGAGTTGTTCTCCGGCTTACTGCCGTTCACAGCTCCTCAACCTACCACTAAAGCAAGTACCGCACCAAGATTGAGGGTCGGCCTACAAGGGGTTTCGCGGGTCAACCCTTGATTCCGCGTCACCGGATCACGGTGCCGTGGTCGTGTTCGCAGGAACAAACACGGGACCCAACGTGTAGAATGACTCACGCGTAGGTCCGCGACCCATCGCGTCCCGACCGTAGCATGCAGAGCCGCAAACGCCTTGGCCGACCAAGCTGATTCCCCCACCGTCGACACGCCGACACTTCTGGACGACGTGACTGTTGACACGCTGCCTGCCGCGCTGCACGCTGCCGTCGCGCGTGCCGGTTGGACCGAGTTGATGCCGGTTCAGGCTCGAGCGATTCCCCGGTTGCTCGAAGGAAGGGATGTGATGGTCCAGGCGCGCACCGGGAGTGGCAAAACCGGCGCGTTCCTGCTGCCGATGCTCGAGCGTCTCAACCGGGACGCACCCGTCTGTCAGGCGCTGGTCCTGGTTCCAACCCGCGAGTTGGCGAAGCAGGTCGCACAGCAGGCCGAAATGCTCTGCGAGCAGGCTGGCTTCCGGACCGTGGCGATCTACG
>Ga0310123_10004166_pt1 | contig 10987 bp, 7 predicted proteins | sample CB6_AW_1057_MG_FD_203505 | JGI IMG/M metagenome (GOLD analysis project Ga0310123, IMG submission 203505) | Marine microbial communities from Western Arctic Ocean, Canada - CB6_AW_1057 | ecosystem: Environmental > Aquatic > Marine > Oceanic | place: Canada: Western Arctic Ocean | collected...
TCTCGCTCGGGCTTAATCGCTTGGGCGAGCAATTGGCAACGCATCGAGACGAAGTCGAAGCCATGCTGACCTTGGGTGCCACCCGCTGGGAGGCCGCCCGCGGCAGCATCCAGCAGGCGGTACGGACTGGTATGATTCCGATCATCAACTCAATGATGGTGGTCGGCATCGTCAGCCTGCCGGGGATGATGACAGGCCAGCTCCTCTCGGGTGTTTCGCCATTGCAGGCGGTGCGCTATCAGATCGTGATCATGTTCTTGATCGCCGCGGCCACCTCGTTTGGTACGGTGGTCGCCGTCTTGTTGAGCTACCGCCGAATGTTCAACGACCAACATCAATTCCGGGTGGAAATGGTCGGTCGGTCGGGTGGCTTGAAGGGGTGATTTTGCCTCTGCGCGAAAACCGGGAGGGTGAAAACGTAGGCTTATCCACATCTTTCGCGGCCAAAGTCGAGTCTATTTTGGCGCCCGCTCCTTGTGGCAACGCCGTTCAGTATTTTAAAACCTTCAAGTGTAGGATGGATTGGCCCATCCGCAAAAACAATGCCATGGCCATACGACTAACCTCGGATGGGTAATCCGTCCACTTCGCGCGCAGGCTCTCAAAACCCTTTCACTCCGAGCCAAAGCCTCGAGTGTGTGGCGTTTCGCATGTGGACAGCCAGGAATGCGTAAGCGCTCAGTCCCAACGCCACGATCCGCCCTTGATCGGAACGGCCTTGTTAAGAATGCCGGACAATTGCGGGTCGGTTTCGGCTGCCTGACCAACAACTTGCCAGGAATCGATTTGAACCCCCCCGGACGCGGTCACGATGTAGTTGCGGCCTCGTTTGAGAAAGCTACTTTCGGAATCGACGGTCCGAGGTGTCAAGCCATGGACAATATCCAGCACCTGGTTGGCACCATAGAGGAGATCAAGATTACATCCGGCCACGCCGAGCAGGTCCTCATGATCAATCAAGGCGGCGGCAACCGCCAGATCCATCAGATTTCGCAGCTGGCCAAAAACCGTATCGTGGGTCGCTAATTCCTCGAATTTAGTGGTGAAGCGATCCGCCCACTTTTGCGCGATCGGATTGGCACGTCCGGTTTGTTCCACGGTGCCGTCGGCCGCCACAAAATCGTCTTCAGTCATCGCTTTTACTCCGGTGCCTCGCAATTGCCAGGCCAATCCGTCTTCGCTGCGAGCCAGCGGTTGGTAGTCACAGGCCAACCACCAACGTGGCATGGCGTTGCCCAAACGCGCACCGGATTTGGCCAGCAGCTCGATGAAGCTGGGCACGCCGGCGATCGGGGCCGGTTCGATGTTCATGGCGTAGCGCTTCATGCGATAGTCGGCTGTGACCAAAACTCGCGCGAAATGACTGTCGGTCGGCACGCCGCGAATTGTGATTTGCTGAGGTCCCAGAGCTTGCTTCATGCCTTTGGCAACTCGGGGATGGAATGTTTTTTGATTCCGCAGGAACTGTCGCATGGCCTGGATGCCTTCCTTCGTGGGATCGATCGAGCAAGAAATGCCGACTTGGCGAGCGTTGAACGAGGATCTCAGGGCGACCAACAAATCATCTAACAACAGAACCGGCTTTCCCGTGGTCACACCGACCACTGTGCCAATGGGGTCCACCGTCCAACCCTCACCTGGGCCGGCCAAGACGATGTCCTGTTGCTCGGGATAGACCAGCACGTATTTGATGGCTTGTAAACCAGCCAAAAATTGAGCGTCGGTCGGAATCGGTTGGTTGTTTTCAATAGCGACGGCGATAGCGGCCTGGAGCTGACGCAGTGACACTTTGCGCAAATCTGCCGCGCCGTGTAAATCGTCCGGTGCGGCTCGCATCTGCTCGCGGACCAGCTTGAGGAAAGCATGCCGGTCGGCCAACGTGGGTTGGCTGACCACTCCGTGGCTATTGATGGTAATTCCACCAATCCCCTGAACGACGGCTTGTGCAGCCAGTTTGGAATTTACGACGACCAGTGCCCCTGCGACGGCAATGAGACACAAAGTGAGCATGGATCGACCACAAGGTCGAGAGACTTGCCAAGACATGGTGTTCCTCCGGGAACCGGCTCCAACGTGACGAAAACAGGTCTTTTTTTCTGCTGTTCCGAGTCAAAATCGAGGACGCATGAAGAAAAGCCATCATGCAGAAAACGTGGCAAACTGGCCGATGAGGCGAGGTCACCTACCTTTCCAACCTCTGGATCCAGCATAATCAGACATGATCGCCTTGGCAAGAAAAGAGAATCTCGGAAATCCTTGTGATAATTGAAGTTGGAGCCGCCCGAGAGGGCCGCAGCCGTGTGACGCGAGGGGAATTGGGCTAAAATGAACATCTTGCGAGGGAAGGCCACCACTGGGTAGGTTGGACTTGGACAGCTGGTTTTTCAAGGACAGCGGCAGTCTGGGGGCATTCCGCCTCGGCGAATTCGTTGCTTGTCATCCGTCTCGGATGGGTCAATTTCGGGTTTGATCCTCGTCATCCGAGGAAGGCCATGATCCGAGCAGTCCTGGGTAATTAATATCACATGTTGGCGTATCTCGTGATCCGAGAAGGTCCCAAGTGGACCGATGTTTACCGTTTGGTCGAAGACCGTACAGTGACAGTTGGGCGAGCGCCGACCAATCAGATTGTTGTCAAGGACGAGCGAGCCAGTCGCTATCACGCCGAGATCTTCTGCTCGGAGGGAAAGTGGACGCTACGGGATTTGGACAGTCGCAACGGAACGGAAATCGGCGGTGAGCGGATTCGCGGGGACCATCTGTTGACGCCGGGAGACGTGGTGCGAATCGCGCACGCTCAATTGGCGTTTGTGCATGACTTGTCGAATGCTTTCACCGATTTTGAGTCCGTCGCCCAAGCTGAGCGCCTGATTCAAGATGAAACCTCTATGGACCCGGATAACGGCGAGGGTTCGAGTGTGCTCAAGACAAACGAGCCCACGACGATTACCCACCGTCGTCAACAGACTCGGTTTCTTGAGCCGGTTGAAGAAGACGAAGATGTGGATACGTCGATTCCCAGGGTCGGTCGGGCGGCTACCAACTTGTGTCGTCTGGCTTTCGAGTTGGCGAATCAAACCGATGCGCAATCCGTCGCGAGATTGGCATTGGACGGATTATTCTTAGGCGCCAGTGTTGATGCTGGCGCGGTCTACCTGTTGCCCCGCGGATTTCGTGGCAAAGCGACCGAGACGGACTTGCAAATCATCGCCTCGCGAACCGACAGCGACATGAAGTATCACAAACTGTCGAAGTTCCTGGCCCGGACGGTGCTTCGTGAGGGCGAAGCCGTGTTAGCTCGGAACGTCGAGGGTGACAGTCGCTTGGGAAGTCGCGACAGTCAGGGAGAAATTCACGCGACCAGTGTCATCTGCGCGCCGATTCGCCAATCCGGGAGGCTGGCCGGATTAATTCATCTTTACTCGACGGATCACTCGCGCCGTCCGGACCCCGACGACCTGGAATTCACACTGGCGGTGGCCGACAACGTGGCGCTGGCCCTGCGGAATCTGGGCAAGCAGCAGGAGCTGACGGAAAACCTCACGCAAACCCAGGACGAGATTAGTCAGCTTCGCGAGCGCTTGGGTGCCGAGAGCGAGTTAGTAGGTTCCAGCGAATCGATGGCCCAGGTTCACTCGAAGATTTTGCAAACGGCTCCCAGCCGCGCCACGTTACTGATTCGTGGCGAAAGCGGCACTGGCAAGGAGTTAGTTGCCCGCGCCGTGCACTTCGCCAGTCCCCGCAAAAAAGGCCCCTTCGTCTGCCTTAATTGCGCCGCGCTGTCGGAAACGCTGTTGGAAAGCGAACTTTTTGGCCACGAGCGGGGTGCTTTTACTGGAGCAACAGAACGGAAGATCGGAAAATTCGAGGCGGCCGACAAGGGTACGCTGATGCTCGATGAAATCGGCGAAATGAGCGAGTCGATTCAGGCCAAGTTTCTTCGTGTGCTGGAAGGCCAAGCGTTCGAGCGAGTCGGTGGACACGAGCAACTCAAAGTCGACGTGCGCGTGATCGCCGCGACCAATCGGGATCTCGAAAAGGCGGTACAAGAAGGTGTGTTCCGTCGCGACCTGTATTTTCGCTTAAATGTCGTCGACATCGTGATGCCGCCGCTGCGCAAACGGGATGGCAACGACATCATGGAACTGGCTGAACATTTTCTCCAGCGTTACAACGCCGAAACGGGCCGACGGCTGGAAGGTTTTTCTCCATTGGCGGTCGAGCAATTCGCTAAATACCGTTGGCCTGGCAATGTACGTGAGCTGCGCAATGTCATTGAGCGTGCGGTCGTGTTAGCGCACGGACACCGGATTGAGGTTGAGGATCTCAACCTGTCCAATCTGACTACGTCCGCCGATTCGTCGGAGTTCTCCGCCGACGCTTTGAGTATCTACGAACCTGTGACCCTCCAGGAGGTGGAGCGACGCCACATCATGTCGGCCTTGAATGCCAACAAATGGAACAAGAGCAAGACGGCCACCGTCTTGGGTATCGAGCGCTCGACGCTGGACCGCAAGATTCGACGTCACCAGCTCATCCGCGAAGATCGGCCAGCGGATGACGTATCTGGTAGCTGAACTTGTAAGAGTCTGGCCGATACGCGGTCCAACTCTAAAGTCTTACGTCTTCAGCTACGTCCCAATATACGTTCTACGTCCGAAACTTGAAATTCAATCACAGCGTTCGTGTGCGATCTGTCGTCCTCGGAACTTCTTACGGCCACCTCCTCGGCCAGTTCCTCCTCGGCCTCGAGTGGCAACCCATCCGGCACGACGTCAGGTTCTTCATGGCGCGGGTAGAAATTGGCCAGCTTCTGCGGGGAGACGCCAAGTTGACTGGCTGTTGCCAGCAGCAAGTTCGTTGCCGTTTGCCGCAGGGCGCCGTTCTTTTGCCAGCGTCTCGGGTCGACGTGTAACGGGCCTTCCAGAATCGTGGGCCAGGATTGCTGGCGAACCCGTTTCATTAATAGCAGATCTTCCATCAGCGGCACGTCGGGAAAATAGCCCAGCTCTCTCAGGAACGTTCGCCCGAAGAAAATGCCTTGATCGCCGTAGGGGACTCCCCAAACTCGGGCACGCCAGAGATTTCCGGCCTCCAGAAGTCGATATTTGGGACCAACGCCGGCAATCCGCTGGCGGAAAGCGCCAACAAGTTTCCCGGGACGGCGCTGCCAGACCCGATGGATTTGGCCAATCGCTCTCGGGCCCAACCAGCAATCTGCGTGCTGGAAAAGCACCACGTCGGCCATGGCCGCGCGAGCTCCATGGTTTTGTTGGTTGGCACGGCCGGGGTCACACTCCAGCACAAATGCCCCGCAGTCACGTGCCGTGTTGGCCGTCAAATCAGAGCTGCCTCCATCCACGACAATCACCTCGGCCGCCCCAGCCCGCCAGGCCGAGTTGACGGCTCGACGAATCCGTCGAGCTTCATTCAATGCGGGGATGACGACGGAAACCGCCATGTTTTAAGCCGATCTTGGGGCACAGTGTGTCGAGCCTGGGCCCCTGCGAGTCTGGGCACCTGTGAGTCTGGGCACCTGTGAGTCTGGGCAACTGGAAATCAGGGCTCATCGCCGGGCGTCCATTGCGATATGATTATTCTATCATGAAATTGCGGGTAGGACTGGTCGGACTCGGAAAAGCGTGGGAGGTGCGTCATCGCGCGGCGCTGCGAGCGCTGAATGATCGCTTCGAAGTGCGGGCGGTTTGCGAAGAGATCGGTCACCGTGCGCGCCAAGCGGCGGAAGAGTTTGATGCGGCCCACGTTGATGGTTATCGTGCGCTAGTCCGTCGTGACGATGTCGACGCCATGCTGATGCTCTCGCCCCAATGGTATGGTTCCCTGCCGATTCTGGCCGCATGTGAATATGGCAAAGCCATCTATTGCGCGGCGGCACTGGACCTCGAGCCAGATCAAGCTCTTAAGATTCGCGACCGAGTCCGCGCATCAGGTGTGGCCTTTATGGCCGAATTCCCGCGGCGGCAGGCGCCCGCGACGCTTCGATTGAAGGAACTCATGGCAACGTCCTTGGGACCACCAACGTTGCTGTTCGTCCATCAGCGACTGATCGTCGACACAGAGCCGGCCGACGGTAGCGTCCGACCTGTCTGGCACGCTTCGCCCATGATGCGGTCCTTAATGGAACTGGTCGATTGGTGCCGATATGTCGTCGACGCGGAACCCACGTCGGTTGTGGGTGTGTCGCATTGCCATCGCAGCAGCCAGCAGTACGACGAAGACTACCTGATGATGAGCCTGGATTTCTCGGCGGTGCAGGCTCCGAGCCTCGCAGCCACGGCCCAGATCAGCTGCGGTCACTACATGCCGAGCGCCTGGAAAGAGGCGGTCTCATTCCGGCCGCCAGCTGGATTGCAGGTTTGCTGTGAGAACGGAGTCGCTTTTGTTGATTTTCCATCCAGATTAACCTGGTTCGACAGCGCTGGTCGACACGAAGAGTCCCTGGATACCGAACGACCGGTGGGCGAGCTGCTGCTGTCGCATTTTCACCGGGCCGTCACCAGTTTGGTGCGCAAAACAAGCGATCTGGAAGACGCTTATCAAGCGATCCGAATAGTGTTGGCCGCGCGGCAAAGTTGCCAGGAGGGCCAGCGAATAACGTTGGAATGCTAAAGCACGGAAGGTGATATGGGGCTGAAAAGAGGGGCAGCAGCGCGCGTGGTTTTGGCGTGCACGCACAAGCTTTATTTCTATCGCCGGACACGGCGGATCGGACGTTTGCAGCGAATGAAGCTCTCTCTTCCTGTGCTCCTGGCGTATCGACCCCACAGCTTGACCTAGTCGGTCAAATCACCGATGCTAAACGAAGGAGGCAAGGCGGGTTCGATTTCATCTCGCCATTTCTTCGGAAAGAGGAGGCACTCATGTTCAAGCGGCGATCTGACGGTTTTACCCTCGTCGAACTCTTGGTGGTCATTGCCATTATTGGAATCCTGGTCGGCATCACTTTCCCGGTACTCAGCTCCGCCCGCGAGTCGGCTCGGCGGGCCCAGTGCCAGAATAATTTGAAAAATCTCGGTTTGGCGATTTCTACGTTTACCTCTACCTATCAACGTTTTCCGCCCGCTGCCACGACCGCTCCCAAACACAGCGTACTGATGTATCTGCTCCCTTACTTTGAGGAAGGCGTTGTTCAGGATCAGATTGATCTAACGCAAGATTGGAATGTGGGTGCGAACGACGACATAACCAAAAGCATCCACATTGGCGGGATCCTGGTTTGCCCTTCGGCACCAGAACGGCGTCTTCAACTGGTTAACGGTAGCAATCAGGAAATCCATATTAGCGATAAACAAGTCTCAGATTATGCGCCGGCGCAAAGCCTCCGAGCTGACACGGCCAGCCCGACTAGCAATTTCCAATACGACGGCTTTGAGTTAGATAGCATCCAAGGTTTGGTGGGATCCTTGGTGAGCACGGATCAGCGCGGTACCCCTCCAAATCCCAAATGGGATGGAATGCTGCAAGTATTTGACTCCCTCAGGACCGGGGCAATTCGAGCTGCACATGTTCGCGACGGACTTTCCCATACCTTCATGTTCTGCGAAGTAGGTGGTCGCCCAGAGCATTACATCAACGGAAAACCAGAGATCCAGTACGCGACCGTGGATGGCAGTCCTAACGACGGAGTGATAAAGGGAATTACCAGTTTCCGATGGGCATCCACATCATTACCGATCACGATCGATAGGACCTGCGGAGGCGGGTCGATGATCAATTGCACGAATGGAGACGAGGTCTATTCATTCCATCACGGCGGCGCCAATTTTTGCTTTGGGGATGGCTCCGTCCACTTTATCGAGGAGTCGGTAGATCCAGAAGTCTTCGTATCGCTCTACACGATGGCGGGTGGCGATATCGTGAATGATGCGGAGTTGAATTGAGCAACTCAGATAAATGGTCAATTGTCAAAATCGAAGCTTACCTTGCCTTCCTGCAGCTTCAGGCGTGCGCTGAAGGGCTGACCCGCTTTCGATTTGAATCCCTTCAAGACCGAAGTTTTCCCGTCGCGCAGCAGTGCCTTGGCCGTGCGGCCTGAGATTTTCTTGCCCGACATCGTCTTCCAGATCGTCAAGCTGCACCCGTCTCGCCAGCGGCTGCAACTGAACGACTTTTTTTGCTCCACAATGGGCGCCCCGCAAACTGGACACGGGCCCAGTTCCGTTGAGGGCTTTTCCTCCAGTGTTCGCTTCGAACCATTCGCGCTGGGCGATTTCCGCGCTGAGCGTCGAGGACGTGTGGTTCGGCCTGAGGACTTCCTGGGGGTTTGTTCGTCCCCTTGAGGCACGGGGATATCGACCAGCGCGCCCGAATCCAACATGCTCAGCAAGAATCTCCGACCGTCATCGAGCTCGATTGGCTCACTGGTTGCACCGTGCTGCAACAGCTCGCGTATTTGCCCCGAGTCCAGATCGTGGTCTCTGTAAGTGGGCTGGAGTACAAATAGGCAACCCTCGCGCCACGCTGAACAGCCAAAGGCGCGTTTGCCGGCCATGATGGGGTGTCCGCATCGCGGGCAATCGCCGAGTTTATCTTTGTCGATCGCTATTTCGTCGCTGGACTGAATGATCTGACGCGTATATTCGACAATCTCTTGCATGAAGCCTGCGGGCTCGGTCTGGCCCGCTTCGATCCGGTTGAGTTTTGACTCCCATTCGCCTGTGAGCTCGGGCGATTTGAGGTTGTGGTCCCGCACGAGCGCCACAAGATATCGACCGAGGTCGGTCGCCACGAGGTTTTTCTTCTCGCGCATGACATATCGTCGCTTCAGTAACGTTTCGATGATCGCGGCACGTGTCGCCGGCGTGCCCAGCCCTTTATCTCGGAGAGCTTCGCGTAGCTCGGCTTCCTCCACGAGCTTGCCCGCCGTGTCCATCGCGCCCAGCAGCGTGTTTTCAGTGAAGTGTTTGGGAGGGGTCGTTTCGCCTTGCTTGATAAACGGCTCGTGCGGACCGCTTTCACCAGGCGAGAAGTCCGGCAAAGGTGGCTCGTCCTCGCCCCCCTGCCCCGCGGACTTGCGAGGATACAATTCGGTCCAGCCTGGCGCCACGAGACGCACGCCGCGGGCACGAAAAGGGACGTCCTTGGCAACACCGTCGACCGTCGTCACCTCCGTTAAACAAGGGGGATAAAACGCCGCAATCAAGCGCACCACGATCGCCTCGTAGACCTTCTGTTCTCGGCCAGCCAACGTTCCTGGCGAGGCGCCGGTGGGAATAATCGCATGGTGGTCCGTTACCTTTTGGTTGTTCACGATTCGCCCGCTAAACGGCAGTGCCTGTAGGTCAAGCTGGCCCACCTCGTTCGGTTTGAGGGATTGCAGCTGCCGCAAAATGCCCGGCAGCTCCTTCTTCATGTCGGTGGTCAGGTAGCGCGAGTCGGTGCGGGGATAGGTAATCAATTTGCCTTCATAAAGGGATTGGGCACTCTGCAGCGTGTCCGCCGCCGACATCCCAAAGCGACGATTCATGTCGCGTTGCAGTTCTGTCAGGTCGTACAGCGGCGGTGGGAGCGATTTCTCCGGTTTGCTTGCTACCTTCCGGATAACCATCGCATGATGGCTCACGCGGTCCAGTAAGGCTTGAGCGTCTGCTTGTTTGTCAAAGCGATCACCGGCATAACGAAAACAGGTCTTGCGGTAGTTCGTCATCAACTCCCAAAAGGGTTGGGACTTGAAAGTCCGAATCTCGTCATCTCGGCGTACGATCATGGCCAACACGGGAGTCTGCACGCGACCTAGGCTCCAGAGAATCCCCGCGGAGCCATAGCGCACCGTATAGTTCCGCGTCGCGTTCAGTCCGACGATCCAATCGGCCTGGCTCCGACATTTGGCTGCGGCATAAAGATTGTCGTAATCCGTCAAGGGCCGCAGCGAGCGAAACGCCGTTCGGATCGCCTGAGGTGTGAGCGAACTGAGCCACAGCCGTTGCGCTGGCTTATGCGTGCAGCCGGCAAGCGTGAGGATATAGCGAAAGATAAGTTCTCCCTCGCGGCCCGCGTCGGTGGCGCAGATCAGTCCGTCCGCCGCACGGAACAGCCGCTTGACGACCGCGAACTGTTGCCGCGTCTGCTTGTCGCCCCGCGGCTTCAACTGGAATTCATTGGGGACGAACGGCAGAGTGTGTAAGGACCACCTCTTTAATGAAGGGTCGTAGTCGGCGGGTTCCTTTAGCTCGACGAGGTGGCCCAAGGCCCAGGTCACTTGATAACCGCTTCCTTCGAAGTAGCCGTCACGCCGCGAGGTGGCTTTGAGAAAGGAAGCCAAGTCACGGGCCACGGACGGTTTTTCGGCGAGGACAACCTTCACAAGTCACCAATCCATTCTGGCGGGAGTGCCGGCAGCAGTTGCCATTCTTCTTGATCGACCAAGGTGAAACAAGCTGGACCCAGAAGAGAATCGACATGAGTCGGTTCATTGAATCGTAAGACCGGACGCAAATCCATGCGTCTCTTTCTGCAGGACAGATTTGGAGACCTAGACAATGAGCACCTAGGCAATGAGCACCTAGGCAATGAGCGCGGAAACGGGCCATTGGCGAACCAGTAAATGGCCGCCGCGTTGAAATTCGCCAGCTACGACTATCGGTTCGTTTATGGGGAAGGTACTCACCATGCCAACCACAGGGGCGCCATTCGGCCTGATTCTCGGCGGTGACTGTGGCGTGGACGACTAAGGAAGCGTGAAGTGTTGAAAATAGGCCTTTACGTGGGACGCCATTGCACATTCCAGATTTTACTGTACCATATTTGAACGTGCGAAATTTGCAACTGGAGAAAAGGGCTCTTAGCCTAAAAGCCTGGGAGATACCGAAATGGCGGACGGACAGGTGACGCGAGACGATTTTCTGCAAGATCGACAAGGAAAAACGTTTGCCGACGTCGTCAACGATCCGGAGCAACCTTTCGACAAGGTGCTTGAGTTTTTCGAGGACGCGGACCGCCAGCGGCGCATGGACGACTCAGAACTGCA
>Ga0310123_10004167_pt1 | contig 10985 bp, 8 predicted proteins | sample CB6_AW_1057_MG_FD_203505 | JGI IMG/M metagenome (GOLD analysis project Ga0310123, IMG submission 203505) | Marine microbial communities from Western Arctic Ocean, Canada - CB6_AW_1057 | ecosystem: Environmental > Aquatic > Marine > Oceanic | place: Canada: Western Arctic Ocean | collected...
CGCTCGACACACTGCGTCGAGTTCGAAGCGACTCGCAAGCGGTCGCTGACCGAAGCGCTCGAGACCCTGCACCGATACGAGCAGGCCACCGGCTTCAGCGATGCGACCCGGTCACAGCTGTCACTGCTGCAGATCTTGTTTCCCGAGGTCTTTGTCAGGAAAAGGACATGATGAGCGAGAACGAGAGTTCGGACAACAAGGCGCCGTGGATCACCTACCGCCCCGAGTTAAGGGTCTTAGACTGTACGGTCCGCGACGGCGGCCTGATCAACGACCATCAGTTCACCGACGAGTTCGTCCGCGCGGTCTACGACACGTGCATCGCGGCTGGCCTGGATACGATGGAGATCGGGTACAAGAACTCGGAGCGGCTATTTCCGAAGGACCGATTCGGTGCGTGGCGTCACTGCAACGAAGAGGACCTGCGGCGCGTCGTCGGCGACCATGATGCAGAGAGCACAGGTCTCACGCTGGCGGCCATGGCTGATGCGGGCAAGAGCGACTGGAAGACCGCCATCGGGCCAGCTGCCGACAGCGTGCTGGGGATGATCCGGGTCGCGTTCTACGCACATCAGGTGTCCGAGGCGGTGGACATGATCCATCACGCCAGCGAGCAAGGCTACGAGACGATGGCCAACCTGATGGCCGTGTCGAACATTACGGAGGAAGAGATCAGCAGGGTTCTCGAAGCGATCGCACCGACCCCGGCAAGCACGATGGTGATCGTGGACAGCTTCGGTCATCTCTATCGCGAGCAGATCGACCGGCTGTATCAGAAGTACGCCGACGCCATGAAGAGCACCGGCAAGGAGATCGGCATTCACGCGCACAACAACCTGCAGCTGGCGTTCGCGAACACCATCGAGGCAATCGTCCTTGGTTCGAATCGCGCGGACGCCACCATGGCCGGACTGGGACGCGGTGCCGGCAACTGCCCGATGGAGCTCTTACTTGGCTTCCTCCGCAACCCAAAGTTTAAACTGCGACCGGTGATTCGATTGCTCCAGGAGCAGATGCCCGAGATTCGAAAGACCGTCGAGTGGGGTCCGCTGGTCCCCTACAACATCACCGGTCAGCTCAATCTCCACCCGCGTGCGGCGATGGAGTTCCTGGCCGGGGACGATCGCGAGGACGTCGTGGCGTTCTACGACAAGATCGTGAACGAGAGATAGCCCCCCGTCCCTAGCAAAGACACCTAGCGTGGCGTCTCCAGGAACCGGAGCAGCTCGCTGTCGGTCCCCAAGATGAAGATCGTCGAGGGATCCATCGTCAGCTCGTAGGTCTCCAGCGACTTGGTGAAGGCATAGAAGTCGCCGTCCCGGCTGTAGGCTTCGGCGTAAATCCTGGTCGCTTCGGCGTCCGCCATGCCCCTGAGCTCTTCGGCTTCCCGATAGGCCTCGGACTGGATCTGCGCGAGCTCCCGCTCGCGCTCGCCGTTGATTCGGGCCGACTCGCCCTGGCCTTCCGACCGAAACTCCTCGGCGACCTGTTGCCGCTCGGCGATCATCCGGGCGAAGACATCCTGCTGGACCTGCTCGACGTAATTGATCCGCTTGAGACGCAGATCCAGGAGCTCGATGCCGAGGTCGCCCGTGGCCTCGGCGGCCGTTTCGAGGATCTCCCGCATGATTTCCCCCCGGCCACCTTCGATCACCTCCAGGATGACCGCCTCTTCCTCGGTGTCAATCGCGACGTCGTCCGGATCGCGGTTGGAGCTTCGCACCAGCTCGATCAGGTCGTGACGGGCCACCGCATTGCGCGTCTCGCCGTCGAGGACGTCGTCAAGCCTCGATTGCGCTACCCGCTCGTCCCTCAGCCGCAGAAAGTACAACAACGGGTCGGTGATGCGCCAGCGCGCGTAGGTGTCGACCCGGATGAACCGCCGGTCCCTGGTCGGCACCTGGTTGGGACTACCGTCCCACTCGAGGAACCGCTTGTCGACGACGTTAACCCGCTCGATGAACGGCAGCTTGAAATTGAGTCCAGGCGTGAGGACCGGCTCACCGACCGGCTCACCGAACCGCGTGATGATCACCTGCTCGGTCTCGTGGACCGTGTAGGTGCTCTGTCCCAGGACGATGAGGAGCGCGATACCGACGACGATCTGAATCACATTTAAAGGTCTCATCGTTCACCTCCCGCCGTGACGGCCGCCGCGGCGGCGACTGCAGGCACCGGATTGAGCCGTGGCGCTTGACCGCCAAGCGAGAGCAACGGGAGCACGCCTGGCGAGTCCTTGTCGACGAACAGTTTCTGACCGACCTTGGGCAAGACCCGCTGCATCGTCTCGAGATAGAGCCGGCGTCGGGTCACGTCCGGGGCCTGTCGGTACTCGTCGTAGATCGCCGAGAAACGCGACGCGTTGCCCTCCGCCCGGTTGACACGGTCGAGGGCATAGCCCTCGGCCTGGAGCACCGCCTGCTGGGCTTCGCCGCGGGCCCGCGGGATCACCCGGTTGTACTCGCCGCGCGCTTCGTTGATCATCCGGTCGCGCTGCTGCTGTGCCTGGCTCACCTCGTCCCAGGATGGCCTGACCGGATCTGGTGGGTTGACGTCCTGGAGCACGACCTGATCGATCGTGATGCCCATTTCATACCGATTGGCGAGATCCTGGAGCCGCGTCTCGACCTCTACCTCGATCTCCTGGCGGCCGAGGGTCAGCACCTCGGTCACCGTGCGATCACCAACCACCTCGCGCATGACAGCCTCGTTCATATCGTGAAAGGTCTCCTCCAGATTACGGACCTTGAAGAGGTACTCGTACGGATCGGACACGCGGTATTGCACGATCCACTCGACCACGGCGACGTTCAGGTCGCCGGTGAGCATGACCGCCTCGTCCGCGAGGTCTTGACTCGGCCGCGAGTACACCGTCCGGACGCCGGCGTCGATAGTCTGGAACCCGAACTCCTGCCTCAGCTGCCGTTGAACGGGCACCTTCACCACGCCGTCAATCAACGGCAGCTTGATCCTGAGGCCGGGCTCCGTGGTCTCCAGGTAGCGACCAAAGCGAAGCACCACACCGACCTCCTCGGGTTGGACCTGATACAGGGTGCTGAACGCCAGGATGACCACGACGAGAAATCCAACGACCGCGGTTGCCCCCCCACGCGGAAGACGCGGCACCTGCGGGAAGTTCATGCGCATGAAATCTTCGATCGGACTATCTGCCATATGACGACTCCTTGTGTGCGAGACGGGGGGCAAGGACGACGGATCGGATCTCCACGATAGTGGTTCTGCGTCCGTCGAGCAAACGCCCCGGTCCGCGGAGGAGATACGAAGAGACGGGGACGGTGCTGCCATACTAGGATCTGAAGAGTCACATCTGACTCATCAGACAGGCTGGAGTTGAATACGTGATACCGCACCGAGACTTGGACGATCTCCCCAACCCACGACCTCACGGTGACCGACCGGCGCAACCGGCACTCGTCCCCCTCGTGCTCGCAGTATGCGGGCTCCTGGTGGCACTGCCGTTACACGCCAACGACTGGGCCGAGTGACGCGGGAAGGACCGTGTCGGCATCTGGTCTGAGACCGGTATCGTCGAGCAGCTGCCCGCCACGCTGGAGGTGAAGTGGCGGGTGCCGCTCAACTCCGGCTACTCCGGGCCGGCGGTCGCCGACGGCCGTGTGTTCATCACCGACTGGGCCGAGGACCCGGAGTCGCGCACCGTGGACGGCACCGAGCGGGCCATCGCCCTCGACGAGGAGACGGGCGAGATCATTTGGCAGAAAGACTTCATCAAGGACTTCGACAGCCAGATTCCAACATACGGCATCACGTCGGCGCCTATCGTCGAAGGTGACCACCTCATCACTACAGTCGGCGCCGAAGGCGGCCTCGTCATGGCGTTCGACAAACGGACCGGGGAGGAAGTCTGGCGGGCGCTCGAACCCGTCCAGGAGATCGGTTATCCACAGCCGGTCATCATTGACGCGGGTGGAGCACGACAGCTCATCATCTGGCACCCGGCTGCACTAGTGGCACTCGACCCAGCCACCGGAGAGGTGCACTGGAAAGAGGACTGGGAGACCCTCTACGGGATGTCGGTGGCCACACCGGTGCGCCATGGCAACTACCTGCTCGTCACCCAGTTCTATGGCGGGTCACTCATGATGAAGCTGGACCAGGACCGGCCGGGCGCCAGCCTCCTGTGGAAGGGTCAGAGCCGCAGTGAGATGCCAGGCGAGACCGACGGGCTACACTCCATGATCACGACGCCGATCATGGAGGGCAACCACGTCTATGGGGTCTGCAGCTACGGAGAGCTTCGCGCGCTATCCGCCGTTACCGGCGAGCGAGTCTGGGTGAGTGATGAGATGGTCGCGCAGGCCCGATGGGGCACGGCGTTCTTCGTCAAGCACCGCGACCGGTACTTCGTCAACAACGACGACGGGTTCCTCATGATCGCCCAGTTCACACCGGAGGGGTACGTCGAGCAGAGCCGCACCAAGCTTATCGAACCGACCAGCAGCGCGGGGTTCGGGCCCCGCAAGGCGTTCGACCGGACCGTCAACTGGACGCACCCGGCGTACGCCAACCGGCACATCTTCCAGCGGAACGACAACGAGATCATCCGTGCGTCGCTTGACGCCGCCGACTACTGAGCCGGGGGCTGATAGCACTCAACGCTCTCTCGAGTGTTTTCAAGGATTCCCCGCGCACCTATACGATCGCACCACATGAGATTCATCACCGATGTCTGATGAGCCCCACTGGTATGCCTCTGGACCCGCTCGCGCCACGAAGTGGCGGTGCGACGAGAGCTCGGGGTCGAGGCCTTCCTGCCCACGATCACGAAGTGGAGCCGGTGGAAGGACCGGAAGAAGCGGATCGATTGGCCGCTGTTTCCCGGGTACTGCTTTGCCCGCTTCGACCTCGAGTCGCGTCTGACGGTCCTCAAACGTCCAGGCGTGGTCCACATCGTGTCGGTCGCCGGCGAGCCCGCCGCGATTCCACCGACTGAGATCGACAGTCTCCGCCAGCTCGTCGAGAGCGACCTGCAATACGACCCCTGTCCGCTCATAACGGAAGGCATGATGGTGGAGGTGGTGCACGGACCGTTGACGGGCGTCGTGGGACAGCTCGTCCGCAAAGGCGCCCACGTGCGACTCGTTTTGTCCGTCGACCTGATCAGTCAGGCCGTCACGGTCGAGGTGGATGCGGCCGACGTCAAGCCGGCCTAGTGGAGCGTCCACTAATTCTGGCTGTTGATACAGTCGAGCAAACGCTGGGTGACGACATCGAATCGCCAGCCTCGAAATTCCAGCGGAACGTCGCCGCCGTGCGCCACCACGCTCACCACCAAGGCCTCGAGTGCCCGCCGGCTGGCGAGGAGCTCCGGAGGGAGCTTGCGCGCGTCGGCTTCGTGTTTGACGATCTCTTTCAAGCGGAGCAGGGTGCCTGCATAGGGACGAATGTTGACGGGCTCATCGATGGCCGCCGGGCCCTCGTTGCACGCCGCGTCGATACAGGTGAGGATCGCCTGGCCGTAGCGCGCCCGAGCGCGTGGGGACAACCCCTCGATCTTGCCTAGTGAGGCCGCGTCGAGATCGGGCGCGGCCGCCAGTGTCACCAACACCTCGTCGGTCAACAAGTGACGGCGCGGCATGTCGCGGTTCATGGCCTCGATCTCGCGCCAGTGGCTGAGCGCGCGTAGGACCGCATGCTGCGCGGGGGCCAACTTGCCCCGACGCTTGACCCGTAGGTAGGCCCCCTCGGGCTGCCTGCTGTCCGCCCACGCGCGACGTCGGTGTTGGAGCTCCTCCTCGAGCCCGGCCACGCGGCCCAGCGCCGCCAGCTCTCGCGAGAGCCGCTCGTGCAGGGGCGCGAGATACAGGACGTCCAGGGCGGCGTAGTGAAGCTGCTCCGGCGAGAGGGGGCGCTTGAGCCAGTCAGAACGGGTCTGGCCCTTGTCCAGGACCACCCCCAGCAAGACCTCCACCAGGTTGGCATAGCTGGACGCGAAGCCATGGCCGGCAAAGGCGCCGGCCAACTGCGTATCACACACACCAAGTGGTGTGACGCCAGTCAGCACGTCGAAGACGTCAAGGTCCTCGTCGCAGGCGTGCATCAGCTTGGTGACCGATGCATTGGTCAAGAGCGCCGCCAGCGGACCGAAATAGGAGATTCCGAGCGGGTCGACCAACACCACGCCTTTGCTGTCAGCTACCTGGATGAGCCCCGGGCGCGGGTAGTAGGTCCGCTCGCGTACGAATTCGGTATCGAGGCCAATGAGACCGGCTGCCGACCACCGTTCGCACGCGGTCGCGAGACCGGCGTCGTCGGTAATCAGCGAGGACATGCCGTCAGCTTCTGAATCCGGCCCATCAGGCCCCCACGGCCACTGGCAGCTCCAACGTCCGGCGCTCCAACAACTCGAGGTACCCGTACTGGTGGTCTATCACGCCGTCGTCGGTAATCTCGATGACACGGTCGCTCAAGGACTCGATCAACTCCACGTCGTGAGAGCCAAAGATCAACGTGCCGCTACGATTGCTCAGCGCGGTGTTCAACGCGGTGATCGACTCCAGATCGAGATGGTTCGTCGGTCCGTCGAGAATCAGGCACTGCGGGTCCTCGAGCATGAGACGGGCGATCATGCAGCGCACCTTTTCGCCTCCAGAGAGAACGGAGACCGACTTCTTCGATTCTTCACCAGTGAAGAGCATGCGACCCAAAAATTGCCGAATGAAGCCCTCGTCGGGATCGTCGCTGTACTGACGTAGCCAGTCGATGATGCTGAGTTCTGCGTCGAACAGGTGCCCGTATTCCTTGGGCAGGAACGAGCGCCGTATCGACCCTCCCCAGCGCACACTGCCGTTGTCTGGCTCCTGCGCGCCTGCCACCACATCGAGGAACGTCGACGTGGCTACAGAGTTACGCGAGACCACCACCACACGTTCACCGTTGGCGATCGTCAGGTTGACGCCTTCGAACAGGCTCTGCCCTGCCACCGACTTCGAGACATCGGTAAGACTGAGCATCTCCTTGCCGTGGATCTTTTCGGAACTGAAGATGATGTGCGGGGACTTCCGGGACGAGGGCGCGATGGCCTCGACGTCGAGCTGCCCCAGCATCTTCTTGCGGGCCGTCGCCTGCCGTGACTTGGACGCGTTAGCGCTGAAGCGGGCGATGAACTCCTTGAGCTCCCTGGCCCGGTCCTCGTTCTTGTCTTTCCTCGCCTGCCGGTGCCGCAGTGCCATCTCGCTGGCCTCGCGCCAGAAATCATAGTTTCCGGTGTACAGCTGCACCTTCCGGTAGTCGATGTCCGCGGTGTGGGTCGTCACCCTGTTTAGAAAGTGGCGATCGTGCGACACGACGACCACGGTATTCGAAAAGGAGAGCAGGAACTCTTCCAGCCACAGGATCGAGTCGACGTCGAGGTGGTTGGTGGGCTCGTCTAGAAGCAGGATGTCAGGGTCGCCAAAGACCGCCTGCGCCAGGAGGACCCGGACCTTGTCGCCGTCGTCGAGATCCCGGACGAGGACTCCGTGGCGCAACACCGGGATCCCCAGTCCACACAACAGCTCGCCGGCCTGGGCCTCGGCCTCCCACCCGTCGAGCGCGGCGAACTCGGACTCCAACTCTGCCGTGCGTATCCCGTCGGCGTCGCCGAAATCGGGCTTGGCATACAGCGCGTCCTTCTCCTGCATGATCGCGTACAAGCGCCCGTGGCCCATGAGCACGGTGGTCAGCGCGGCGAACTCGTTATACGCAAAGTGGTCCTGCTTGAGGACCGCCACTCGCAGACCCGAGGGGATGGTCACCGAACCCGAATGCGGTTCGATTTCGCCAGACAGCACCTTGAGCAATGTCGACTTGCCGGCGCCGTTCGGTCCGATCAAGCCATAGCAGTTGCCGTGGGTGAACTTGAGCGAGACGTTCTCGAACAGAACGCGCTCGCCGTATTGAACAGACAAATCGTGTGTACGAATCATGACTCTCTTTAAGCGGCGGAATTGAGCGGGGTCGGGCCCCGGTGGGGATTCCGAGGCGACCTGGACCTTCCAGAACTCAACCAGTGTAGCAGGTTCGTCCGATCCAACCGGTGGGACGAGAAGGTCGCGGTCTGCATGATACGCTTCCTATGCCCCGCCGTTATCCCCAATCGATGACCCTCGTTACCCTCGATCGCGTTGGCCTGACATTCGGACACGAACCGTTGCTGGACTCGGCGACGCTGCGAGTCGATCGAGGGGAACGCTTGTCTGTCGTCGGCAGGAATGGCGCCGGAAAATCGTCGCTGCTGCGAATCATCGACGGCGAGCAACCGCCCGACACCGGTGCGGTGTCGACGGAGCCAGGCCTGCGAATCGCCAGGCTCGAGCAGGACGTAGCCATTTCGACGGACCGGACGGTCTTCGAGGTGGTCGCCGACGGGCTCGGAGATGTGAGCGACGAGCACGACGGCTGGCGTATCGAGCAGCGGATCAACCTCGTGCTCTCGCGTCTCGCCCTGCCGTCAGATGCCTCGGTCGTGACCCTGTCAGGTGGGTGGAAGCGTCGTGTGCTGCTCGCCAAGACACTGGTGGAGGAGCCTGATGTATTGCTGCTCGATGAACCCACCAATCACCTCGACCTCAGCGCCATCATCTGGCTCGAGACGTTCCTATCGAAATACCGTGGCGCCGTCGTCTTCGTCACGCACGACCGTGCGTTTCTCCAGCGGGTCGCCACGCGAATCATCGATATCGATCGTGGCCGGCTGACGTCGTGGCCGGGAGATTACGCGACCTTCCTCCGCAAGAAGGAAGAGTCGTTGGCCACCGAAACGGTCAGGGTGGGCAAATTCGACAAGCGCCTCGCAGAGGAAGAGGCATGGCTGCGTCGGGGTGTAAAGGCGCGACGAACGCGGAACGAGGGCCGCATCCGGGCGCTCGCGGCGATGCGTCGAGAACGAGCCGCGCGACGGGAGGAGACCGGAACGGTGCGTCTTCAGGTCGAGCGCGCGCCGGCATCGGGCCAGGTCGTCTTTGAAGTCGACGGGGTCAGCAAGTCGTTTGCGCCCACGCAGGTGGTCCGAGAGTTCTCGACCCGCATCATGCGGGGCGATCGGATCGGCCTGATTGGGCCGAACGGGTCGGGCAAGACGACGCTGCTGCGACTGTTGCTGGGTGAACTCACCCCAGACAGCGGCGAGGTGCGGCGCGGCGTCAACGTCGAGATCGCCTACTACGACCAGCACCGTGAGCAGCTCGACCTCGAACAGACCGTCTTCGATACGGTCGGCGAGGGCAACGACACGGTGACGGTCAACGGCCAATCGCGTCACGTGAACGCGTACCTGCGTGACTTTCTGTTTCCGCCGGAGCGTGCGCAGTCACCGGTCAAGGCTCTGTCTGGTGGCGAGCGCAACCGACTGCTACTGGCCCGCCTCTTCACCCGCCCGGCCAACCTTCTCGTCCTCGACGAGCCGACCAACGATCTCGACCTCGAGACCCTCGAATTGCTCGAAGCGCAACTCGTCGAGTGGTCCGGGACGCTGCTCCTAGTCAGCCACGACCGCGCGTTCCTCGACAATGTCGTCACCAGCACGCTCGTGTTCGAGGGCGATGGCAAACTGGAGGAATACGTCGGAGGCTACGAGGACTGGCAGCGTCATTGCGCGACCACAGTCGGGGCGCCACCGTCTCCGGCGGTGAAGCCGACCGCCCGCCGGTCAGTCCCCTCGAACCGGGTCGGGAAACTCTCGTACCAAGATCAGCGTGAACTCGACCGGCTGCCCGCCCGCATTGAGGCACTCGAGGCTGAGCAACAGGCGGTGGGCGAGACGATCGCCGACCCCGAGTTCTACAAACGTTCACCTGGCGAGATCGCCACGGAGCTCAAGCGGGCCGAGACTATCGAGGGTAAGCTTGGGAAACTGTACGCGCGATGGGACGCGCTCGACTCGCAGATGACCCCCAGACCACAACCGGCTCTGGCAGGAGACACCGATAACGCAAGTGGCAACGAACACACGTGACGGCAGCCTTCACACAGGCCACACCATGATTCTGAGCACACCATGAAATATGACAGCGTGCTTGACCTGGTCGGTGGCACGCCGCTGGTCCGATTGGGCCGACTCGGAAAAGACCTCGAACCAGCGGTGTACGCCAAGCTCGACTACATGAATCCCGGTGGCAGTGTGAAGGACAGGATCGCCATCCGCATGGTCGATGCTGCCGAGCGCGACGGACAGCTACAACCCGGCGGCACCATCATCGAAGGGACAAGCGGTAACACCGGTATGGGACTGGCGCTTGTCGCCGCGGTTCGTGGATACAAGTTGATCTTCACCATCACCGACAAGCAATCTCGCGAAAAGATCGACCTGCTCAAGGGGTTCGGTGCCGAAGTCATCGTCTGTCCAACGGCGGTGACACCGGACGACCCGCGGTCGTACTACTCGATCGCCAAGAAGCTGTCCCAGGAAATCCCCAACTCGTTCTATCCGAACCAATACGACAACCCCAATAATCCGCAGGCCCACGTCGACACGACCGGTCCGGAGATCTGGGAAAGCTCCGATGGTCGGGTGACACATTTCGTGGTCGGACTGGGTACCGGTGGCACCGCCACGGGTGTCGGCCGGTATCTCAAGAGCCAGAACCCAAAGATCAAGATCATTGGCGTCGACCCTATCGGGTCGCTCTATCACGAGTTCTTCCACAGGGGGCAGGTCGGCGAGGCGCTTCCGTATGTCGTCGAGGGCATCGGAGAAGATCTCTTTCCAAAGAACGTCGACTTCAGCCTGCTGGATGATGTGATTCAGGTGACCGACCGAGACTGCTTTCTCACCGCGCGGCACCTGGCCCGCCAGGAAGGCATCTTTGCTGGGGGCTCAGCCGGGGGCGCGGTCTGGGCGGCCCTTCGTGTTGCGCGGTCGCTGTCGGCTGAGGACTTCGTCATCGCCTTTATTCCCGACACGGGCCGTCAGTACGTCAGCAAGATCTACAACGACGAGTGGATGCGCGAGAACCGGTATCTCGAGT
>Ga0310123_10004168_pt1 | contig 10980 bp, 8 predicted proteins | sample CB6_AW_1057_MG_FD_203505 | JGI IMG/M metagenome (GOLD analysis project Ga0310123, IMG submission 203505) | Marine microbial communities from Western Arctic Ocean, Canada - CB6_AW_1057 | ecosystem: Environmental > Aquatic > Marine > Oceanic | place: Canada: Western Arctic Ocean | collected...
CAACAAGCAACGTAGAAGCGTGCGCTGAGGGCTGTCAAGCAGGTTTCCGGTACTGCCAGATCATCTGCGGAAAGCGCATGTAAATCGCTACTGCGGTAGTCGTTAACGGTAATATTATAAGTGCTGTTAAACCGTTGTCCTCCATGAAAGAGAATGCTGTACTGGAGGTACTTGGGAATTAATGGAGCAAGATCTTCGATAGACTTCCTGGCCAACCCTGGAGATCGGCCCTTCACCGTCTACGGGTGGCTTGCCCTTCGGCCTGCAACTCAGCAGAGAGATCGGACGAGCACAAGAACTGAAACGTAGGCCGGCGTAACGCTATACTTGGCAATGACTTCTGACAAATGGGCCTGGGTAGACTCGAACTACCGACCTCACGCTTATCAGGCGTGCGCTCTAACCACCTGAGCTACAGGCCCCGCAAACGCCGGGCAAGTTACCCGATCCCCCAACCCGATTCAATACTGATCGCCCCCCCTGGAACCTACCTGACCTCCTCGCTTTCTCTCGATCATTCCGTAGGGAGGTCAGAAGCAGCGGATTTGACCACTTCGATCCGACCCTGCCCAGAGGTGAACGCGGCCACATCTTCTTGGAGGCGCACCAGACTCCCCCGCGGAATCTGCGCCACAACCTCGACTTCCGACCCGTATCGCTCCTCCCGCCCCCTGGCGTTCAGCTCGTCCAGGAGTCGGAACAGGGGGTCCATCGCCGAGAAGGTAACGGTCACCCGCACGGTGGCAAGTGAAATCCGCTGCCTAGTCGGAAGGGTATCGAGTGCTTGGCTCACGCCCCTTGAGTAGGCTCGACTGAGCCCACCCTTCCCCAACCTCACCCCGCCGAAGTAACGCGTCACCGCGGTAACAATCTCTCCAACCCCGGAGTCCAGAAGCACGTTGAGAATCGGGCGGCCCGCAGTTCCATGGGGCTCTCCGGCATCGCTCAGCCCAATGTGCACAGTGATTCCGGGTGGGCCGGCTACGAATGCCCAGCAGTGGTGGGTAGCGTCCGGAAACTCTTCACGTACGGAACGGACGCAGACGTGGGCCGCTTTGGGATCCGGGGCATGGATCACAGACGTGATGAAGAGACTGCGCTTGACGACTTCCTCAGTTCGATGGAGATCTCCCGAAGGGACGGAATAGGCGTCTGGGCCTTCGGAGTCGAGATGCTCGCGAATTGTCAGTTTGCCCTATCGACCCTGGGGCCCTCACCAAGGGAATCGGCTTTCCAGAAGTTGATCCCCCCCGGCTGATGTCGTAGCTGCACGGATGGCTACTTGTTCGAAGCTCCCGGGGCATTTGGTCGTCATCTTCATCCCACCCGTCCGAGTCTTCGTCCTCATCCTCCTCGTCATCACCCCAATTGTCCTTGTCGTCCCAGTCCTCATCATCCAGTTCGTCATCTTCATCCAGCACTATAAGATCAATACAGGAGCCCGGCTCTCCGTGAAGCCAGGCTAAACGGTCCACCATGGGAGTCTCCCTCCGGTGATGGGATGCGATCGCAACTCGGGGCAGCCTGATCCTTCCGGACCAGTAACTGTTGGCCTCAGTGGAAGCAATACTAGCAGGGGCAATTGGGAAATCACGTGCTACCTGCGGCTTCCTTATTGCCGTCGTGAAGAGGGTTGATGGTGGATTCAGGGATAGGACGAGCAGAAGCGAGACTTGCCTAGTTCTGGGAACGCCGAGCACTCTCTGGGGCTAACGCAAGTGTACCCGTCATGGCCAAATCGCACTCGAATCTGGGAATCATGAGTCATCGGATATTCTTACTGCTTGGACTCTGCATCATCCTGGCGGCACCGGGATGCGACCTGCCTCCGGCCCATGGGGACGCGAACGCCCTGATCGTCGCCGCTACTCCGGGACTTTGGACGGAGGTGGAAGATGTGTTCTTGGGTGCGATGGAGCCCACGGTCCAGACCGTCCGGAACGAGCGGCCTTTTCGGATTACTCATCAGGCCCCAACCGAGCCGGACTGGGGAGTTCTCCAACGATTCCGCCAAGTGCTTGTATTGGGTGTCGAGGGTGATCCCTGGATAGATGAGGCTCTGGCAGTGAGCGAGGAGGAAGTGCCACAGGCACCCGCGCTCGTTCAAATGCTGAACGTCTGGGCGAGGGGCCAACAGGTCTCCGTGCTCCTCCTGCCCAGAACGGGCCAAGTAGAGGCAGTTAAACAACTTGCGGAAACACTCCACGACGTCCTCGATGAGCAGTTCCGACAGTATGCTGTAACTCGGATGTTCATTTCGGGTGAAGACCTGGCCTTGGAGGACTCACTCGCGGCAAACGTCGGATTCTCGCTCCGGCTTCCGGTCGTGTACCGACACTCCACACAGGATTCCGTTTTTCGGTTCCGGAATGACAATCCCAGACCGGCCGAGTTGATTAGGGAGATCGTGGTCACCTGGAGATCTCCGGCACCCGAGACCAACCCAACCAAGGAGGAATTGAGGAGCTGGCGAGATGCTTTCTCCGCGCAGTACTACAATGACCCTCAGCTGGTCGACACCGTGCTTGTCTCCTACCGCAGCCTCGAGGTGGAAAGCGGCTCCGGCGTAGAGTATCAGGCAACATGGGTGAGTCTTCCCGACGCCTGGCCGGCCGGGGGACCGTTCATCACCCGGACTATCCACTGTCCCGACCAAGATCGACTCTATTTTGCAGATGCCTGGCTCTACGCTCCAAACCGGGAACAATACGAGTACATGATCCAGCTGCAGACCATCCTCAATTCCTTCCGCTGCCACTGAGTCTCGGGCGAAGCTGCCCCAAACACCCTGGTAGTCTTGACCGACAGGAATATTTCTACCGCGCACCCTCGCTCTCTACGCAAGGACGTGTAGAATAGTTAGAGGTAACCTCACCCTCAGCCCCAACCGTGTCCTTCGTCCACCTTCACACCCATTCGGAGTACTCCCTCCTAGACGGGGCCAATCGGCTCAGTGATCTAGTGAGCCGGGCGCTGCACTTCGAAATGCCCGCGCTGGCCCTTACCGACCACGGGTGTCTTTTCGGCGCTTGGGAATTTCAGAAACAGGCGCGCAACAAGGGGCTCAAGCCGATCATAGGGATGGAAGCCTACGTCGCACCTGGCGACCGTAGGGACCGTAGCCGCGGCGGGCCGGCGCATTTGGCTTACTACCATTTAGTGTTGCTGGCGCGGGACAGCCAAGGATACCGAAACCTGGTGAAGCTGTCGTCCCAGGGGTACACGGAGGGGTTCTATCACCGACCCCGAGTGGACCGGGAGCTTCTGCAACGCCATTCCGACGGCCTCATCGTGTCTTCTGCGTGCCTCGCCGGAGAGGTCGCGCGACACCTGATGTCCGGCAACGACGACGAGGCACGCGAGACGGCGGCATGGTACGCTGAGGTCTTCAAGGACCGGTACTACCTCGAGGTCCAGGCCCATGAGACCGAAGGTCAAGCCGAACTCAACCGTAAGATCTTTGCGCTATCGGAAGAGGTTGGGCTCCCCGTGATCTGCACGAACGACACTCACTTTTTGGAGGCGCGTGACCACGAAGCGCACGACACACTTCTCTGTATCGGTCTTCGGAAGGACAAGTCCGACTCTGACCGCATGCGCTATGATGGAGGGCTCTACTTCAAGGGACCGGATGAGATGCGGAGTGCATTTCCCGAGTATCCGGAGGTAGTAGAAAACACCCTCAAGATAGCTGACGAAGTGGATATCAGCTTCAAAAAAACATACCACGTCCCGGAGTTTCCACTCCCGGAGGGGCACTCCGACGAGGGCAAGTATCTGGTCCATTTGGCCACGCAGGGAGCCGCTAACCGGTATGGAGAACCCCTGCCTGAGGCCGTACGTGAGCGGCTTGACTACGAACTTGGCGTCATTCTCGAGACCGGCTATGCGGGATATTTTCTCATCACCTGGGACTTTATTCGGTGGGCCCGCGAGAACGGGATTCCGGTCGGGCCCGGACGCGGATCCGCTGCCGGATCACTTGTAAGTTATTCGCTGCAGATCACGAATCTGGACCCCCTCCGATTCGACCTCCTCTTTGAGCGCTTTCTGAACCCAGAGAGGATTTCGATGCCTGATATCGACATTGATTTCTGCTTTGAGAATCGTGGCAGGGTGATCGAATACGTCCGCCAGAAGTACGGGCAAGAGGCTGTGGGGCAAATTATCACATTCGGGACGATGAAATCACGGGCAGTAATCCGAGACGTGGGACGAGTTCTGGGTTTCGAGCCGTCGGAGACTGATCGGATCGCGAAGATGATCCCGAACCAGCCGGGAAGGAGCGTCACAGTAAAGGAAGCCGTGCGAAAGCTGCCAGAGGTAAAAAAGCTCTACGAACAGGACGAGCGACACCGGAAGCTCTTCGACTACTCGCAAACTCTCGAGGGTCTGTCGAGACACGCGTCTGTGCATGCGGCTGGGGTCGTGATTGCACCGGGTCCTCTGGACGAATACGTGCCTCTTTGCCTCCAACATACCCGTGGGGTAAGCTCGAACGGGGACTCAGACACTGTCGTCGTCACACAGTACGACATGAACTGCCTTGAGGACGTGGGGATGCTCAAGATGGACTTCCTGGGCCTCAGGACACTGACGGTTATTCAGAACGCTACGGACATGGTGAAGCGGAGAGAGGGAGCACTCCGACACCCCAGGTCAGGTCATATCTTCGAGACTATGGACGATGTGCCCCTCGACGATCCTGAGGTGTATGAGATGCTGGCGAAAGGCGAAACATCAGGCGTGTTCCAGTTCGAATCGAGACTTGGCTCCGAGAAGCTGCGGGCCATGAGTTGCGACCGGTTCGAAGACCTCATCGCCGGGAACGGACTAATCCGGCCCGGTCCGCTGGACTCGGGAATGACGGACGTCTACATCCGAAGGAGAACTGGACAGGAGGAGGTTCGATACCTGCACCCTGATCTCGAGAAGACTCTGTCCTCCACATACGGGGTCATCGTCTATCAGGAGCAGGTCATGCGGATCGCGAATCTCCTCGCCGGCTTTTCGCTCGCCGAGGCGGACGTGCTTCGAAAGGCCGTGGGCAAGAAGAACGCAAAGCTGATCCGGAAGGAACTCGGAAAGTTCGTCGAACGTGCCGTCGAGAGGGGGGTGGCACGTCGAGTGGCGGACCAGCTGGCTGAGCAGATCGAAACGTTCGGTCGATACGGATTCAACCGGAGTCACAGCGCAGCATACTCGCTTCTCTCATATCATACGGCTTGGCTCAAGGTCCACTATCCCGCCGAATTCATGGCGGCCCTCCTCTCTTCGGTGCTCGACAAGACCGATGACGTCGTCAAGTACATCGCGGAGTGCCGTGAACTGCCTCGCTATCTGCCTAGGATGGACCAAAGGCTTGAAGTTCTGCCTCCCGATGTCAACGAGTCGGACTGGAAATTCAGCGTCACCGAGGAGCGTCAGGTCCGGTTCGGTCTAGGCGCGGTTCGCGGGGTGGGCACTGGCGCGGTGCAATCAATTCTGAAGGCTCGCGAGAGTAGAGAATCATTCTCCAGCCTATTCGATTTCCTGGATCGCATTGATCTTCACGCTCTCAACAAGCGAGCGTGTGAAGCGCTGATCGCGGCTGGGGCACTGGACTCATTTGGCCACCGTGCGCAACTCTTGGCCGGACTGGACATCGCATATGCAGAGGTCCAGACCCGTGAGGCTGAAGTGGCAGCAGGGCAAGGCTCGCTCTTCGAAACGGATGGACCCAAGGCCAATGAATCTCACCCAATGCTGCCCGAAGTTCCTCCGTGGTCCGAAGCCGACCAACTCGCAAGGGAAAAAGAGGCCGTGGGGTTCTTCATCTCTGGCCACCCATTGGATCCTTTCCGTGAGATCTCACGCGCTTTCGGCCCGCTCAACACTGGCAACCTGACGGAATTTACCGGTCAGGACATCCAACTGCCATGCGTGGTGACCAAGGTGACTCGCCAGATTCTCAAGAAGGACAGCTCAGAATGGGGCCGGATCACAGTAGAAGACTTCAGCGGCACGGCCTCCGTGCTGGCATTTGGAGAAGCTTGGAAGCGTGCACGGGATGTACTCCAGCAGGATGCGGTGGTCCTTATTCGGGGAACTGTGTCGAATCGTGAGCGAGACGAGAATGACCCTCCGATCTTTCTCGATGAGGCGGAACTGCTGGCTGAACTTGGCGAGAGCGGCCTGGTCGCCGTGGCAATCGACATCCCCGCGGGCGAGGGCGACTGGAGGGAGAAGTTCAAGCGAGCCCGTGAGCTCCTCGCGGACCACCCGGGCCGGGCTCCCGTAGAGGTGCACCTGACGAACGGGTCCGCGGCAATCCCCAAGCTGAGATCGAGAAGTCTGAAGGTGAGACCCGACTCGGGCGCTCTCTCTGGGCTGCGTAAGATCTTTGGAGATAACCACGTCAACCTGGTAAGAGTGACCCGGTGACATTGAAACAAGAGGATGTGATAGCGGTTCTGGGAGGGGGTTGTTTCTGGTGCCTAGAGGCCGTGTTTCAGCAGTTGAAGGGTGTAAGAAAGGTGCAGCCCGGATATGCGGGTGGGGACCACGCTGAGCCCACTTACCATCTAGTGTGCGGTGGGGCCACAGGACATGCCGAGGTGGTGCAAATCTCCTTCGACCCGAAGGTGGTCTCGTTCCGGACCCTTCTCGACGTGTTCTTCACGATCCACGATCCGACCACTCGGGACCGGCAGGGAGCGGATGTGGGGCCACAGTACCGGTCGATCGTCCTATACACCGATTCTGATCAACGCCGGACCGCGGAAGAGACTATCCACGAACTTGAAGCGGAAGGTCGTTGGCCGGATCCAGTAGTGACTGAGGCTAAGCCCCTGCAGGACTTCTATCCTGCTGAGCTGGAGCATGACGACTACTACCGCCGAAACGCGGAGCGGCCCTATTGCCAGGCCGTGATCTCACCTAAGCTGGTCAAGGCACGTACCCATCTGGAGCACCTCTTTCTCAATTGATCGATCCTAAGTACCCTCGGATTCGACCCGAATGAACGAAACTGACAATCCCCTGCTCGACCTATCGTTTCCGATCCCGTTTCACCGAATACGGGCAGAGCATGTGGTGCCGGGAATCCACAGCCTTCTGGACGAAGCCCGGGCACGGGTGGAGGAGTTGGGTGCCAGAGAAGATCCTCCGACATGGGATTCCGTTCTCGCCCCACTCGATCAACTGATCGAATGGGTAGGTAGAGCTACAACTCCAATCCAGCACCTACTAGGAGTCGCAGAAACCCCGGAGCTCCGGAGAGCGTGGGGCGAAGTACTTCCAGAGCTCACGAAGTTTTGGTCATGGCTGCACCTCCATGAAGGCTTATGGCATCGTCTCAAGGGATTGGATCAAAGTTCTGAGGCAACTCAGCTAGACGATCTCCGGAGCCGACATCTAAAACATACGATCCGAGACTTCCGCCGGGCCGGTGCGGACCTAGCACCTACGGATCGGAAACGCTTGGAGACAATTGAGGTAGAGTTGGCTCGCCTACAGCAGACCTTCTCTGAAAACGTTCTCGATGCTACGGCTGCCTTTTCACTCCTGATTACTGATGAGGAGCGGCTAAGAGGAGTCCCGGATGACTCAATGAAACGCTTCCGCCAAAATGCTGCTGAAGCGGGGACAAAGGGGTGGCACCTGACGTTAGATCAACCCTCGTACGAAGCCATCGTGAGATACGCGGAGGACCGGGACCTTCGCGCTGAACTCCACAGTGGATATCACGCGCGGGGAAGTGAAGAGCCTACAAACAACCATCCTTTGATCCCGCGGATCCTGAAGCTGAGGCGAGATATGGCACAGCTCCTCGGGTACCCGGATTTCCCCGACTATCGGCTCGAAGAACAAATGGTGGGTTCTGGAATCAAGGCTCAGGAATTCATCAATGAGGTGACCGAGCGTACCCGTCCCTATTGGCGCAGAGACTTGAAGGAACTCGGGACCTATGCAGAGAGGCTCGGGATCCATCCGATTGAGCCCTGGGATGTACCGTTCCTTATTGAGCGCCTCTGCCGCGAGCGCTTTGACCTAGATCAAGAGGAACTTCGACCTTACTTCTCGCTCGAATCGGTTCAGGAAGGACTCTTCGAGATCGCTGGGCAGCTGTTCGGTCTACAGGTGAGGCCGAAAATGGTGGAAGAGATCTGGCACGAGGATGTTCATTACTTCGAGCTTTACGATGACCGAGGCACCCTTCTCGGGGGCTTCTACACCGATTTCTTCCCGAGGCGCGAAAAGCGCCAGGGAGCGTGGATGAATGATTTTGTCTACGGCGGCCCCATGCCGGACGGCTCTTTCTCCCCACATCTGGGCGTGATTTGCGCGAACTTCCCGCCCCCAAATGACGACCGACCTGCTCTCCTCAACCATCGGGATGTTGAAACCCTTTTTCACGAATTCGGCCACCTCTTACATCACCTCACATCGCAGGTACCTATCGCACGCAGGGGTGGGGTGAGCGTAGCACAGGACTGGGTAGAACTCCCGTCACAGCTACTACAGAATTGGGTCTGGGAGAGAGGACCACTCGACCTTTTCGCTCGTCATTGGAAAACCAAGAAGCCGCTGCCAGACGCGCTGTTTCAGCGCATGCTGAACGCCCGACAGTTCATGGGAGGCTGGCGGCAGATGAGACAACTCTCGTTGGGGACACTCGATCTCGCCCTGCACACGGAATACGATGCCGAGAGCAACGATGATCCGGTGGGCTGGGTTTCGGATCTTCTGGAGCCATTTGCCTTCAGTCGAAGTTTCGCGGAAGCCCATCCCCTTCCGTTTTTCCTCCACATCTTCTCGGGAGGGTACGCCGCCTCGTACTACTCCTATCTGTGGTCAGAGGTACTGGAGGCCGACATGTTCACACGGTTTCGTGACGCAGGCGTGTTCGACGCCGATACTGGACGGGAATACCTAGAAACCATCCTCTCGGCCGGAGACCGGGCCGACCCCCAGATTCTCTTTAAGACATTCATGGGTCGTGACCCCGACCCCGACGCACTCATTACTCGGAACCTCGGAGGCAACGAGTGAGCCCCGGCTACGGCCCTTAGGGAAGGAGTCTGGTAGGCAACGGAGTCGGCTGCATCAGTTTGAAGATCGGAAAGACCGGCGCCTCCGCCCCACCCGATTTGAACTCTTCTACTTCGTTCTTAGGCAGCCAAGCATCCATCCGATTCCAATACACTACCCCATCACGCGTTTCTGCCTCCAGTAGATGTGCCGCAACCCGTCCCTGCATCTGGCCCGTGCGAACCACGTAAGTGCCCTCCGGAAGCAACATCTCTCTAGTAAGCGTCTCGGCGACGTCAATCTTCGTAGCTGCCTCATGGTTGTAGATGGATTCGTAGACAATGTTACCAATCGTGTACGCGTCCACGACTAAGGTGATCGGTTCTTGGAGCTCTTCCACTTGAATGTGGTGGCGGTGCAGCAACTCGATGGCTTCCTCTGCGTCAGGAGGCAGGAGATACGCCCAAGGTCGTGGCCGGGTGAGTGTGGCAACGGGCCGCTTCATCAGAGAATCGCTCTGGATCTCCACTACCTCACGGTTATTTTCGGGCCCAGTAGCGATCAAATAGGTCACGCGCTCATCCTCGGGAGCGTATGCGACCTCGATCGGGACCTCACCAAACGGTGTGGCGCCCATTTCGACTGTCTCCCGACGGGCGGTCAGAACCGTTTCGAGAAGCAGCGCCGTGTTGTCTCGTGACCACTCGACGACCGCCTCGTAGGCCAAGAATCCTGCCCGGACTCCATCAGCCAACGATTGCCCACTAGGCGACTCGAAGAGAATCCCAACCATGTTTGAGAAACCACCGTAATTCCTGCCGATACGAGGATCGAATCCCCCTACATCCCATCGATTCTCGTTTCCGCGCTGGTAATACCAGGCACGGAATCCCTCGGTGCCCAATTTCTGATCTATGGCCGGAAAGATCAGTTCGTCACAGACTTCCGTGATCCTGGGATCCGGTGCGGGGTGGGAGGGGCATTGATAGTTGAGGTTGTAGGGGAAAGACCCGCCGTTGTGTCCGTCGACGAAGAGGTGAGGGGCCCAGGGAAGCAGGATGTTTTGCGTGTAAGCCTGGATCTCTGGCTGTTCCAGCTTCATATAGTCCCGATTCAGATCAAGTCCCCACAGGTTTCCCCTCGTCGGTTCTGGCTGGGCTGCAAAGCCGTCCGGGTTAATAAAAGGGACGATGAGCACTGTTAGTTCATCGAGTGCCTGGTTCATCGCAGTCCCCTGGGTTGCGAAGTCCCGAAGAAGGATCAGGATCGATTCCCTCATAGTACGCTCATTCCCATGGACTTGCGCAGCCAGTACAAGGATTGGCTTGCCAAGCGCCCATGCCTCCCATGGCTGAGTGATGGAAGGACGGGAGAAGATCGCATAGGGAAGCTGTCTTCCCTGGTGCGTCTCGCCGTAAACTCCGAGACGCATCTCCGTGCTCGAGACCTGAATCTGGCCCAAGTAGGTCATCATGCTTTCGTAAGAGGTGTACTCCGTGAACCCCGACAGCTCCGCGGTGGTCTGGTACTCCTGTTGAGATACGCCGACGCCTGGAAGAAAAAGATGAGAGGCTACGACCCATATTAGACATCGGAAAGCAGTAAACGCCTTGATACGCATCCTCCCCCCTTGTCAGAATCCAGGTTCTTCCTACATATAGTTCTGCTGATGAAAAAGCTGAAGCACGCGAGGATCCCGAGCAAGGGGTCGCTAAGCCGTTTCAATGATCGAACAACGAACCCTCAAGGCCACATCCATCTGGATTCCCCGTAGCCGCCTCCACCTGTTCCCTTCTCCTGTCCCTCCGTTACAATAACCGTCCACAATCTCTTGTCATCGCACACAGCGGGATTTGGCACCCGTATCCCACGGATCGGGAGGGCTCCTTGGCTGTCATACCCCACCTTGAATTCGAGCGTAACTTGGTGGAGATCAAGGATCAGATCGACCGACTTCTGGAATTCGCC
>Ga0310123_10004169_pt1 | contig 10977 bp, 5 predicted proteins | sample CB6_AW_1057_MG_FD_203505 | JGI IMG/M metagenome (GOLD analysis project Ga0310123, IMG submission 203505) | Marine microbial communities from Western Arctic Ocean, Canada - CB6_AW_1057 | ecosystem: Environmental > Aquatic > Marine > Oceanic | place: Canada: Western Arctic Ocean | collected...
TTCCCCCTCTGATTTGATCTTAAAATTAGTATGAAGATTGGTTAATGAAAAATTAAGGATATCAGGGGTCCCAGAAGGATTATCAGGAGTCTGGACCATTCCAAGGGTTAAGAACGGGATGAGGCTCATATCTGAAGAAGTTATATTATAATTATGCACCTGGACCGCCAAAACATTTTCCCCATTTGTCAAGAGCCCGGATTCGGGATCTATTTCATATCGTTCAGGCAAACCACCACCATATATTTCTGCCTCCCGCCATTCATAGGCACCTTCATCATAGTTGGGTACAACCCCAGGAGTTCCAATATTTGCACGGGCGATCTCATCACCATTCAAATAAGCAACAAACGCATCATCATAGTCCACATGAAACACAAGGGCTGCAATATTATCAACGGATTCAACCTGGAATGTTTTCCTTACAAAGACAGACATGACCTGAGGAACTTCTGTAGCATCGTCACCGTCACCGTAACCAAATCCGCTGGGACCGTTTAACCAGCCAGAGTCATCAAATGACAATTCCCGCCAGCTGGAAGGTGGGTTTGTATAGCCGATGAAGTAATTCCAGTCGTCGCCCCAGTTAATAACGGTTTCCCAATGCTGTACATTTGAACTTTCATCTTCTCCTGATGCGAAAACAAGTAAATAGCTTTCAGGATTAATAGTCACGCCCGGAAATACCCATTTGAAAGGTTCCTCAGGATCGTCAGAAACGCCATATCCTTCCAGGTTTATTTGTACTGTGGTGCCATTGAAGAATTCAATCCAATCAGGAGTATTTCCTTCTTCATCATATAAAACGGTACTATTACTGGATACAATTTCATTGATATGAATAGTCTGTCCCAGAATCATTGCGAACAGGAATATCGTGCATAATAAGAGCTTCACAGAGTCATTCTCCACTTTTATTTTTTCAATTTGAAGTAGGAATTCTATAAAAAAATGGCGCATTTATCCCATAATCAATATAATAACGGTTTCCCTTTAGAAATTACTTACACAAAATAGTAGACTAATTTCAAATGTTTTAAGAGAGTAATCGGACTGTAAGTAATCCATTAAATCATCATATCTACCTAAAACTCAAATGAATATTCTTTGATCGGGCTTCACTCCCAATTGCTTTGCCAATATTTAAGGCGAGTTTCTTGTCCCATGAAGCTGCAAGATTGATTGATGCAGGAAATGCAGTCACTTTACCAAAATTTCGAATACCGACAGCTCCGTCTTCTAAAAAGATTTCCGGGATTCCTAAGTGTTAATAACCACGGGTATTGCAGCCTTTATAACCGCCAATAAAATCGGTTTTCTCTTCTAAAGTCATTGCTTCGATCAATTGATCTACAAAGTGATTGGTTGGAACAGAAGCAACGAGTGGGTTGGTACAGGGAGTACTAACATAGAAAAGCATAAGGAATACTGGTCTCGTTATATAGTTGATTATTTTCATAATTAATCTTTTTTAATTGCAGGTAATAACAGATAATGATATAAGAGATTGATATTCCCATTATAGGTTTTTACGATTGGGTTACCACCTCTGTTTACTTCATTGAATATTCCTTTATCAACAAGATCCCATAAAGCATATTTTGCTTTTCCATCTACAGTAAACAATCCAAAATGAGATTCACTGCCCAGTTCACCGCCTTTCCACGGTTCATTAAATGCTTCAAAATAGAAACAGGAGATATTATTTTGAAAAGCCCACTGATTGATAGCATCATAATACAATTTCATTTTGATTTCATCCGTGGCACCTGAGCCTGGAGTTGTGTAGATATGATCATCCACAGTTGCCCATCCGGTTTCTCCTATGTGGATCGGTTTAATGATATCCGTTTGTTCAAGATAATCCTTTACCATGTTATATTGATTTACAGCATGTTCAAAAGCTGCAGTCATGCTCAAATGGGCTATTGCTTCAGGAGAGTTCTTACTTTCTTCTTCTGATAATTGCCAAAAACCGGGATTCCAATGCGTATCATGAAATGGATAAGTATGAAGTGAAATAAAATCAATTTCATTTAATAATTTGGTTAAAGATTCCTTCCGATACTGCTCTTCAGCTCCCCAAACCGCGAAGTTGTCAGAAGATGTCAACAGAACATTTTTGGGTAGCAGATGTCCATTAATCGGATTGGTTTTTGCACCTTTTGCGTATTGAACATATTTCAAAATTATTTCTGAAGATACCCAATGGGCCTGCCATCTGACCATTGCTTCATTTCCAACCGCGATGATCTTAACAATATCAGGATATTTAGCTGCCAGTTCGATTGCTGCATTCATCTCGGCGATATTTATTTTTTCATCTTCTTTGGTATGATCAACCTTATTTGTGTAGGCGCCCTCACATTGGATCCATGCTCCGAGCATGACATACATTTTAAATTTAGGATCTGATTTTTTTATTTGAGAAATTGCTTCTAATAAACGGGGTGCGTGATAAAATAATTGGGTATCATATGTTCGCAGGAGTTTTATTCCCATTGCCGCCATTATATGCATATCCTCTTTTAGTTCTGCGATAGTAGGGCAGTAATCATTTTTATTAGGTAGTTCTTCACCTCGCGTCGGTAAACGATATCCGGAAAAAGATATAGCTTGATAATCCTGATTCCCCAGTAAAAGATCTCCATTTTCTAAACGATAGTTATTCTGTGGAGATGTTTGTATCTGATGAACCCAATTATCGCCCAGATAAAGATCAGATATTGTTTCATCGGATACTGCAATTTTTGAAAAGAGAATGTTAGATATAAAAACACCAATGATTAGATTTTTATATCCTTGGTAGACAGGGACCATAACTCCTCATACTTTAATTTAAGAGATTCAAATTGACTTCTATTTTTATAATTTTACCTTTTCGATTAAAAATAGAGTTGGAGACTTCTTTACATAAATCTAAACCATCATATTCTTTGATCGAATTATTATTAAAATTAACTCTGATGCTATTTTGTTCTGATAGCGTATAAATGATAGGAACCTGTGCTAAAGTAAATGCTAAACTATTTTTCTTAAGAAATATCGTTCCTTTTTTTCCATGGATATCATAAAAGTTAAAATCTTGGTCAGTTTCAATTAATTCTGATTTTTCCAATAACAATGGTTTAAAAGATATCTTTCCATTAAAGATTCGCACACCAAGTTCACCAAACCTCGAAATATAATCTTCTTTGACCTGACCAGTCATCCCCGGTTGCTGCACGCCACAGTGAGCCGGAGTATGTGAATATGGGTCGGTTGGAAATGCACCATATAGATACGGGTTTTTATGAATTCCGATTCCTTCCCTTATGTCATAGTATATAGATTTTAATTCTGTTAATAATTGTTCATCATCTGAATTTGAGTTGAGATATAGATCGTTTACGGCTAATAGAAGTTTTGAGACCATATGCCAATAAATACTTCCCAATCCTTCATATTTAAAGAATGTCCCGGAGCGGCCGGTGAAGGACTGGTGATCAAATATCGCTTCATAAATATCCAACACCTCTTGGATATCCTGATTTGACAACTCATTGATATCTTGCAATTCCTGTTTAAGAATCCCGGCATTTCTGAACTTGCTGTTAAAATGGATCTTTCCATCAACATCAATATCAATAATATTGTTTTGATCCTCGCGGAGGAATCGACTTATCACCTTTGATTCATTGACTAATACCGTCGGTATGATATTTTTTTCATAAAAGTGGGGGAGTTCGCGATTCGGATAAAGGATGTAACTTTGTTGGTCTGCTCGATATAACGAACTATTACGAAGTGCTTTTAATAAAACCACCGATTTTTTTGGACTCAAATACCCCGAACTAAGGACAGAAACCTGGCCTTCTAACATTTCGTATAAATGACGAATTGAGATTCCACCATTTTCATTAAACTTGATCAAATTGTAAGCATGGAACAGGTGGTCTTTCCGTTCATTGATTTTAATTGAGTGATCGATGTGTTTTAAGCAATTATTCAGAAACGAATTTATATCTTCTGTGGGGAGATTAGTTTTATCTCCGGAAAATCCGTTATTGTATAAACTTGTTCTATAATTCGAACCTACTGTAGATAAAACATCCGTGAACTTTCTTCGGTCAACATCAGAAATGGATCCATTTACCATACAATTAAAATTATCCAATGCCTTTGCGATATCATTAAAAAATTTATAGACCTCTTTAGAAACAGAAAATTGATCCCGCCCAATTTCTTGAAAGAGTTTTTGCATAAACGTAATGTATCTTCGTAAATAATATAAGGTTACCATCGAAGCACCGTTACCCACTAACGCATTATTTGCATCATTCCATTCAGGGCGTTGTGTGTTCATCCAAATCCCTGCTTCAGGAATGAAGTTGGAAAATTTGACCAGCATCGGAACAAATAGTTTTTCAACTAATGCAACATAATTAATTTGCTCATCTTGATCCAGAAGGAACTTTCCATCAGTCCCCATTTCACTCACACGTTCTGAAATCAACTGATTTAATTCAAAATCAAAGTCTACGGTATTATAGTGGTCATTTATAATTTCATGATAAGGTTTAATTTTATATGGAACATTTGCATAGGTAAAAATTTCTTTTTTCAGTAATGATATTAATTTTCCGGGATGGTATTTATAAGATAATTCCATCAATTTTAGGAGGTAAATAATTTGATGATCTCCCCAATAACCGATGTATGTCCATGCATCTTTCGGGTCTAGAGTTTCCCAATCAAATCCATCGCGCACAACCCGATATGGATTGTATCCATCCGCAGTAGACGCATTAACAAATTTTGTGATCATACTTTCAATATAATCTGGGAATGATAGAGCTAGCGCCTCCCAATTTTGGAAGATATCCCGCCAATTCCCCTGGTATTCAAATGTTTTATTCCCTTGTTGGTCTTTAATGTCGATTGAAAAATTATTCCAAGGACGGCTTGGGTCTCCGTGGCGACGACTAAAACTTAAAGGCAAGTATTCAAAACAGTACCTCTCAATATCATGATTTCCAATAGAAGTAATATCCTCCAAATGAAGTTCATCAGGGAGTTGATTCAATAAGGATTTGTAAGTCGCATATTTTGCTTTATTGGCCTGTTTTAAAAATGAGAGGAAATCATGTTTGTCAACCAGGTAATTATCTTCAAATAGCCCTCCTCGCATGATGTTGAACAAAGTGTTTGCAGTGTGACGAAAGTTATTCAGAGAATTGTTTGTTAATTGTATTCCGTCTGCTTTGGAAATTTTTTCCAGCAAATCCTGATTGCTTGTAGCAATGGCTTTATCAATTTTCTTTGCCTTGTCTTTATCATTTATTATTGAATGTGCAAGTGCTGAGATCTGTGATTGCGTTTTGTCGATATCAGCGATTATACTCCATCCTTTTTCTTGATGAGCGTCCAATGTAAAACTCGATTGAATAAAATAGGCTCCACGGCATGCTCTGATATTGTGCTCTTGTAGAACTTCCGTAGTTTTTCGGAAGAAATCTAATTGGGTAGATGATAACAGGATAGAAGCATTTGGAATTCCAATTGACCAGACCACATTGGTCATTAATGCTTCACTGGGCTCTGCACGATCAACAGGGATCGAACTGAGCATATACAATCCAATATTTGTCTCTGGGAACAATTCACTTTTTTTATATCCGTCAATCAGAGTACTGTATTCTAATTGGAATTTTTTATCTATTCCAGATGGTAAAATGTTTTGAAGACCATCGCAAACATTGATTTCTACCGGTTCTTTATTGTTGTTGACGATCTCTGATTTTTTAATAAAACCATACTCATCACAATTATTCCAACTATACCGGAAAGTAATATTCAGGTCTTGGTTTGTCTCTTCAAAGATGACGTGATTTCCCAGGATGTTTTTATAAATATTCCTATCAATTTGATATACGCCATGGTTGTTAGAAGAAAATGGTTCCCACAAATAAATTTTATTTGATTTTCTTACAAAAACGATTGTTTTGTTCCCAGTGATATCATGAGAGTCATGGATTCTATCATCCGTGTAATATGGGAAAAGGGCATGGTCAGGATTTATCCTTCCAGCAGTCAATGCTCCATTGCTTGATAAAAACATCCAAAGATTGGAATCACTGACAATACTCATAAAGAAGGGCGGCATCTGGTGATAGTTGGAAATTTTATAATACTGCTGCCCATTGAGAAGGGTAGTTTCACCCCGGACATTTTCATCCGAATATTTTACCAGAGTATTACCGATATAAATTTTATCTTTTTTCATAATAAATTCCCAATTACTCCACAAGGAATGGAATATTAGCATGAGCACCATTTCCGATTTCATCATATACAAAAACAAAAAGCCTATAGGTTCCTTTAGTGTTGGGTGTTTTAAAAGTAAATGAATTGGATTGTTCCATTAGGGTTTTATAATCACCTTTGGGAGGTTTTTCTTCTTCATCTCCACCATCTTTTTTATCGGGGGATTCATGAAGAATCTCCCACGTAAAATTTAATTCATCATCGTCAGGATCATTCGCCCAGGCAAGGGCTTCATGAACAGTTCCTGCAGATAATATATTATTTTGATGAGCATTATTCCCGTCAAGTATAAGTGAGTCTAGAACAGGTGCTCTATTTTCAGGCCATTCGTTTTGCCATAGATAGTGTAATACATCTACCGCTTGTGTTTTTGCACCATTTTCGAGAAAAAGACTATACCATGTTGAGGTGCGTTCTTGTTTACTACCCCAGAAAAAGACATACGCTCCAAGACAATTTTCATGAGGAAGGATATGTTTTTGATATTCATTAAGATAAAGTTCTGCCTTTTCTTTGCTGGTGAATTCAATAGGTTCATTCCAACTGGTTTCACTGACTTCCCAATGCCCGAAGGTTCCCCATTCTCCCAAAATATAGGGTTTTGTCCATCCGAAATCATTTAACCAATCTGCAACTACAGGTAATCCTGCATAGGCATTCACACCCAGAATATCAATACTTGGGCATTGGTTTTGTATGAGTTCCGCTTCTCTTCTTTCAATAAAAGCAGTTGCAATCATCGTAGGATGATTACCATCAACTTCATGTATGTACCGAGCAAATTCTTCTACTGCATTCCACACAGTAGTATTCGTGTAAAAAAAATTTAATTCATTCCCAACTCCCCACATCAGTAAGTTTGGATGATCTTTATATTTTAAGATATAGGGCTTATATTTCTCAAATTGTTGTCGTACGGTATCCGGATCACTATAATCAAATCCCTGTCGTTCCTGTTCCAGCCAAATCCCAGCACAAACATAAAGGTTGTATTGCTCTGCCATTTCGAAGACTTCTTCCCACTCATCTACACCCCAAGTCCGTATGGAGTTACCCCCGCTTGCTGCTAAAACATCATAATGGTCTTCAATCCCTGCACCCTTGATGTAAAATAACTCTCCATTTACCTGTAACTGATGCCCTGTATCTGTTTTCAATATTTCTACCTTTGAACCACCGTCGGAATAACCGGGAACTGCAAGAAAAATTGATAGAAGCAAAATGAACGAATTTTTCATGGTATTCGTAACAAATCACTTTTTGACATCAAACTTACCCCGGAGGCCATTATCGGAGTCCGAAGCAATCCAAATATGAAATGTGCCCGGTTCTGTTACCAATTCCATTTCCTGATTATAAAAAGCCAGATCACTTGTGTCTAAGGTGAATTGAACAGTTTGTGATTCACCCGGCTTCAGTTGAATCCGTTTAAATCTTTTTAACTCTTTTACCGGTGGAGTAATACTGGCTACTAAATCACGAGTATATAACTGAACGACCTCTTCAGCTTCAGTGTGTCCTCTGTTTTTAATAACTGCTGAAATTGTAATGTCTTCACCCATCCGAATAACAGAGTCTGACAGCGTAAGATTGGAATAACTGAATGTTGTATAGGAAAGTCCAAACCCAAAAGGAAATTGCGGTTTGTATCCGGCATCTAAATAATGAGATTCATTCCCCAGAGAAGTTTGCCACATACGAGCCGGAATGTCATCTATATGAACAAAAGTCTTTTCATTCGGGGGCCTGCCGGTGTTTTTATGATTATAATACATTGGAATTTGACCGACAACTTTAGGAAAAGTAACCGGGAGTTTCCCGGAAGGAGATTCATTTCCGAATAATAAATCCACAATTGCCGGACCGCCCATCGTACCCGGATGAAAGGCATATAAAATAGCATCAACTTTATCCAAAATATTTCCAATTGTTAAAGGTCTTCCGGCCATTACGATGAGTATAATTGGTTTCCCTGTTTCTGCCAATTGAAGGATAAGTTCTTCCTGGGCTCCGGGTAGGTCGATGTTTGCTCGACAGTGAGCTTCACCTGTTATAATTGCTTCTTCACCGGCAAAGAATAAAATAACCTCAGATTTTTCAGCCGCCTTTATCGCTTCTTTGAAATATGTATCGTCCGTGGATCGGGATGTTGCTAATCCTTTTGAATAATGAATGTTCAAATCATTTCCGTAGACTTCATTGAGAGCATCCATTGGAGTTTGTGAGTCCTCAATATTTTGATCAAAAGTCCAAGTTCCAAGCTGCTCGAACGGATCGTCAGCCAATGGTCCGATTACCGCGATGTTTTTAATGTTTTTGGAGAGAGGTAAGCTATTCTTCTCATTTTTTAACATCACTACACTTTGAATAACAGTTTTTTTTGCCATCTTCAAGTAATCTTCATTAACCATTTTGGGGAATTGATCCGCATTTACAATTGGGTTTTTAAATAACCCCAAATTAAATTTTAACCGTAATATATTTCGGACAGCCCCATCAACAAGCTTGATATCTACTTCTCCTGAATTCACTAGTTCCTGTAAGTATTCTTCATAATCGGTTGAAGTCATTTCCATATCGATACCGGCGATCAATGCTTTTTGAGCAGCATCCTTTCCATCCGCACAGTATCCGTGCTCAATCAACTCGTGGATGGATGCCCAGTCGCTAACCACAACTCCGTTCCAATCCCATTCCTGACGTAAAATATTTCTTAATAAGAATGAGTTCGCTGTAGAAGGAATTCCATTTACGCCATGAAATCCGGCCATTAATGTCCCTACACCAACTTCGACACTTGCATGGAAAGGCTTTAAATAGACCTCTCTAAGGAGTTGCTCCGGAATATAAGCGGTATTGTAATCTCGTCCGCCTTCACCGGCACCGTATCCGACAAAATGTTTTGCACAGGCAGCAATAGCATCTGGTTTTGTAAGATCATCCGATTGAAATCCTTTTATCATTGCTACGGCCATTTGGCTGGTTAAGTAGTGGTCTTCACCAAAGGATTCAGCGATTCTACCCCATCTTGGGTCTCTTGAAATATCCATCATTGGCCCAAATGTCCAATTAATTCCGACAGAAGCAGCTTCGGAAGCTGCAACCCGAGCTCCCTGCTCAATTAATTCAGTATTCCAAGTTGCTGCAAGTCCGAGTGGGATTGGGAATATAGTTCGAAATCCATGGATCACATCCCGCGCAATTAGTAAGGGAATTCCGTGCGGACTTTCTTCAACAGCTAGTTTTTGGAGTTTTTTGTTTTTTTCTGGATCGACTTCGTTCAAGATAGATCCGATTTTACCCGCTTTTACTCCATCATAATTCCAATCGGCTCCGTTACGTTGAGACATTTGACCAATTTTATCTTGAAGCGACATTTTTTTGAGTAACCGATCAATTTTTGATTCCATTTCATTTACTCCGTTAGGCATGTTAAACCCGACTGTATGAAATAAAAGCAGTGTAGAAAAAATGAGTTTGAATTTCACAGAACACCCTTTCCTGTTAAACATAAACTTACTCTTTAAGCTTCTGCTTTACGAGTAGCTAACTCTGCCCGATTTTCAGCAGCTCTTTCTTCATCAATATCGTAGGTGTTCATTACCCACATCGCGATAAGCGTACCTAAGATTGGTAGTCCAGTATAGAAAATTCGTAGTCCAGTTATTGCACTTTCCGGGTTATTAGGTCCCTGTTCAAATCCTACAAGTGACATGATTACACCACTAAGTAAACCCGCAATGGCCAATCCGAATTTTACCATCCACCAATAAATTGCACCTAAAATACCTTCACGACGCTTACCGGTATTTAGTTCGTCCAGATCGCAAACATCGGCAGTCATGGACATCGTTAGTGTGAAAAGACCACCTATGCCAAATGAGAAAAATGGGAGAGCTATAAGAAACATGTAAGGTTTTCCAGGAATAAAGAGGAACCAAAACAATAAATAACCGATGATGGAAATACCTTGTGAAAGAAGAAATGTTTTTTTCTTGCCAATTATTTTAGAAATTTTGACAACGATAGGAATTACTACAAATGTTGTAACAAGGGCTCCCACACAACCGTGAAGCGTTGGCCAAACACCGGCGGCACCTACATCACCACCAAATAAATAGTACACAATAATGAAAAAGGAAAATGCTGCCACGGTATTAAAAGCATTAAAGACCAGGAAAGTTGCTATACAAAGTTTTCGAAATGGTTTGTTTTGGAATGCTTCCTTAAATCCCTTGAAGATATCGGCTAAGCTATTACCGATGTTGCTTCTGGTAAGCGGCATCAACGAATCATCGTCCAGAGTAGATTTGCTTTTCACAAACACAGCAGGCACCATGGCAAGCAACATACAGATTACCCCAACCCAGATGGCAACTTCTCTACTTCCAGCATCAGCACTTTCAAACCAATTGGGATCGTAAAGTATCACCCAGAACCACGGAGCTATTACCCAAGCCCATTGCCCGATCCATTGAGCTACTGCCATTACGTTTGTTCGTTCATGAAAATCGTTACTCATTTCATAGCCCATAGCCACAAATGGCACACTGAAGATGGTCAAACCTAAGTAAAACACAAATGAGAACAACAGAAAGTACGTAAAGTTATAATTCAACCCGTTTTCAGGATATAGCTGCCACATTAAACAAAATGAAGCGCCCGTTATTA
>Ga0310123_10004172_pt1 | contig 10971 bp, 9 predicted proteins | sample CB6_AW_1057_MG_FD_203505 | JGI IMG/M metagenome (GOLD analysis project Ga0310123, IMG submission 203505) | Marine microbial communities from Western Arctic Ocean, Canada - CB6_AW_1057 | ecosystem: Environmental > Aquatic > Marine > Oceanic | place: Canada: Western Arctic Ocean | collected...
GCTGTAAAGGACGGAGTGGAATGGTCTCCACAAATAACTAAAACGTCAGGTTTCAAGTCTATAACCCTTTGAATATCCCTATTAAAGTTCTCCAACTGATGAACTTTAGCTAGAAAATCACCATCCTCCCCTGCACTATCAGCAGGTTTGTAATGAAGAAAGAAAAAATCATATCCTTCATTAAAATTAGCTTCTAATGTCTCTATTTCACTCTCAAATGTTTGACCACTGTCCAAAATATCCATGCCTATCATTCCTGCCAGACCTCTATACATCGGATATGCGGCAATTGCTGCAGGGTTTAAAGCATATTGAATACCAAAATCAGGCAATGTAGGTAGGCTAGAAAACCCCCTGAGGAGAACCCCGTTAGCTGCACTATTACTAGACCCTAGTAATTCAGTTGCTTTCGATACGAACTCTTTGATGAAACCAGCCGTGATTTGTGCCTCCGAACTAAATGGCTGAGAGACCAAAGGAATCACTCCTTCAGTCTGGGGGTCCGTTTCAGAAATATTGGGAGATATATTCTTACCCTTTAAAACCAAAACAAAACGGTAATCCATAACTGGATATACATAAAATTCCACTCCATCTAATTGGATTTCGTTTAATTTGGAACAGAGGGTTATGCATGTTTCGGTATCCAAACGACCAGCCCGCCTGTCTACGACATTTCCTTCGACGTCAAGAACACAAAAATTTCCTCTTGCAGCAACGTCCCCTTGGGAAATATCCGCCCCAATCCCCATTCCTTCTAAAATGCCCCGCCCCAACAAATACTTGACAGGATTGTATCCAAACAGAGCCATATGCCCCGGTCCGCTACCTGGAGTTATACCAGGCAGCACAGGAATCGTTGCTCCGACCGATGAAGTCGAAGCCAACGCATCGAGTGTAGGTATATCCGCAATCTCTAACTCAGATTTACCATAATCCGGGTGCGGCATACCCCCTAGGCCATCAACAACGACCATAACAATCCGTGAAGGGGTTGACCGCACAACATCCGAAAGATAAGGGAAGTCAATCAACTAGTACACTCTCCTAACTTTGACACAACTAAATATCTATCAGAGACGCTATTCCGGGTAGATCTCTACCCTCTAGGAATTCAAGTGAAGCTCCACCACCTGTGGAGACATGGTTCATACGCGCTTCTAGACCTAGACTTGAGACTGCGTCCACAGTAGAGCCTCCACCAATCACAGATGTAATATTCTCTCTAGAAAGAGATTCTGCCACTGTCTTAGTTCCCTTCGAATATTGTGGCCATTCATAAACGCCCATAGGTCCATTCCATAGAGCAGAAGCGGTTGCACTTAAAACATCTTTGAAAAGTATTGATGTACTTGGACCTACATCTAGAAGCATTTCTCCATCATGAATATCAGATACATCACATATCCTGTTAGAAGAATCTGGACCAAAACATTTAGATACCACAACGTCAGTCGGCAATACGATCTCACAATCAAGAGCCCGAGATTCCTTCATAAGCTGTTTTGCAGAATCTATAAAGGATTCTTCAACCTTTGAATCGCCAACAAAAACCGATTCTGCTGCAAGAAAAGTGGCAGCCATCCCTCCCCCAATAAGAATATTATCGGCAACTGTCATCAAGTTCCTTACTACATTAATCTTATCTGATACTTTGGCGCCTCCGAGTACAGCCGTGAAGGGCCTCTTGGGCGTTGTCAAGACACTTTGAAGTGAAAGTATCTCCTTCTCCAGCAACAAACCAGCCACTGACGGTATATAGTTGGTAATGCCCTGAACGGACGCGTGGTTTCGATGAGCAGCACCGAAGGCGTCGTTTACATATATATCTGCGAGACTAGCCAAATTTTGTGCAAATCTTGGATCGTTAGATTCTTCACCTGCATGAAATCTTAAATTTTCCAGCAGTAACACTTCTCCAGAATTTACCCTTTGGGAGGCGGCGGAGATTTCGGAAAAATCCAATGAAGGGCAAAATCCAGACTCTAACCCCAGCATTTGATTCAATTTATCCCAAATAGGCCTCAAACTGAGTCCCGACACCTCTCTGCCTTTCGGTCTACCTAGATGCGAGCAGATTATTATGGCAGCATCGTTGTCTAGTAGGTACTGTAAAGTAGGAATCGACGCACTGATACGCTTGGTATTGGCTATCTCCAATGTTCCGGGGCTAAAAGGCACGTTAAAATCTACTCGGACTAATATTTTTTGTCCGGATAGCTCTACATCCCTTACCGACTTCTTAAGTGACACAGGTTATATCATCCCATTTCTGAGCACGTCACAGCCATTAATTGACGGACTTCCTCTTTACTCAAGCCAACACTTTCAAGGCATTGTTCTGCTGAATTAAGAAGATCTTTTATTCTATCCAGGCTCATCTGTTTTACTCCCAGACTCTCAATGGTGTTCAGAACTTTATCCAGATCATCCTTCTCTAGCACTCGTTTGAAATATACATCACCCAATTGTCTCTTTTCAGAAGGTCCGGCAGATTGCATAGCAAGCACAACAGGAAATAATTTTTTCTTATTGAGAAATTCTAAATTGTTTTCTTGATTTGTTCCCCAAAGTTGTTCCATGTCTCCGAATATGTGATTTGCCAGTCCGATATGCCGCCCACATTCTTCAAGAAGTTCAAGCTCTTTTTGATGTTTCCCAGCAAGCAATCCGGCCATAACCAGAGAAGCGGATATTAGAGATCCAGTCCTATCGGTTGCCATCGCATTGTAGGATTCAGGGGAAACATCTAGGCGTTCCTGCATTTCAAGATCTCTAAAACGACCTTCACAGGCCGTCAGTCCAGCCTTATCTAGTATATTTATAGCCTCATAGGAGGTCTCAGCTGAATATCCTTGCCCGATCATTTTTAAGGCTGTCATTCTCGCGAGAGCATGCATGCCATCACCCGCATTGATTGCCTGAGCTGGACCCCATATCCACCAGAGAGCGTCTCTTCCATCTCTTTGTGGTTGTCCAGATTCAATATCATCATGTATCAGGCAAAACCCATTCACCAACTCAAGAGCCGCTGCAGCCGGAAGTGCATTTTCCCAAGCGGCCTCAAAAATATCCAAAAGAGTTAAAAATGAGACTGCGTGATGAACGGCATAGTTTATATTGGATTCCTCTGTAAATCCAAAGTGATAAGACATCATTCCATATAGTGGAAGAGTACGGCTTTCAAAAGTTTGCCTCAGCTCATTTAGAACTTCTTGACTTATACGGTCCTGCACAAATTAACTTCCTTCATTGAATTTAACTCCCTTGCCCAAAACTTCCTCTAAAGAGGATACCGAAATTGCCCCATGTCTCAAAATAGTTGGAACATCATTGGTACAATCTATGATTGTAGATGCAGTATTGGACAAAGTAGAACCACCGTCAAGAATCAAATCTAAAGGTGAATCTTCAAGTTGACTCAACGCCTCCGAAGCACTGGTAGCAGCAGAATATCCTGTTTTATTCGCGCTGGTCCCAGTCACAGCCCCCCCAGTAAATTGGCAAATCGTTCTTGTAACTTGATTTGCAGGCACACGGAAACCTGCTGTTGCAAGCCCACTAGTTGCAGAGTCACAAATAACTTCATTTTTTTCTAGAACTATTGTGAGTGCGCCCGGCCAAAAAAAATTCGCCAGTCTTTTAGCAGTCGAATTTACCAAAGGAGAATATTGGTACAATTCTCTTTCCGAGGCTAGTAATATTGGAAGCGGAGAGGAAAATTCTCTGCCTTTTATCTCAAAAACTTTACTTACCGCCAAGTCGTTATTTACACATGAGGCTAGCCCATACACTGTGTCGGTGGGTATGCAAACAACACCGCCTTCTAATAAAATATCGACAGCTAGTGCCAGGGATTCTTCACTTACCGATAATACTTGTGGAATGGACCTAATTCCTTTGATCCTGTTGAATCGAGTATAGCATGACAGTTGGAGCGTAAATCACCTATATGAGTTCAAATTCATCGACTGACCCTACAAAAAGAATTACATCAAGTGACGACTTAGAAGTCTCAGCCTACCTTGAGATATCCCAGGAAAAGGCTGGCCACGGGATTCCAAACTCGTCAAGCCACATTCCTCAACGGGAATCAGTATTGGTAATAGATTTTGGATCCCAATATAGCCGGCTTATCGCAAGACGAATTAGAGAAAGTAAGGTTTATTGCGAGATAATCCCACATTCTGCAACATGGGATTCAGTTAAAGACCTCAATCCAAGGGGGGTGGTTCTTTCTGGAGGTCCAGCTAGTGTCTACGATTCTAATCCTCCACTAGCTCCTAGCTGGGTCTACGAATGTGGGTTACCGATACTCGGGATATGTTATGGAATGCAGGTAATGGTGCACCAGCTTGGAGGAAAGGTCGCCCCAGCTACAAAAAGAGAGTACGGCCACGCTGTACTGCACCAAAATGCTACTGATGAACCACTTCTACATGGTCTCCCTTCGTCAATTCCGGTTTGGATGAGTCACGCTGATCAGATCACTGAACTACCTCCAGGGTTTAATGCTAAGGCCTATACCGATAACGCTCCAGTTGCTGTTACAGCTAATGATCAAGGAATGCTAGGGATACAGTTTCATCCGGAAGTAGCCCACACTCCTCATGGTGTCGATATCATCAACAATTTTCTGTACAAGATTTGTGGAATGGGAGAGCTATGGACTTCAGGAAATTTCGTCAATGAATCTGTCGATAGGATAAAGGCACAGGTTGGAGATGGAAAAGTAATTTGCGCCCTTTCCGGAGGGGTAGACTCCGCCGTCGCAGCGACACTAGTACACAAAGCAATTGGCGATCAACTCACCTGTATATTCGTTAATAATGGCCTCATGAGAAAAGAGGAGCCAGACAGAGTAAAAACCACTTTCGAAAAATATTTAAACGTTAATCTTATTTTCAGCGAATCTACTGAACGATTCCTTTCATCTCTAAAGGGAATCGTAGATCCAGAACAAAAAAGGAAAATAATAGGCAATGAATTCATAAATGTATTTGACGAAGAGGCAGCGAGACTAGGCCAAGTAGATTTCTTAACCCAAGGTACTCTTTATCCGGACGTTATTGAAAGCGCCAGCCCAGAAAATAGTGTGTCTGCAACCATAAAGACACACCATAATGTAGGCGGATTGCCAGAACACATGAAACTCGAACTGGTTGAGCCTCTTAGATACCTCTTTAAGGACGAAGTTAGAGAAGTGGGCCTTGAGCTTGGACTGCCAGAAGAGATGGTTTTCAGACAGCCATTTCCTGGACCTGGGCTGGCCATAAGGATCATGGGTGAAGTTACACATAGCAAGCTCGAAATTCTTAGGGCAGCCGACTGGATAGTAATGGATGAAATAAAAGCCAATGACTTATACAGGAAACTATGGCAAACATTTGCAGTTTTAACTGGTTCCCGCTCTGTGGGAGTAACTGGGGACTTTCGAACGTACGGCCACGTAATAGCAATAAGAGCCGTAGAAAGTGACGATGCAATGACGGCGGACTGGGCACGCTTGCCCTACGATGTCTTATCAAAAATTTCTAGTCGCATTGCCAATGAAGTACCGGACGTAAATAGAGTAGTTTTCGACATAACTAGCAAACCCCCCGGTACTATTGAGTGGGAGTGAGGGAAATTTATAAACCATTGAAGTAGTTCAATAAGATTTTGAGTTGTTTTGGCTTAGAAAAACCAACCTTTTGAAAAGTATTGGAAAATTCAAAGTTGCAAAGATTGTTACACGGAAGTTACGTAGTCAAAATTTAAATATTGATTTCAATGACTTGCATGCTTGGGACTGTTGAATGGGAATAAATAAAATAAGTAACCTCCCGTTATTTGATTGCCATTTTCATATTATAGAAAATGGATATCCTATCCAATCAAATAACGGGTACATACCTCCAAAGTTTACGATTGATGACTATTTGGAACGAGTTCATGGCTACTCTGTAAAAGGAGGGGCCGTCGTATCGGGATCATTTCAAGGATTTGATCAGACATACCTGACGGCGGCTTTAAAGAAATTGGGGCCTGGCTTTGTCGGGGTGACTCAATTACCTGCAACCGTGAGTGACGAAGAAATATTGGCTTTGGACCGGCATGGAGTCAAAGCTGTAAGATTCAATTTGAATAGAGGGGGGTCTGCTGGCGCTAAAGATCTAGTCTCGATGGCTAATCGGATCTATGATCTAGCAGGTTGGCATGTGGAGTTATATCTTGGTACTGAATCACTTTCCCAGCTAAAGGATAAAATCCCTGCCTTGCCCAAGGTAGCCATTGATCACCTTGGCATATCAGATTCAAACCTTGAAATACTTTTGCCTCTTATTCGGGACGGCCTGACAGTAAAAGCTACAGGTTTTGGACGCATAGATCTTGATATAGAGGAAACGCTAAGAAAAATACATGAAGTAAGTCCTGATGCACTAATGTTTGGCACCGATTTACCTTCCACTAGGGCTCGCAGGGAATATTCCGATCAAGATTTTTATAGTGTTCTTGAAGTATTAAGGGAAGATGAGGCTGAGAAAGTGTTTAGCAAAAATGCATTAAACTTTTACGGTGTATATGACACCCTAGCATGAAAATATCATCTGGTAGGTAATCTAATTTGAAAATACTACTCGTTGGAAGTGGTGGCAGGGAGCACGCCATTGCTTGGAAAATTAATCAAAGCCCTAAACTACAAAATCTCTACATAGCCCCTGGAAATGCGGGAACCAGATCTATCGGGACCAATGTGGAAATTTCTGATACCGATATCGACGGGCTGAAGAAGTTTGCTTCAGCAAACGAGATAGATTTGACGATAGTGGGACCGGAAGCTCCCTTGGCCTTGGGAATAGTAGATGTTTTTATGGAAGCCGGACTACCTATTTTTGGGCCAAAAGCCGCTGCGGCTAGGTTGGAGTCCAGTAAATCTTTCGCAAAGAATGTAATGGAAAAATGGAAAATCCCTACCGCTTCACATGTTTCCTTTAATGAACCAGGCGAAGCGATTGCCTTTCTAGATGAAATAACGTCCTTTCCCACGGTTATAAAAGCGGACGGTTTGGCAGCAGGCAAAGGTGTTTACATTTGCCAAAACAAGGTCGAGGCTCTCTCTGCAATCACCGAGATAATGGTTTCAAAGGTTTTTGGTGACGCAGGGAAAACCCTAGTGATTGAAGAGTTTTTAGACGGCTGGGAATTGAGTGTATTTGCCTTCACGGATGGAAAATCAATTTCCGAACTAGTGGCCGCTTGCGATTACAAGAAGATTGGAGAAGATGATATAGGACCCAATACGGGTGGGATGGGAGCATTTTCCCCTCCTCGCGTTTGGGATCAAAACATGAAGGACAAAATTATGGATCTGGTGATTAGACCAGTGATTGATGGAATGAGAACTGATCATGAACCGTTTATGGGAACATTATTTGCAGGAATGATGATTACAAATGAGGGACCGAAGGTTGTAGAGTTCAACTGTAGACTTGGGGATCCCGAGACTCAAGTCTTGCTACCACTTTTGGAATCAGACTTGCTGGATATCGTGGAGTCCTGTGTAAATGGAACTTTAGAAAGCTCAGATGTTAAGTGGAGCTCAAACTCATCCGTTGCCATTGTACTGGCATCCGGAGGGTATCCAAATTCTTACTCAACTGGCCACAGAATTAGTGGGATTAGCCATTTCGATGATAAAACAAAAATATTTCACGCCGGCACCACAACTAACTCTGAGGGCGATGTCATAACAAATGGAGGAAGGGTACTGTCAGTCAACGCAGTTGCAAAAAATATGGAACTAGCCAGATCTACAGCTTACGTGAGTGCAAAGCGAATATCCTTTAAAGACGTTTACATGCGAAACGATATAGCCAAAGATGTCGGATAGCAGACAAAAATCAACGATGGATTTAAATAAATATGATTGAAAGATACTCAAGACCCCAGATGAAATCAGTTTGGTCAGACCAAAATAAATATGATAAATGGTTGGTTATAGAGATAGCTGTTTGTGAGGCATGGACACAGAAAGGCCTCATTCCAGAAGAAGAAATGGTTAAACTACGATCGGCAACCTACGATTTTGACCTATTTAAGGACATCCTGAAGAAAACTAAGCATGATATGACAGCATTTTTACAATCGACAACTGCTGGTCTAGGAGACGAAGGTAGGTGGCTGCATCAAGGCCTTACTACAAGTGATGTATGGGATACGGCAACCAGCCTGCAGCTCGTTGAAGCAGGGTCATTATTGGACAAGGAGCTGAACCTCCTTGAAGCAGCTCTGAAACAAAAAGCACTGAAATACAAAGACACGTTAATGATGGGAAGAACCCATGGGGTTCATGCTGAACCAGTAACATTAGGACTTAAACTTGCTCTCTGGTGGGATGAGATAAAGCGAGGGCGCTCCAGACTATCCCAGGGAATTGATTCCGTAAAGGTAGGCAAAATATCGGGTCCCGTCGGTACTCACGCCACAGTACCTCCAGAAATTGAGGCGTATGTCTGCTCCAAAATTGGCTTAACTCCAGCCCCTGTTTCAAATCAAGTGATCCAGAGGGACAGGCATGCCCATTTTGTAACTACTCTCGCCCTCGTATCGGCAACTTTAGAAAAGATAGCGACAGAAATTAGAGGCCTACAACGTACAGAGATTCGGGAGGTAGAAGAGCCATTCAGTGAGGGGCAAACTGGATCTTCCTCGATGCCACACAAACGAAATCCCGAGTTAACAGAGAGAATATGCGGATTATCCAGACTTATAAGAGGACATGCAGTTACAGCAATCGAAAACGTTGCTCTGTGGGGTGAAAGAGACATTAGTCATTCTTCCGCTGAACGAATCATCTTACCCGATGGCTGCCTAGCCCTTGATTACATAATTAATCTTCTTACGGGAATAATTGAAAACCTGGTTGTCCACGAAGAGCGAATGTTACAAAACATGGAACTCACTAAAGGCTTGTTATTTTCTCAAAGGACTATGCTCTTACTTGTTGAGAAAGGTCTCCACAGAGAAGAGGCTTATAAAATTGTCCAGGAAAATTCAATGCGCACCTGGGATGAAGATAAGGATTTCCGTGACCTCGTTAAGAATGATACGAGGGTAAATGCACTGATAAATGAACAAGAAATGAAAGACTTATTTAGTTATGACAATTACACTAAGTATGTTGACAAAATTTTTGAAAAAGCTGGCTTATGACATTTAAACCAGACCTATTAACAGAATCTCCCCTACCCGATCTGACATACAGAGGAAAGGTCAGAGATACCCATGATGTCGACCCTGACACCCTTTTAATGGTGTCAACAGACCGGATATCAGCCTACGACGTGGTCATTCCTACTCCTATTCCTGGTAAGGGTGCAGTATTGAACCAATTGTCCTTGTTCTGGTTCGGCAAAACAAAACATATATGTGGAAATCACCTAATAAATTCAGCAACTAAAAATCTTGCTCTACCCGAAACAGTCAGAAGACGCGGAATGTACGTGAGGAAAGCGGATCGTATCGACATAGAATGCGTCGCTAGAGGGTATATAACTGGAAGCGCAATGGCGGAATATGAATTAACTGGAATGGTAGCTGGAGAGACCATCAAGCCAGGGATGGTGGAAGCGGATGCCTTCCCAACCCCAATATTCACTCCTGCCACCAAGGCTGAAAAAGGACATGACGAAAACATAAGTATTTCTCAAATGGCGAACTTAGTAGGCAGTGATCTGAGTGAAAGACTGAAAAATTTAACTTTGGAACTTTACAATTACGCTCACAATTTCGCGCTAACAAAAGGAATAATAATTGCTGACACTAAATTAGAATTTGGCTTCATAGATGGACAACTAACTTTGATAGACGAAATATTGACTCCAGATTCCAGTAGATTCTGGGATGCTACAAAATACCAACCCGGTAAATCACAGGCCAATTTCGATAAACAATTCGTCCGAAACTGGCTTACCGAACAGGATTGGAACAGAGAACCTCCTGCCCCACCTTTACCGGAGAAAATTGTCTCCAGGACATCCATGCGTTATGAGGAAGCCTTCAGTAAACTGACTGGGTCCATCCTCCAATAGGAATAAGAAATGACTACAGATAATAAGTTAACTCCGACACAGGCCCGAGCAGCCAGAAGAGAAAGAAAGCAGAAGAAAAGTAAAGTAACCAGGTGGCTGATTGTGATAGCAATCGTAGGAGTTGCAGGGTTACTTATCGTTTCCCTCATACTACCTATGGTAGGTAGTATAGGTAGCCAGGGCAGTGGACCCCCTGATGGACCTGGCATAAAGGTAGAGAGCCAAGGGCAGGAACATATCCAAGAGGGTACAGAACATCCTCCGTACAACAGTGTTCCAGCGACGTCAGGTTGGCATTACCCTCAACCACTCGCTCCGGTTAGTTGGGGTATCCATAGTTCCTTTATCCCCGAAGAAAAGAGGATCCATAACTTGGAACATGGGGGCATATCAATAACCTATAACTGCCCTGAAGGTTGTGACGACATAATTTCAGAATTAGAAGACATCGTAAAAAGGGCGAGGGATGAGAACATGAAGATACTTCTATCGCCATACCCAGGCACTGAAAGAAAAATTACACTCACCTCATGGACTTTTATCGAATCCTTTGATGGCTATGACAAGAACAAAATCATAGACTTCATTGATTCTCATCACAACTCACCTAATGCTCCCGAGCCATACGCGAACTAAGTAACCGCATGAAGTTTAAAGCAGAAATACTTATAAGTCTGAAACCTACTGTAAGTGACCCTCAAGGTATGACAATAGCAGGAGGTTTGGGACAACTGGGATTTGACTCTATTGAGGAAGTGCGGGCGGGCAAATTCATAGAGGTGTCATTCGACGCCGAAACTTTAGATTCTGGAAAAGATATGATCACCGATATGTGCGACAAATTATTGGCGAATCCAATCATTGAAAACTATCGATTTGAAATTACACTCGCCGATCT
>Ga0310123_10004174_pt1 | contig 10967 bp, 8 predicted proteins | sample CB6_AW_1057_MG_FD_203505 | JGI IMG/M metagenome (GOLD analysis project Ga0310123, IMG submission 203505) | Marine microbial communities from Western Arctic Ocean, Canada - CB6_AW_1057 | ecosystem: Environmental > Aquatic > Marine > Oceanic | place: Canada: Western Arctic Ocean | collected...
ATGAGGGTCGTGATTCCGTAGAAAATCGAGATTGGAAAGCGGTTTTTTATGATGTCCCAGACGGGCTCGGTGTAGCGTGTCGACATTCCAAGGTCTAGTTGCATTACCCGTCCCAGCCAAATGACGTAACTCTCGTGCCAGGGCTTATCGAAACCGTAGTACGCGCGCAATTCGGCAAGTTGATCCTCGGACAATGCTGCCCCGGCAACGCTATTCATATCGATCATTACTGCGCTATCTGTTTGGGCCAAAAGCGCTTCGTTCATGGCCCGCTCGATCGGCCCTCCCGGGACGACTCGGGTGACCGCAAACACCAGCACGGTTATGCCTAAGAATGTTGGGATTACGAGAAGCAATCGTCTGATGAAGTAGCTAGTCACGTTCGTCGTCCATAGGATTCGCGTACGTAGTGCTGATACGCCCACGCGTTAATGGTTGATTAATCGCGCACTATAGGGTTCTCGGTCGATTCAGGCCATACGCTGGTCTGCATACGTAAGACTTTCTTTGGCGACGAATCCACGGTGATAAGCTTCACAGCTTTCCTAGGGAAGAGGTATGGAAGTTGGCCAATCGTAAGAACAAGAAATTGCGCTATGGGTTTATTGGAGCCGGGGCAATTGCGGGAACGCATCTGCGAGACCTCAGTCGGCGCGAAGACGTCGAACTGGTCGCGATGGCCGATATTTCCGAGACGAGTATGCGCGGATATCAGGATCGGTTTGACATTCCGCACGCTTATTCTGACTGGAAGGAAATGCTGGGAGTCGAAGCTTTGGATGCGGTGTCGGTTTGCACGCCTAATCGACTCCACGAACGGGCCTCGATAGATGCAATGAAAGCTGGTTGTGACGTTCTCTGTGAAAAACCGCTTGCCCACTCGGCCAAGGCGGGTGAACGAATGCTGGCCGCCTCTCGTGATTTGGGGCGGAAATTAGTCATAGGATTTCAATATCGATTCAATCCTAGAACTCAGTTCCTCCGAGCGGCCGCGGATGATGGTCAATTCGGGAAGATACTCTACACGCGCGTCAAAGCTTTGCGCCGAAGGGGGATTCCGAATTGGGGAGTATTCGGTCAAAAAGAGCTCCAAGGTGGCGGGCCACTCATCGACATTGGCGTGCATGTCCTTGAAATGGCGCACTACACGATGGGTTCGCCGGTGCCTGTCACTGCTTCAGCGGACATGTTCACTTATATCGGAAATAAACCATCGAACCGTATTGAATCGGCTTGGAAGGGCTGGGACCACAAAACGTACACGGTCGAAGATCTTGCGGTCGGTAGGGTGCGATTTGACGACGGTGCGGTCGTCCATGTCGAAGCGGCCTTTGCTGCACACATCGAAAAGGACGATTGGGACTTTCAAATCATGGGCGAGAAGGGGGGAGCAACCTGGGATCCGCCAAGAATTTTTCGAGACCAGGCTGGACACATGGTAAACACGTCGCCCGGTTGGTTGGCCGAGGAGTCCTTCCAGGGAATGTTTTCGCGCAAAATGAACAATTTTGTTGACCATTGCCTATATCAAACGCCGACGCTCGCGCCGGCCGAGGACGGTCTCGCGGTGCAGCGCATGCTCGATGCTCTATACCGTTCCGCAGAACGTGGTGGTAAAGAAGTTAAGGTGTAAGTCGTCTGGGAAAGCGATATATCTCTGATTCGGAGCCGTTAACGAGGCGAAAAAGAACCCGCGCCTCGCTTGTTCGGAGCTGATTTTAGTCCGCCAAGTAGGCGGGATTGGATGCCTTAAGTATATATTCCATATTAGAATATATAACTATCCATACGTTCCATAATATATAGTATAAAGTTGCGCTCCTTTCGAGGTTCAGAGGGACGATCCATGGGGTATATGGAAGAGATTGATGAAGTACGTCGCGGGTTGTTAGGACGCGGACAGGAATGGGGGGCGATCAAACCGGAATACGTTGTTCGTATGCGCCACCAAAACCGTTTTCGCACGGGATTGGATATTGCTCGTTACACCGCGGACATCATGCGTCGCGATATGGCAGATTACGACGCCGACCCTGGCAATTACACACAATCGCTAGGTGCCTGGCATGGTTTCGTCGCACAACAGACCATGATGTCGGTGAAAAAACATCAGGGCTCGCTAAACAAGAGGTATATCTACTTGAGCGGATGGATGGTTGCTGGCCTGCGTTCGCAATTTGGACCGCTTCCGGATCAGAGCATGCATGAAAAGACCTCGGTTCCGGACTTGATCGAAGAGATTTATACGTTTCTTACCCAAGCCGATGCACGCGAACTTCAACACGTGTTTGCGACGCTCGATGAGGCGCGTTCGGCGGGCCACGACGTATCGGAACCTATCTCCAAAATCGATAATTATGAAACCCACATCGTGCCTATGATTGCGGACATCGATGCGGGATTTGGGAATGAAGAGGCCACCTATCTTCTAGCGAAGAAAATGATTGAAGCGGGAGCCTGCGCGATCCAGATTGAAAATCAGGTGTCTGATGCCAAACAGTGCGGGCATCAAGCGGGCAAGGTCACGGTTCCGCATGAAGACTTCGTGTCTAAGTTGCATGCGATTCGCTATGCGTTTCTTGAGCTTGGCGTCGACAACGGGGTGATCGTTGCACGTACCGATTCGCTAGGCGCGGGACTGACGCAGAAGATACCCGTCTCGCAAGAACCGGGCGACCTCGGTCACAAATATTGCGAATTCCTAAAAGCGTCGCCCGTGAGCGATCTCGGCGAACTCAAAGAAGGCGACATGGCTATTTACCAAAATGGGGTGTTGTGCAAGCCAGAACGGTTGGATAACGGCCTCTATGCGTTTAAGGAGGACACCGGATTTGATCGTGTCATACTCGATTGTGTCACGGCGCTTGAACACGGGGCCGACTTGCTTTGGATCGAAACAGAGCGACCCAACCTCGAACAGATCGGTGCCATGGTCGAAGCCGTGCGTAAGACTCGTCCGGAAGCCAAACTGGTTTACAACAATTCCCCGTCCTTTAACTGGACCTTGAAATTCCGTGAACAGGTATACGAAGAGTGGAAAGGCGCGGGCAAAGATGTTTCCGCTTATCCGGATCCCGCGGTGTTCGAGAGGGGTTTGATGGACGAGACTATGGACGAGACTGAGCTCGCACAGAACGCGGATCGTCTAATCCAAAATTTTCAACGCGATGCCTCACGCGAAGCTGGGATTTTCCATCACCTCATTACCTTACCGACGTATCACGAAACAGCGCTCGGGGTGGATATGTTGTCGGAAGGCTATTTCGGTGAGCTGGGGATGCTCGCTTATGTCAAAGGTGTTCAACGTCAAGAGATTCGACGGGACTTAGCATCCGTTAAGCATCAGGATTTAGCTGGTTCGAATATTGGGGATGACCATAAGGAGTACTTTCTTGGCGAGAAAGCGTTACTCGCTGGGGGCGCCGCCAACACCATGACGCAATTTTAGGAGACCTGTCGAAAAGCGTGTAGTGTTACCGCGGGATCGATCGACGACACGTTGGTCGGTGATGGCCACGTGCGTTAGTGACTGTTCGTCATGCAACATCCGGTAAGGCATCGTGCCTGTTGCGGACTGGACTGGTCGCTCGTGGGCGACGGGTAGGATATTGGAAGGGTTTTAAGTCGTAAAATCTTATCAGGTCGGGCAGGACAACTCCGCAGAAACGGCTTTTTGGAGCCACGTTGGAGGTGGTTTCTTGGAGCGTCTTAGTTGGCAATTCCAGGCGTGCACTTGTAACGCAAGGTGGAAAATGGCAGCTTCGGACTTATGGAATTGGGAAAACTCACGAGTTGATTTGAACGTTCAATATGTCCAACTCGATACGAATTTCTTTCGAAAACGATAAGACGTTGTTTACGCCTGGTCCGCTTACGACCAGCCAAACTGTGAAGCAGGCAATGCTTCGAGATCTTGGATCGCGAGACGTCGCCTTCATCAAAGCAGTCCACCACGTTCGCGAAAACCTGCTGGCTGTTGCGGGTGTGTCGAAGGACAATGGGTACGAAGCCGTGCTCATGCAAGGCAGTGGAACTTTCGGCCTTGAGTCAGTCATTGGTTCGACGGTCCCCCCGGGCGGAAAGCTGTTGGTGATTGTCAATGGTGCCTATGGTGATCGAATTGCCAACATAGCCAAAGTGCTTAAAATTGACACGGGAATCCTCGAATACAACGCGAACACGGTACCGGTACCCGCAGATGTTGACCGAAGACTGACCGACGACCAGGCGATCACCAACGTCGCCGTCGTTCACTGCGAGACGACGACCGGCATCATCAATCCCATTGAAGAAATTGGTCGCGTGGTCAAGCAGCATGAGAAGGTGTATTTCGTCGACTCGATGAGCGCTTTCGGCGCTGTCCTGTTTGACTTTGAAAGGTGCGAAATCGATTTCCTGGTTTCGTCTGCCAACAAGTGCATCGAGGGCGTGCCGGGCTTTTCGTTTGCAATCTGCCGTCGCGATTCGCTCCACGCTACGGAGGGTTGGGCCCGCTCGGTGAGTCTTGATCTGCTAGCGCAATGGCAGGGGTTGGAAATGAACGGCCAGTTTCGATTCACCCCGCCAACGCACGCGATCCTGGCTTTCGAGCAGGCGCTCTGTGAATTGCAGGCGGAAGGCGGCGTTGAGGGTCGCGTCGCTCGCTACGGCGCTAACTACGAAGTGCTTGTTGTCGGGATGCGCGAAATGGGGTTTGCCGAGTACCTGCGGCCCGAACTGCAGGGCACGATCATCACCGCTTTTTGCTATCCGAGTGATCCGCTCTTCCAGTTCGGCGAGTTTTACAAGCGGTTGAACGACAAGGGATTTGTGATCTACCCTGGCAAAGTGTCGGATATCGATTGCTTCCGCATCGGGAATATCGGGCATCTTTTTGAGTCTGACATTCTTGACCTGCTTACTGCAGTCCGGGAGACGTCCAGCGAGATGGGCATCGAGCTTCCGTGCAACTGATTACGTCGGAGCCCAATGCATTTTCTGCGTCAGTGGGACAGGAACTCTGTGAAGGCCGTTTTGTTTTCGATCGGTGAGGTTTTTGGTCTGCCTAGGTCGGTGCGTGCGCCCTTCTGGACCATGATCTCCAGGAGGGCCGGCCCCCGCGCGGAGCGAAGCTCGGCTACCTTCCCAGCCAGATCGTTGTATTGCTCGACGCGCGACGCTTCAGTGTAACCGCACGCCTTGACGATTTCCGTGAATGAGACTCGTAGGCCCGCCGTAGCCATGCCACCAACGGAATCGTGCACGCCATTGTTGAAGATGACATGCTTGAAGTTCACCAGACCAGCCGCGCCGATGATCGCGGCGCCGCCCATGTGCATCAACATGGCTCCGTCGCCGTCCAGGCAATACACACTTCGATCGGGTTGGGCAAGGGCGATACCCATGGCGATTTGCGAAGCGTGTCCCATTGAACCGACCGTCAGGAACTCCCGCTGGTGGCCCTGTCCAGTGCGATCGCGGTATTCGTAAAGTTCGCGCGATAATTTTCCCGTCGTGGAAACGATCGCATCGGTCGTGCCCAACGCGGCAACGACAACTTCGACGGCCTGCTCACGAGTTAGCTGGAAGTCGCTCACAGCCTGAGCTGTCGACTTGTAAGGCTCGAACGTATCCTTGCGGATCGTTAAGGCGACCGGTCGGCTTTCGGACGTCGCTATTGCCAGCAGTTCATTCACGCAACGCCGAGCCGCTTCGGGCTCTGGTGACAGGACACGCCAGGGAATGTCCATCGCTTCGAGCAAGCTGACGGTGACCTTGCCCTGCTTGACGTGCTGTGGTTCGTCTTTCGTGCTGGGCTCGCCTCGCCAGCCAATCAGCAGCAGCAGCGGAATGCTGTAGACGTCGTGATCGGCCAGGGAAAGCAGCGGGTTGATCGTGTTGCCCTGACCGGAGTTCTGCAAGTAAACAAGTGGCACTTTCCCCGTGGCCAGATGGTATCCACACGCCAGAGCCACGGCGCCGCCTTCGTTGGCCGCAACAACATGTTTGTCACCGGTATGGTCGGCCAGGTAAAAGCAAAACGGCTTGAGCAGCGAATCCGGCACGCCCGTGTAGAAATCCACGCCGAGCGCCGCCAGCCAGTCGATGAAATCCTTACAACGAATCACGCGTACTTATGTCGTTGACCTGCACCCTCTTGGTGGACGCTTTCGCTGCGAGGCGGGGACCTCGAGCCAGTGACGGTTCCATCCCTCTTTCCGGAATCAGGCCGATGATGTCTTTGATAGGCATGCAGCGGTCCTCGGCTTCGGCGGCGCGGCCGTTACGAAGAATGCTCCTAGCGACATCGACCATGGCCGGGTACGCGCTGCGCAAGAGTTGGTTGGCGTAGATCACGATACGAACACCTGCTTCAGCCAGTTCATCCTCGGTCGTGTTGGAATAGGTTGACGGCACCGTCACCAGAGGTACGCGATCGTCGAACGTCGCATATTCCTTGCAGAACGCCAGCACTTCGTGGGCGGTCGACTCTTTGCTGTGGATCATGATGCCGTCAACACCGGCGTCGATGTAAGCCTGTGCGCGGGCCAACGCATCGTCCATGCCGGCTTTAAGAATCAGGCTCTCGATGCGAGCGATGATCATAAAGTCGTCGGTTACTTGCGCATGCTTCCCGCAGGTGACCTTGTGAGCGAAGTGCTCGATGTCATCCTGTATTTGTTCGACGTCGGTACCGAAGAGCGAGTTCTTCTTCAGCCCTATCTTATCTTCGATGATGACGGCCGAGACACCGAGTCGCTCCAGCGTGCGGACCATGAATACGAAATGCTCGGCAAAGCCGCCAGTATCGCCGTCGTAGATGATGGGTTTGGTCGTTGTTTCGAGAATATCGCTGACGGTGTTCATGCGCGAGGTTATGTCTACGTACTCGATGTCGGGCTTAGCCTTGACGGCCGAATCGGTGAGGCTGCTCATCCATATCCCGTCAAACTCCCGGACCCCGTTATCGCATTCGACGCGAGCGGTCTCGGCGATCAGCCCCGTCAGACCGCTATGCGCCTCGATAATGCGAATCAGCGGGCTGACCTCCAGCATCCGCTTTAGCATACCCATGCGCATCTGCGGCGTGGTTCCCACTTCCCGAATAGCCCGGTTGAGTGATGTAGACGTGACACCGGTTAAATACTGCGGCTCGATAAGTTCCCCACCCCACTGCTTAAGCGTATCGATGACGCGCTGGCGGGTTTCCCGGAGCACACCGGTGTTCCAGTCGTCGCGGTGCAGTACGTAGTCGGGTTTGATCTTCTTAAGGTTCGGTATGTAGTCGAGCGTTTCCTGAGGCACGACTTCTTTGACGCCGACGATGTTCTCCATGACGACCTTGCGTTGCTCGTATTCCATGTAGGGCAGCCGCTGGTAGCCGGCGATAGCGTCGTCGGTCAGCAGACCGATCACCACTTCTCCCAGCGTCCTGGCCTCCCGGACGATGTTCACATGCCCTGGAGTGATTAGGTCGGCACTCATCGCGATATAGACTGTTTTCATGTAATCCTCAAATTCCTTCTTTCGTGATTATGCGTAGCTGCCGTTCTTTGTGGTCGTGTACCCCAAGGTAAGGCAGGCGGTCGCAGCCCCCATCCAGCAGGACCACAGCTCGTTAGAGGCTCTAAAATATAGGTAGAGCCGCTGGTGCTCCTGCTCGATACGAAATCCCTCCTCAAACGACAACTCAAGAAGGTACTTCACGATCATCTTGTTTACATTCCTATGTCCCACAATCAGCTGAATGCCTGGACCTGTCAAGTGCTCGTTCTGGCCAAAGAAGCGCTGCACACGGACGGCAGCGTCGTGCAACGTCTCGCCGTCCGGTAGACGGTAGTGAACCTCGTCTCTGGAGAAATTCTGGTAATGCCGAGTCAACGCGGCCGTGGATTGCTGATCCTTCAGCTCACCCTCGAGAACGCCCAGTGCGATTTCCTTCAGCAAGTCGCTGGAGACCACATTGGGTTGGCCGATGTTGGCCTCGGCGATGGGATGTGCCGTTTCCTGACAGCGCCGCAGAATACTGGAATGAACTTGTAAGAGTGGCAGGTTCTTCAGAAGTCTGGCTACTTTCAGGGCCTGACAGCGCCCCCGGCTGTTGAGCGACGTGTCCTGCTGGCCCTGCAATCTTCTCTCGGCATTCCAGTGGGTTTCGCCGTGTCGGGCAACAATCAGGCAATGTGGGCCACGATCGCTTATGAATTCGGCGAGATCTGTTCCATCGGACACGATATGCTGAGTGGTACTCATGATTCGGTCGGATTTTCTGTGCTGAAATGCCGGTAAACCAATACGATTCGAAAGATGAAGTTAACGAACGCCGCTGCAGCCAGCATCCACATCAACCAGAGTAGAAAAATCCCTTCTCCGGTGACCTCGCTTACGACCAACCCGATCGACAACATAAGCAGACGACTATCGCTTCCCGAACAGAACAGGCCAAACAAGCGCTCGAGCCGACGCTTGGGATACCCCATCCCCCAGACCGAACGGAATTTTTCCGAGCTGGTCGTCAGCACGAAGACGCCTCCCAGAAGGGCGAAGCCCGCAATGAGCGCGCTCCCCGACTCCACTCGTGCGCCCAGAGAGAATGCGATCGCCCCCACCAGAAGTAGCTCGGTGACGCGATCGGTCAGCGTATCCAAGAAGTCTCCGATCCCGGACGGGCGGCCGCGAATTCGGGCGATCTCTCCGTCAACGCACGAAAAGATCCCGAACACCTGAATCAGCATCGCGCACCACAACCAGTGATCCAGCAGCACTAGCATGGCGGCAGCTATGCCCAAGATCAGGTCGAGAGCGGTGGCCGCGTTGGGTGTTAAGGTGCGGGCAAGCCGAACCGCAATCCAGCCGGAAATGCGTCTTTGGACGTGATAGCAGAAGGGGCCGTCCGACTCCGGCTTTGCGAGCCTGGGGTACCTCCACCGATCAACATCATTCGATATCATTCTTGGTTACCTCACGAAGGGAGGGAAGCTGCTCAGCGGCGAGGTAGTTCAACACGGTCTGCAGGTTGAATTTGTCGTCGGGAAAGCCTGTGAGCTTGCCGCCTTTTCGATGGTCCCGGTAGGGGAGTTGACAAACTTCCATCCAGTCATCAGACCCGAAATAGGTGTTTAGAATCTCCGTCGGGTTGTGCGGCACTCCGACAGGGATGCCGAGCAGGTCCACTTGGCCGAGGGGTAGAAAATCCTCCGGCTTGTACCGTATATCTTCGGGTGAGAGCACAATCAGTCCGTCCTCGTTGACTTCGTGCTCCCAGATTCCGATCCAAGGGAACCGAAGACGAGGTTTACCTGGCACCATTGCACTGTCTTCACGGAAGATGCGGCATCCCATTCTCTTGCCGTCTCGGACGTCGGGCTCAACGGCGTATCCCTGTTGCTCGAGTTCCGGCGCACATTGCGCCAGGAACGCATCGAAATCAAAAACGACGATGTCCACATCATCATCCCAGGGAATGAAGTCGTTGTGCCGCAACTTCCCTAGTAGTGTGCCGAACATGATGCAGGCACGTATCCGATGTGCATTCACCGATTCGAAGAAATCATGAATGTGGCGAATGATCAGGTCCCGCTCCTCGAAGAATCCGATCGTCTTGAACTTACTGAGGTTGATTTGCTGGTTGTCGTCCACCTGAACGACAGGATAAATCTCGTTTCGAGCACGGATGAGATGCGTTTCATCGTCAATCTCGCACCACACCAGATCCTCGACCGAGGGGCACGCTATAGATACGGTACCCGCTACCGCCACCAAGCAATCAGTCTCGTAGTCCACATGGCGAGTTGTTCGGAAGCATTGCTCAGCCGCCTCTAGCATCACTGAATAAAGCGATCGGGAAATCTTGCAGATGCCAACCATCTCACCCGGTACCTCAGCACCCAAGCTTTCCCGGCTCTTTCCAATCGCGACCAGGCAGCCATCGCGCGTCTCCACAAAGCACTCATCACTAGTTTTCGACAAGCCAGCCAGCAATAGGACATTGTCGCTCGGATGTTCAAGGCATGTGATGAGTGCCCGGCGTTCATAAACGATGTCAGACTCCAATAGCAGGAAGGCTTCGTCAACGCAGTCGCGGGCGCAATACAGCGAGTACATGCTGCCCGAGTCGGCAAAGTGCGAGTTGTGGACCAACTGCACCGTTTGGTGGTACCGGTCCTGTAACGGCTCATATTGTTCCGCGAGGTGTCCGGTGACAATCACAATCCGGTCAATACCCACTGCCAGCAGTCGTAGAACGGATTCCTCGACAATCGTTTTCTCCCCCAGACACATGCAGCCCTTAGGCGTCAGCTTGCCCCGCTCCTTCAGGCGAACACCCGTTCCGGCTGCGAGTATGATGGCCGTTCGAATGGCATCACCGGGGGATTGAAGCGTTTCTTCAGTAACGTTGAGATTGTGACTAGTGGATATTCGTCTGATCAACTCGTTCCCGTTCGATTAGCACATTACTCATGGAGATCACTCTGCCATGCCGCCGAGTCGCAAAGAGTCCGTTTGATTGCACTCAGCCGCGTTTGGTCACGAATGGCTGGGGCGCGGTACGACGTGAACGTCTAGGTATCAGCCGGTCGGTGTAAGACAGACACTTATGATCAGAGCGTTCTATCGAAACGGACTATACCGCTTCTCTGGCGAGATGTAGAGCCGCTCAGCGTCGAGGAAGATGGGCCGGGGTGAGGCAGGGACGCTGGGCTCGTTCGGACTCTAGAGTGTTAGCTCTCTTAAGAAGGTGGGAGGTCGTTAGGGACATACAAGCAGTTGTACGGGTCGGGTGCAATCCACGGCGGGTGGGGTCGAAGCAACGAGAGATGCACGCACCGGCCGTGTCGATCTTTAATGCAATTCGTCACTTGATCGACCATGAAATAGCTGTCATGAAGTTCGACCGGAATTGCCAGGGGAGCCGCTACTGGTCAGCCATCCTCCCATTCAGGCTGAGCTTTCTTGGTCGTGTAAAGTTCATTTGAATCGATGGGTAC
>Ga0310123_10004175_pt1 | contig 10967 bp, 11 predicted proteins | sample CB6_AW_1057_MG_FD_203505 | JGI IMG/M metagenome (GOLD analysis project Ga0310123, IMG submission 203505) | Marine microbial communities from Western Arctic Ocean, Canada - CB6_AW_1057 | ecosystem: Environmental > Aquatic > Marine > Oceanic | place: Canada: Western Arctic Ocean | collected...
TTAACCCAGCAATATTCGACAAGATTGGAAAATATCCCGTTGATTTGAAAGAAAAGACAGTCGATGGATTCACTAGTGCTGAAGATTATATGTCAGCAAAAGCATATCAAACAGGCCTATTGAAGTTTATGTTTTGTCCTCATGTGCCGTCCTTTGCAGCAGTATGGAACGATCCCCGAGGAATGCATGCAATCGTGAGGGGTGATAACAGAGTCGGACATTATCTTCCGCCATTTGGAACTGATGGGCTGTACTACGAAATGACGTCACAGGAAGAGCATGAAAAATTAGTACAGCAGGATAGACCCGTATCATTTTCTGATATGGTAAAGGGTATAGGATGGGATTACTCTAAAGATGATACAGGTGATTTGCTTAAGTACGACACTAAGAATAATATGAGTTTGTTACACGCTGAAGGGCCAGTTACAAACTTCTCAGGGGAATCAGTTATAATAGAAGCAGTAGAAAGTGAAATCGACGCTGTGGAAGCTAAGACTAGTAAAAGCTTAGAGTACATGGACGAATGGCTGTCGGATTAGGTAAAGGGCCCACATGTATGATGTTCTTATTGTAGGCGCTGGATTTTTTGGTTCTGTTTTTGCTCATGAAGTGACAAAGGCCGGACTCAAATGTCTAGTCATAGATAAGAGGTCACATATAGGGGGCAATTGTTACACTAGAAATGACGACGGAATTAATGTACACGAGTATGGCCCACACATATTTCATACCAACAGCGATAAAGTTTGGGATTATGTAAATCAATTTGCAGAATTCAGGCAGTTTGTTTACTCTCCCATAGCGAACTATAAGGGCACATTCTATTCTCTGCCCTTTAACATGTGGACATTTCATCAGATGTGGGGTGTCAAAACTCCCAATGAAGCGCTGTTAAAGATACAAGACACAATAATAGAATGTGATAATCCCACCAATCTCGAGGAATGGGCTCTTTCTCAACTGGGAAGAGATGTGTATGACAAGCTTATCTACGGCTATACAAAAAAGCATTGGCAAAAAGATCCGAAAGACTTACCGTCGTTTATAATAAAGCGTCTTCCGTTTCGTTTGACTTATGATTCGAATTACTACAATGATAAATATTGTGGAATCCCATCCGGAGGCTACACACAAATATTCGAAAAGCTGCTCAGTGGAATCGAAGTAAAACTTAACGTTGATTTTTTTGACGCCAGAGAAGAGTGGGTGTCAAAAGCAAAAATGGTTGTGTACACCGGTCCGCTTGATGTGTATTTTGATTATATGCACGGAGAACTAGAGTATAGAACATTAAGATTTCAACATACGACCGTTCCAGTTGAAAACATTCAGGGTGTTCCAGTTATCAATTACACTAGCGATGATGTCGGTTGGACGAGGACTATTGAACATAAACATTTTGAGAAAGTGAAAACTTCTCACACTGTCTTGACTTATGAGACCCCAGAGAAGTGGTCGAAAGAGAAGGAGCCGTATTATCCTGTCAATGATAGCCATAACAATTCGATAGTAAGTGAGTATAATAAAGAAGTAAGTAAACTCTCCAATGTGATTTTTGGAGGTCGATTGGCGAAATACAGGTATTATGACATGGATCAGGTAATCGCATCAGCACTGATAGCTGCTGAAAGATATATGAAGGTTAGGAGTGAGAAATTACAATGAAAGTCGCTGGAATTTGGTGTGGGCATGATTGCTCTTTTGCTATTTTAGAAAACGGTGAACCCGTCATACACGCAGAGTATGAAAGATATAATCGAGAAAAGTGTCCACCGGGAGATGCTCTTCAATTTATGAGTGATAGATCGCCAGAGCACGTGGAAGATATCGTGCACTATGCGTCTGTTCACCCAATAAGAAAGACCAAAGAGCACCCAGATTCGTACGCGCGCGCGCTATCTCTTGCAGAAAAGAACGGTGGAAAATTTCATTTTTTCTCTCATCACAGGTCGCATGCTGCAAACGCTTTTTATTCCAGTAATTTACAAGATGCTGTTGTCATTACTTTGGATGGCGGAGGTGCAGAAGACGAGCGAGGCGGTGAGTCAGCATGCACTGTGTGGTATGGCTTAGATAACTCAATGAAGCATGTGAGAACGTTCAAGCCACATGAAGTTAATATCGGAGGGGTTTGGTCCAGAATCACTAGGTACATCTTTAAGCTACAGAACGGTTGGCCCAAAGGAGGTCAAGAAGGAACTATCATGGCCATGGCAGCACTCGGTAACGCTGACAAGTATGCTGATGATTTCTGGAGGATGTTGACTGTCGATATTCTTCCGTCAGGAATGAAGCCCAAAGATCAACCTGTTGGTGCCACTTCTGATAGCGATCCCTCACATCCGTATTTAGAGCCCTGGGCTGCAATAGCTAGACGATCTGAGCAGGATACATTCGATTTGGCAGCGGGGTTGCAAAAGGCAACTGAGAAGGTGATATATCAGCTAATTGAATTCGCGCTGAATTCTTCTCCTGACTCAAAAAATCTTTGTCTGTCCGGTGGTGTCGCATTGAACTCAGTTGCTATGGGAAAAATTAAGTCATGGTTTGGAGATAGAATCGATAATGTGTACATCCCACCAGTCCCGTATGACGGAGGTCTCACATTAGGAGCAGCACAAATTGTTTGGCATGAAGTCTTAGGAAATCCCAGGGTGGAATGGAAGCATAACTTTACTCCTTACTTGGGAGAAAACTGGGATAGAGCTCATTTCGATGAAGTCGTAGGCACATCAGATCTCAAGACAGAAGAGTGTTCCTTAGACAAAGTTGTTCAGCTCTTGGGTGAAGGCAACATTGTGTCTGTCTTTCACGGTAAGAGCGAGTCGGGCCGTCGTGCGCTGGGTAACCGAAGCATTCTTGCAGACCCAAGAAACCCGAACATGAAAGATATCATTAATGAGAAAGTAAAACATCGCCAGTGGTTCAGGCCTTTTGCTCCATCTATTCTAGAAGAGTGTGTGCTTGAGTGGTTTACCGAATATCAAGAGAGTGCATACATGCAATTTGTTCTTCACTTCAAAGAGGAAAAGAAAGCGCTTGTTCCAGCTGTTGTTCACTTTGATGGTACAGCTCGCTTACAAACTGTACGTAAAGAAGATAATGAGTGGTATTACAATTTTTTGAAAAAGTGGAACGAATATTCTGGTGTGCCAATTATTTTGAATACGAGCTTCAATGATAGAGAGCCGATTTGTGAAGATATATCACATGCTGTAAACTGCTTCTTGGGCACAGAAATAGACTACTTGTATTTTCCTGAGTACGGAATTATTGCTCAACGAAAATAGGGTGGGCCCATGAAAAGAAAAATTGTATTCATTACCACAATACACAGAAACGCAGAAAGAATGCTGCCCGCTATTCTCGAGATGTCTAAAACACATGACATTATTATAATATGCACCGGCCAATCTAGTGAGAATACTGTCTATAAGGCTAACAGATTTACACAGCTTTTAGACAAAAACAAAGACAAAATAAGTAAAGTACTGAATTCACCACCAATCACGTCAATGGGTGGTTTGTTTGCTTCTAAGTTTAGAAAAGCATGCATCGATATGTACAAAAAAGACATACCTCACAAACTAACTGATGCTGTTATAATAGATGACTCTAGAGACAAGGTGGGTTTGACAGAACTGTACAGACTTTGTAGGAAACACAATGTTCCCGTATTTGCAAACTGTCATGGAAATGAGGACAAGAAGAGGTGGGGCATAGTTCTAATAGCTGGTCATGAAAAATTCTTTGACAAGCTTTTCGTCTTTGGCCCGAAAGAAAAGAAAAACTTAACAGAGCTATCCAAAAAAGACTTCTTTCTTCTCGGAGGAATCCCTGATAATGATGCTATATCAAACATCACATTGACGGGTGAATGTATTTTGGTGATAGTCAATTTTGTCCAACAGGCTCATAAAAGGGATGGCTGGCATTTGTATGACAAAGAAACTCTAGAGAAGATGAAACTGAAAGAGCTTCAAGCTGAGATAAATCTACCCGTGACATTCAAGCTCAAACATAGATTTGGACACAGTGTCAAAAAGGATATAACAAATCTAGAAAAGCATGTACCCAAAGGGCTGGTCTATAATATTCTAGTAGAATCTGAAAACGATGTTGAGTTAATAAAACCGGCAGCGTGTGTTTTGTCTTATGGATCAACAATGTGTTTCAAACCGATACAGGCAGGTATACCTACAATAATTTTCGAAAAGCTGGGTGACATTGGAAACTTTGATGATTACTACGGAAAGGTCAAGCTGGGTGATGACTATTTTGATATGATACGAAATCCAGAAAAATATGAGTCACAACGAGTTAAATTCTTAGAGAACGCATTAACAGGCGGTGTCAAGTTTGATTCTATTAAGTGTTACTCTAAAAATGTATACGGAGTCATAAATGAGTGGAAACAAAAAAGTACTGATCAATAGAAAGCCGGTAGAAGGTCCATGGGGCGGCGGCAATAATTTTGTGAAAGCTATTCACAAGTATGCACCAAAGTATGGATTCACACCCGTACATAAGTTTGATGAGAATATTGATCTCATTTTTATGATCGATCCAAGATACGATGAGTTGAGAATATCGATCAATGAGATAGCACAATACAAACAATGGCGACCAGAAACAAGGGTTGTATATCGAATAAATGAGTGTGATAAGCGCAAGGGTCTAGTCAATGATATAGACCCAGTAATAAAAGCTGCCAGTGATGTTACAGACCTTTGTGTGTTCATCTCAAACTGGATAATGGACTATCATACCAAGGACAACTGGAGATGTCCCAGAAATCATGTGGTGTATTCTGGGACAAACAAAAATCATTTCCATTCAAGGGACAAACTGGATAATGGAAAAATCAACTTAGTTACTCATCACTGGTCTGACAATCCCATGAAGGGACAAGACATATATCAGAAGCTAGATAAATGGGTGGGTGCTAACACAGATTTCACTTTCACGTATATCGGTCGTACTAAAGCATGCTTTGAAAACACAACTGTGATACCACCTACATTTGGTTCTGATCTCGGAGAGAAACTATCTCAGTATGATGTTTATATTTCAGCTTCCCGACACGACCCGGGCCCAAATCACATTATTGAAAGCCTTGCTTGTGAAATTCCCACGTACGCTCTTCACACCTCCGGCGGCGCCGTCGAGCTGGTGGGTGAAAGTCATGTCTACACATGCTTCGAAGATTTAGAAAATATTTTCGATAGAAGAATATTCGACAAGAATAGCGGTATTATACCTGTTAATTGGGAAACTTGTATTGATCAATACTTTCAGCACGTGTTAGAATTGTTCTAATGAGAACAGTTGGATTAATCGGCGCTGGTCGCTGGGGCAGAAACTTAGCTAAGTCTTTTTCTGAAAAGACACGAATAAAGAGTGTAGTAACTTCAGGAAACTTAGAGAATATAGTCCAACTTAAGAAAATTGTTCCCAATATTGAGCTTTGTTCGTTAGAAGACATGTTGTCTGATGATGACATAGAAGCAGTTATAGTTGCGCCGCCCATAGAGCACTTATCGAATATTGGAAAATTATGTCTTCAACGCGGCAAGCATATTTTTCTAGAAAAACCGGGCGCTAGTGGTGTCGAAGAGATAAAAGATCTCGTGCATTCGAAGGGTGACAGGGTTTGTCTGATCAACTATCTATATTTGACGGATCCGTCTTATGTGTCTTTTAAGACAGCTATAGAAAAAACAAAGGTGTCTCACGCGACATTTAAGTGGTATAAGTGGGGTACATTTGATAACGATATTTTACTGAATTTAGCATCACATGAGTTGTCATTCCTGATCGATAGTCTTAATAATCCTGTCGTGAGAGTGACAATGGGCACCCACACTGAAAAAGACACGTGTCTATTATCACTTAAGTGCGATGATACAGATGTATTAATTGAAATTGATAGAACAAAGATGGCGCGCCACAAGCTAGTGAGATATGAAACTGACAACGGTTGCTACATGTGGGTGCCTGGTTCATGTGCTCATGAGGACACACAAATATCATCGAGTCCGACTCATGATCTGATCAGCATACAAAGAGATATATTCTTGTCTCATTTAGATAATGACGATGGCTATTCTAACCTAGACTTAGCGTCTAGTGTGTTGAATGTAATTCAGGAGCTGAGGCCATGAAGATCGCTGTGGTAGGCGCCGGCATTTTTGGTGTTACGATTGCTTTGAAGCTTGACAAGCATTACGATGTGACGTTATTTGAGACCAGTCGGGATATTCTAGCTGCAGCTAGCAGAGCAAATCAGTTAAGGCTTCACAGAGGATACCACTATCCACGATCACCAGACACAGTTAAAACACTCCTTGAGTCTATAGAATTTTTCACGAACGAGTACAAACATTCTGTAGTGGACAGCTATGATCACTTTTATTGCATTGCAAAAGAGAAAAGCATGACGTCCCCTGAGAAGTATCTCCAGTTTTGCGATGATTTTAGCTTAGAGCACGAGGTCATCGAAGATTTCCCTTATGTGAATCATGAAAAGATAGCATTGACAGTCAAAGTAAAGGAAAGTCTTTTAGATTATCAAAGTGTGTATGGCTCTTGCTGGGGCCGCCTTATGAAGTCAAATGTTAAGAAGCTTTTCGCAACGAAGTTTAGAAAGAAAGATATCCAGAAGTTTGACTTAGTGCTTAACTGCACGTATGCAAATATGAATGAGCTGTTAGAAGAAGAAGACAGACGAGATTATCAGTTTGAAGTATGTGAAAAGATTGTTGTTCAAATGCCTGATGACATATCGAAAAAAAGCATTGTTGTAATGGACGGACCATTTATGTGTGTCGACCCGTATGGCACAACCGGCCTTTCGCTTCTTGGAAATGTCGTCCATGCTATTCACTATTCTAACACGGGCCACATTCCCAAGGTCCCCATGAGTATTATACGTGATCTCAACAAGGGACCTCGGGATAATCCGGAGGAGACTAACTGGCCAAAATTCGTGGAGACTGGAAAAGAGTATATCCCATCTTTAGAAGATGCAGTTTATATGGGTTCTATGTTTACTGTAAGGGCAGTGCTACCAAATATGGATGATACAGACGGCCGCCCTACAATAGTCTCGAACGTAGGAACTAAAATAATCAATGTGTTCTCAGGAAAGATAGATACGTGTGTGATGGCATCAAAAAATATAATTGATCAATTAAGCGAGGGTTAAATGTCGGACTATGATAAGTTAAAAGATGAATGGGAGGGTCGATACGGTCGAAGACTAGAATACATGCAGTCGGGATGTATCGTTATTGGAAATGCACCCAGTGTGCTTCTTAACAAGTGGGGACCTATCATTGATAAGTTCAGAACTGTTGTAAGACTAAACAGCTATAAGATAGAAGGTTACGAAGAATTTGTAGGCACAAAAACAGACATCTGGGCACGTGCGAAAAACTATGAGATTGCATTCCGAGACGGAACACAGTTTAAAGAAGTGTGGATAAAAAACAAGTGGGACAGAACTAGACGAGATGGACCAGTGTACGAAGAGATCGGACCGCCGATTCTCAATATGGAAAAAAGCTACGTTAGAGAGTTACAAGAAAGACAGTTCACTAGAAAGTTAGACGGTAGAACATGTAATTGGACGACAGGCTACTTGGCAGTTATAACAGCATGGGAAGGTCATAGAGCAGCGGGTCTTCCAACTACAACTTATGGCTTTACGTTCTTCGGCGGAGATGACACTAAAGTTTGTCATCGTCCCCACTACTATCGAGAAGAGCCGCCAAGTTTATATGACGGATTCAAGCACGAGCTTGGGTCTTGGATGAATCATGCAATCATAGAAGAGCGCGAGGATGCAATTCGAAGAAACAAGGATGGGCAAATCAACTTCCTATTTCCAGAAGAAGTGTACCAAGCAAAATCTCTTGATCTAACACATCTAGAGGAGACAATTTTAGTGACTCCCGATCACCTACAAAATCTTCCGGAAGACATGAGAGTAAAATACGTGTGAAAGTCTTTGTCCCCATAAAAGAGCATTCTTCACGTGTTCCGAATAAAAATTTCCGGGAATTCGGAGATGTGCCGCTATATGTCCATACGCTCAGGCGTCTTAAAGATTTTGATGTGTATGTAGATACAGATAGCTACAAAATATTAGATGAAATCCAGGTCAACCCGGATCTTTCACATGTCCTGGGCTTTGAACGAAACCCAGGACTATTGGGGGACGATGTTTCTGTGTGTGACCTGATAACAGACTTTGTTATGCAGTTTGTAGTGTCTGGGCCTGTGTGTCAAGTTCATGTGACTAGTCCATTCATAACTGCGAAAACACTACACGCTGCATCTAAATTTCTAGACAACCATGACTCTGTTGTTTCATGTGACATAATTCAAGAAAGACTGTGGGAGAAAAGAATGGGCGACATGAAAGCTGTAAATCATGATTCTGACGTGTTATTGCCCACTCAGGAATTGACCAAACTGTACAGAGAAAATTCCCTATTCTATATTTTCGATACAGACAACTTTATCAAAACAGGGCGTAGAGTGGGCAATAATCCTTATTTTTATGAGACACAATTTCCGGAATCATTAGACATTGATTACGAAGAGGATTGGAATACGTGCTTAAGGGTGTACAAAGCAGGGCTAGAAGGGCTATAATCATATGAGTGCAGTGTTGTATCAAAAGGAACAAAAATGAAAGATCAAACAACTTGGGTGTTAGGCCCTTGTTCTATAGAAAGCAGAAAAAATTACTTTGAAGTAGCTGATGAGCTAGCTCGTGTGATGTCAGGAAGAGACTGGTACTTAAAGGCTTCTTTTGACAAAGCAAACAGGACTTCTTTACACGGTGGCCGCGGACCAGGTCTTGAAGAAAGCCTAGAAATATTCAAAGAAGTAAAAGCCAGACTTCCAGGTGTCAGACTATGCACAGACGTTCATGAAGTTTGGCAAGTCGAGAAGCTATCAGGTGTCATTGATTGTATTCAGATTCCAGCATTTCTTTGTCGGCAAACTGATCTTGTTGTAGAGTGTGCACGTCATTTTGATGTGGTCAATATCAAGAAGGGACAATGGCTGGGCCCTAATAATCTCGTGATCTCTGTAGATAAAGTTAGAGAAACTAATGAGAACGCAGAGGTCTGGATTACAGAGAGAGGAACCATGCATGGCTATCACAAGCTCTTGGTAGACTTTGACATTGTCGACGTACTTCAGGAGCATTACGATAAAGTCATTATTGACTGTACACACTCAACGCAAAGAAGCAGAGATGTGTACGGAATACAGGGCCGCGGCGACCTTGCTGAAAGATATTTGCTGGGTGCTGATGTGTTTCAATACAACGGTATCTTTGCTGAGTGTCATCCGAATCCATCTTGTGCGGTATCAGATGGAGATTGTCAGATTGACCTTAGCCGAATTGAAACGTTGGTCAATGCTCACGATAAAATTAAGAATTCACTAGAGGGCGTGTGGGAGTGAAGTCTATCGATGAAGTTGCTGTGATCATTCAAGCGCGCCTGTGCTCTGAAAGAGTGCCTCGAAAAATGATTCGTGACTTCTGTGGATCTTCTCTCTTTGAGATTGGTGTTAAGAAAGTTTTGGCGTCTAAAGTGATTCCAAAAGAAAACTTTTTTGTGTCTGTGTACGAAGATGAGCTAAAGACAATTGCTTATAAACACGGAGTCAATATATTCGAAAGATCTGAAACTTCAGCAACAAATGATAACAGTCTTCAGACGATATACGAGTGGCATGATAAGTTGCCGGAACAATTCAAGTATGTAGTGTTAGTCAGTGCGTGCACACCGCTCCTCAAAACTGAGACAATTGACGGATTTTTTCAAGCTTACGTTGATCAGGATGAAAGAGGACTCATGGCAGTGATTGATAAGAGAAACTATTTTTGGAATGATGAGGGGACGATGATCACACCATGGCCCGATGGCCAGACTATAATGAATACCAAGGCAGTGACTCCCACATATGAAGCAGCTCATACTATGTACGGAAGTAAACTAGACACAATCAAAGATAATATCTGGATGGGTTCATTTAAGAATTCAGACCCGACGCTTTACGTTGTTCCAGAAATTGAATCTTTTGATGTTGATTATGAATGGCAATTCACTTTAGGTGAGATTCTATTCTGGAAAACTATCGAGGGTAAATCCAATGAAGACGCCGGAAATAGTTGAAAACGTTAGTGATTATCACGATCTGTATAAGGGCAAGAGATGCTTTATTTTAGGCAATGGCCCAAGCTTAAACAAGACTGACTTAAGCTTACTAAAAGACGAGTATACTTTCGGATGTAATAAAATCTCTCTTCTGTATGAAAAGAGAGATTGGCACCCAAGCTTTTATGTCATGGTAAGTTCAGATATCTGGCGATTAGACTGGCTAGAAGCTGTACAGAAAAGTGTTAAGCTAGACATACCTTGTTTTTTAAGAGACATGTACGTTAATGACACTGTAGAGGATTTCTATCGTCAAGCTAGAGAATTGGATAACGTCTACTTTATAAATTGTGAAGGGGGAAGAAAAGGCTATCCATATCCTGACAGTTATTGGTCGTATGATGTGAGTAAAATGGCAACTAAGTGGGGAACAATTCTGTTGACGTGCGCTCAGCTGGCTACATACATGGGATTCACTGAAATTTACTTATTAGGCTGTGATCTGGGTTTCAGTCGTGCCGCAGCCGGAGAAGTTGTCAATTTTGATCCGGAATATAATCCAGTCAATGTTGATGAGAATGGTGACAGACACTCGTTTGAAGCACACGTTCTTGCAAAGAGAATGACTGAAAAAGTTGGGGTAAAAATATACAACGCAACAGTGGGTGGCTCACTTGAGATTTATCCGCGTAAAGAATATGATGGGCTATTTGCATGATTTTAACTTGGCAACAAATTCCGTCGCCTGTTGTGAGTGAAATACTTGCTAGCATGAAATGT
>Ga0310123_10004176_pt1 | contig 10964 bp, 4 predicted proteins | sample CB6_AW_1057_MG_FD_203505 | JGI IMG/M metagenome (GOLD analysis project Ga0310123, IMG submission 203505) | Marine microbial communities from Western Arctic Ocean, Canada - CB6_AW_1057 | ecosystem: Environmental > Aquatic > Marine > Oceanic | place: Canada: Western Arctic Ocean | collected...
CCGTTAAATGACCCAACAAATTACTGCACAATTATTAAAAGGTGGCTTAACAGTTGACGCATCTGGTAATGTTACTGCTATAGGGCGATTTTCTGGACCTACTCAAAGAACCGGAATTATTAAAGCCCAAGATGGTACTACGGCAATTACTATTGCAGATAGTACAGGCAAAATTACAATAGCTGGAGATTTAGAAGTTAATGGTACTACTACAACCCTTGATACTACATTAGAAAATGTAGATAAACTAGAAGTAGGAGCAAATAGTACTGATTATGGAGCCAAGATTAATCAGGCAGGAACAGGTGATATTCTTCAGTTACAGGATGGTGGAACAACTGTTTTTGTTGTAGAAGACGGTGGCAACGTAGGCATCGGTATTGATGCTCCTAGTAACTTATTGCATGTGTATAATAATACCGCTACAACCGGGTCAGAAATCAAAATTGAAAATGCAACTGCGGGTTATAATTCAGCATTGCAGATTAAAACAACTGTGTCAGATTGGGATATTGGGTCAAATATCAATGCTACGGCAGGATCATTTGAAGTGTATGAAAGAACTAGTGGTTCGGCTGGTAGTCGTTTTACGATACTTTCAGCTGGCAACGTAGGCATCAATGCTGTAGCACCAAGAACAAAATTAGAAGTTGTCCAATCTGCTTTTGGGGCAGGTCAAGGAATACGATTAGCAAAAACATTGTCTGAATATTGGGACATTGACATTTTTGCAGATGCTTCCAACAAACTGACTTTCAGTAATTATAATGCTGGTCAAGTAATGACTATGGATAATTCTGGAAAAGTAGGCATCGGAACTACGTCTCCCGGTAATCTATTATCCGTTGAGGCAGATGGAGGAGCATCTTGGATCTCAACGCATCACAATACAGCATCAAGTGGTAACGCATCAGGATTACTTGCAAAAACAACTGTTGAAAGTGGGACAGGATATATATTTGCTTGTAATTCAAATAATAGTTATAAATTTGTAGTTAAGCCAGATGGCAACGTAGGCATCGGAGAAACAGTTCCTCTTGCTAATCTCCATGTGAGATCAGAAGATTCTGGTGGTAACTTAAATGCAGGAGTTGATGAATTTTGTGTAGAAGGTAGTGGTGATACAGGGATGACTATTCTTAGTGGTGCTACATCCAATGGAGCAGTCTGGTTCGGTAAAATAGGTGATAATGGTAGGGGTAGGATTGATTTTGATCAGAATGATGGCTCTATGTCATTTGCGACTACTAACATAAAAAGATTGATCATTGATACCTCTGGTCATGTCGGTATTGGGGCGGCACCGAGTAATCCCGGAGGAATGAATAAATCTCTTGAAGTTATCCATGACACCGAAATGCAGTTTGTTCTTCATGCTACAACTAATTCACTTCCTACTGATGCAAGAGTTGGTCAGATTTGTTTTAATGTAGGTACTGTCTCCTCAATTCCAGTAACTTCCAGCATTATAGGGAAATTTGCTGGTAGCACGAACAAAGGATATTTAACTTTTCATTGTAGAGATGGTGAAGCAGGTGGGACTCCCTCTGAACGATTGCGAATTTCCAATGTTGGTCATGTTACTCCTGGTGGTAATGGTACACAAGATTTAGGGGCAACAGGATCAAAATGGGCAAATTTATGGGTTAATGATTTACAACTTTCAAATGAAGGTAACCCTAACGAAATTGATGGAACAGAGGGTACTTGGACTGTACAAGAAGGTGATGAGAACCTGTTTGTAATTAATAGGAAAACGGGCAAGAAATTTAAAATAAATTTAACAGAGGTTTAGAATGACTGCATTTATATCCAGCCTAATGCAAGGAGGACCGGGGAATAACGTTAGAGTCCAATACCAAGGTGGTTATATCATCAATAGTGGTTCGGTCGCATATACAATTCCGCTTATCAACACTAACGCTTTTCGTGTCCGAGCCCAATATTCTCACCACTCCGTAGCTAGTTATGGATGTGCAATAGATGCAATCTATGGCTTCTATTCTGGTCATGCCGGACTTCAAAGTACTAACACAATACTTAATGTTTCTAGTAGTGGTGGTGGATCGTTTACTGTTACTAGATCAGGCACAGGCCCGGTGTATGTTACAAAAACTGCAGGTTCTTACGCTGGTGGTGGGTGGTATTCAATAGAGGTAATATCTGGTGGCTCTTAATAAAGAATGATAGAAAGGAATAGTAATGGGAAAACTAGCGTTTCTTAATAATAAATTAATATGGGCTGGTGGAGATGACCCACCACGTTTTTTGGATGCTGAAGGTGAGCTTGAGACTGAAGTGGTTATTACTAAGTATGAAGATACTTTTGATCCACTATACGAATATTCGTATGAGGAAATAGATGGCGAACTCTATGCGAAGCAAGGAGATTTAGTAGTAGTAGATCCTGTAGAAGAGGAACGTATGTATAATGAAGTACAGGCAGTTAAGTACAGAGAAGAACGTCAACAAGAATATCCAAGTATTGGCGACCAGCTAGATATGATAATGAAAGACAAACGAGATGGAACAACCACACATCAAGAAGTTTGTGAAGCAATTAAAACTAAATACCCAAAACCATGATTAAATAAATACTATTAATAATTCTATTAATGGAAGCAGAAGAGGAATAAATGACAATAGAAGAAATTAAGAAGATAATCCAACCCCTGAGAAACTACCCTCAAAATAATTTCAATTGACATTCTCTAATTAAATAAATACTACAGTAAGGAGTTTCAATAGTGGCCAGAACTGTAGTAACCGATAAATTACTTCAAGATAATTTAGAATTCCAAGGTACAGAAAGTATAAGGGTTCCGTCCGGTGATACCGCCGCCCGTGGAACGCCGTCTGGTTCAGGTGAACTTAGATATAATACAGAACTAGGAACATTTGAAGGGTATAATGGAAGTGCTTGGGGACCAATTGGTGCCGGAGTTATTGATACCGACGAAGACACCTACATAACAGCAGAAGCAACTCCAGATAAAGACAGTTTAGATTTTTGGGCTGCCGGCACCGAACGAATGAGTATAAATTCGGCAGGTACTGTAACAATTACTGGTGACTTAATAGTAACCGGTACTACAATTACACTTAACTCAACTACTATACAAGTAACCGAATCAATTATATTTGAAGGATCATTAGCAGACGAGTTTGAAACGACTTTAATAGTTACCAATCCAACCGCAGATAGAATTATTACCCTGCCGAATGATTCAGGCACACTTTCAGTAGCGCCATTTGTAGGTGCTAATGGTTCAGCCGGAACAACAGGCTTAGTTCCTGCTCCTGCGGCAAATGATGCGGCATTAGGTAAGTTTTTAAAAGCAGATGGTGTTTGGACAATAGTAGATACGACTGTTGGAACACCTACTGACACAACATTTAATGATGGAGCATATTATCAGGCAAGTACAGCATATCAAAGCGGTAGCGTTATATCTGGTATTAGTACAAGTGGATCAATAGCAGACGCACTAGATGGTGTTAATGAAACAATTAGAAATATTCATAATAACACTTATGTTCAAGGTGCATATTTTACTAGATCTCCTATTGAAGGTGGTGGATCACCTGGTACCCCGCTGGTTGTGCGATTCACTGTTCTTAGTCCGGGCGATGCAACTCATATGGATTTAGAATTTGATAATACAACTGAAAATACCTCTTATACGTCTGTAACAAACGATACAACCTGGAAAAATGCTGGTTACTATGATTATAGTTTTACTGATATTGCAGGAGGATCTGTTGATGTTACGATGACATTAAAATGTCAGTCAGCTACAGGAACTACCGGTCTTACAGAAGGTAGTTATTTTAAATATAAATTTACTGCCGCTGTAACTTTGTGGGAACCAGATCCAGCCGTTTTATGGACAACAACAAGTGGAGATCAAATTGTTGATTTGGGTAGTGGAACCCCCGCCGATAGACAAATAGAATTTGACACAACTACTACATTATATGCACATTATTGGATGATTGAATTTGGCGACGGAACAAAATATCCTACAAGTGCCAATACAGGTGGTGATAATACCCATGTTCAAGCCGAATGGATAAATTGGACTACAACAAAAAAACATACTTATGATTATGATGCAAATGGTAATACAGTTACAGCAGATGTACGATGGTCACCTAAAGTTTGGTGTAGAAGCACAACCGCAAGAGGTAATGCAGGATTTACTAAGAGTTTAGAAAAAGCAGATCATATTGAAGGTTTTATAACACCTGTTGCAACATTAACAGCAGACAATTTAACAACAGGTAATAACGATGAAAGTGGTGACACTAATGCTCAAAGTGTAACCAATGCAGAAGAAGGACATCCTGTTAAGTTTACAAATACTACAGCAAACTTAGGTACTTGGGGTGATACAACTTATACTTGGGATTGGGGCGATTTAACAAGTAATACGGTTGTTACTGGTGGTGCTAATATAGATGGAGATGTTAGTAACGATATAGAACATTATTTTACTTTAGCAGACGATGATGTTGCCGAAACATTTGATGTAACATTAAAAGCACAAAATAATAGACAAACTAATAATAACCATACAACATCAGCAACAACTATTACTGTAAACATTGATCCTAGAGCAGTATTTACTGGAGCAATTACAAACCAAAACACATCTGCAAGCGGAAGTCCTAGTTATGTTAATTCTAGAATAGGTTTTGATTTTACAAAATATGATCCTACTAGTGGCGGAGCAGATAGTAATGGTGCATCTAATATTGTAGATTTTACAAATAGTTCTGCAGGTATAATAGGTACAACCCCAACATATGCCTGGACATTTAATAACAGTCAAACTAGTACATTATCTGATCCACCAAACCAGGCATTTACTACTGCTCAAGCATATAACATACAATTAATAACACAAAATACTAATAGTTATGCTGGTGGTACAGATGACACAGAATTAAAATCAAATTATATAACAATAAATGCTACTCCTTCAACCCCACCAGGATTGGCAAATTTAACAATAGCAGTTCCATCTAGCACAGGTACTTCACCACTAGCTTGTGCAGATACAGATGATAATACTGCTGGTGGCGGATCTGCACCAACCGGCGGATCCGCTGTTACTAGAATTGTTACCACAACAATGACATCAAGTGTATTGAGTAATTGGGCGAATGAATTTGATTCGAATGGATCATATGCAGGTATATTAACTGCTCATCTTAATGAAGGTGGTGCAACAGGAACAATAACATTTGACGGATCTAACAAAGTCGGTACCAATGGTATATTAGAAGTTACAGAGGAACGTGATTCTAATGTTAGAGATAATGACACATATCCAGATAATTTCTTTAAAGAATTTAAAGCAAAAGTAAACTTAACAGGACTTTCAGCAGGATTTAATACAGCTCAATTAAAACACGATGACGGTACAAATACTGCTATGACAGAATTTGTATACGATGATATGACAAGTAACCCGACAGTTGCTGGATGGGGGGCTTCGCTACCTGGAACTGATACACTTAGATATATGTCGGGTGTTAAATTTTACAATACAGGCTCTACTATATCTATAGCAACCCAGACAGTATCAAATTTAACAGGACAAACTTATAGAGATACAACAACACCACTTACAATTAGTAATGATACCGGAACACCAATTAGTACTCAAACTTATACCTATATAAACATATTACCTGGAATTGCAATTTCGGGAAGTATACCTAAAATAAATGTAGGAGTAGGTTCGCCGGTTTCATTAAGTGGATTAACTGTTAATATAAATGGATCCGGACAAGGTAAAAATGGAATAATAAAATCTTCTGCAAAAAATGTAAACGGTACAGGTTCAGATCTAGCAGATACAACAAAATTAATGTGGTGGATTGCACCACCAACGTTAGATGAATTAAATCTTTCTAATAATATAACAAATGGGAATCAAGGTCAAGCAGGCAAAAGAATAAAATATGCATGGACAGGAACTGACTATGCTTATCCTGCATATACTCCTGGCAGTAATGATTGGTATACAACATATGCATGGAATAGTCAAACTGATACATTAATGAGTACAAACGAAGCAGGATGTTATTTAAATGAAATTAAACACACATTAGAAAATTTTACTTCTGGTTACTTGCCTATTGGAGATGATTTAAGTACAGGCAGAAGTTCTGGAGCAACACAATATTTTACTTTAGCATTTAAACGAAATAGTATAGCTAAATTTTCTATTAAAATTTCAGGAGAAGTTACTTCTCTTTATGTAGCATTTCCACAATATAATACAGACCTAACAAGTACAATAAATGGCTGGTTAGATTGTAGTACATTATATGCAGGCGCAGGATTTCCTGGAGCAAATACAGGCGCAGGAAATCCTATAGGTAATGGATCGAATGGTGTTAGGCGAACAGGTAGTGCGGCACAGCAAGGGGGATTTGCAGTCAATACCGCATTAACAAATGCATATGCAAATTTAGATTTAGGTGAAGCAAACACAGGATTAATGACATATCCAACAGTATTAGTACGGTTTGGAGTAGCAAGTGGTAAATCGGTAACAGCAATATCGTTAGAAGATTGGAATCCAGCATAGAGGAATATAAATGCCAACGTATACAATAAATGATGTAATCACTAATAGGATTGACAAAAAAGTCAACTATGGTAAGGCAAGAACGGCGTTTGACCACGAAAAAGGTCCAAACAATGAAGCTATAGTTAGTCCTATTCCAAACCCATCGCATAACTTATGGATTGACAGTCATTTAATACCTGCGGTAGCAGGTACTGTTAATACTGCTATTGTTCATTCTTATCAATATAATGGTTCCGCATCAGGTTTTGGAACAGCAGTCGGCGAATCTGCAGGTGTTATAGAACTAACAAGAGATCCAACTGTAGCTGATCAACGATCTTGGCTTGCATGTTCTACAGTTGGCAATTCAACTACTAGACTTAATGATTGGCTTAGAGCAACATATGGCGCAACATATTTGCCTGGATTTGCTATCGCCACTGCCGGCGGCGGCAATGGTAATTATGACTTATCTGCAAGACAAGACTATGAAGTGATTTATCCACAAACAACAGACGAAGAATACTATTGGGATTACGAATCTGGTGTGTTTGTTATGTTTGGAGATCCTAATAGTACGGTTCGTTCAATACTTTTAGCAGGAGGATCAGGTAACTATACTCACTCTGTATATTTGTTCAAAGGATTTAGATATAATGGTGCAATAGGTTTACAGAGTTATTCTAGTGGTACTGGTTCTGCTCTAACAGTAATAGATGAAACAACTACTTTATCTACTGCAACAACTAAACTTACCTTTGCAGGTGCAGGAATAACTGCAACAGAACCTGGTGCTTCTGATGAAATTTTAGTAACAGTACCAGGAGGCGCATCTGCATTAGATGATTTATCTGATGCAACTATAGCAAGTGTAGCAGGCGGTGAAATTCTAACGTATAATTCTGGTACATCTCAATGGAATAATTCCGATACAATTGCCGGTGATCTTACTATTACTGGCGATCTTACTGTAAGTGGTACTACAAGTACTATTAATTCTGCAACCCTTGAAGTAATCGATTCAATTATATTTGAAGGTTCAACTTCTGACACAATTACAACAACATTAACAGTTACTGACCCTACTACAACAAGTAAAATTTGGACAATACCTGATGCAACTGATACTTTTGTTGGAAAAGATACAACAGATACCCTTACTAATAAAACTTTAACAAGTGCTATTTTAAACTCAACCATATCTGGAACATCTATTAAAGATGAGAATGATATGTTATCTGATTCGGCGAGCCATTTAGCAACTCAACAATCAATTAAAGCGTATGTAGATGGACAAACTTCTTCATTAACAGTAGCAGAAGTAAATGATCCTAGTGCTAATGTTAGTGTAGCATCCGTAAGTCAAATACAATTTGATGTAGCCAGCGGATTTGCTTTAACTGATGTAAGTAGTGGTATTGTTAAAGTTGCAATGGAAAGCACATTTAAAAAGTGGAATATATCAGGACAAGATACACTAATAGCAACAGCAGTTGACGAAGTTACATTAGCAGAAGGTGCCGGTATAATATTAACTACAACAGCACCACCAAGTACTACACAAACATACTATGTAATAGTTAACAGTAATGCATATGAAATTTGGTCAGGTGCAGGAAACAATAATGGAACAGCGGCCGGTACACAACTTACTTCTTTAAATTTTATTTCGGCAGGTACATATGTTTTTAATTTAGAAGATACAACATTAGCAAGTAATCAATTTGAACTTTCTAGTATTGCTCCAGATGGGGCAATTTATACTAATGGTGTTACTTATGGTGAGTCTAGTGGTAGTAGAATTGCTGATGGTTCAGCAGGAGCATTTTTACAAATAAAAGGAAAAAACAATACAGCAACTCCATTATATGATTTTAGTGATTCTAATAATAATTATACTTCTAGTGCGACTATAACTGCTCAACAAAAAACACTAACAATTGCATCAACTTCGAGCGGAACTTTGGCTGGTTTGTCTGATACAACCATTAATGCTCCAGCCGATACTGAAATTTTAACATATAGCAGTGGAAAATGGATTAATGCGGCAGGCGGAGGAGTTAATTTAAGTGCGGTTGCCCAGGACATAATACCTGACGCCGACGAAACAAGAGACTTAGGTTCATCTGATAAAAAATGGGATGAGCTTTACTTATCAGGTAATCATTTACAGTTAGGTAATGCAACTATTAAGTCAACGTTAGCAGGCGCAATTAAATTTTATATTGTACCGACAACAACATCAGCAACATTAACCACTGTAGGAACTACAGTAACGTTATCTAGTGGTAGTTGGGGTCCTTTAGGTATAGTTGCAGGTACTGAAATAATTGCTGCCGGCCAAACAAAAATAGTTCAAGGATTAACAAACAACATCACTTTGGTTATTGATACAGCATTTACAACTGATTTAAGTAATGAAGCAAGTTGGACATATCAAACACCCGGTCCGTCTACTACTGCAACAACTGGTTTAACTGATGTTAGTTCTACTCCACCAACTCCTAATGCATTTTTAGTATATGATGGTGTAAACAGCGAATATGTTGCTGGTGCATATACTCAAAATGTAGTTGAAGCATTTACAGGTCATACAACCAATACGTATGTTACCTTAGTAAATTCTGTAGCAAATGTAAGTAATCTTCTTGTTTTTGTTGAAAGTGTATTTCAACCAGCAAGCACTCTTTCATATGATAATAGTACTAAACAATTAACATTTACAGGTGCGGCATCAGGTGATTTAAATGGTAAAGAAATTGTTGTTGTACATTTGGCCGCGGCAACATTAAATGATATTACGCCAGATCAAATTCATCCAAATTCGTTTGCAGTTCAAACAGCAACAGGTACAGGAAGTAACCCACAAAATATTATATTAACTGACGAAGTGAGTACTGAAAACCAATTACTTGTTACAGTAGACAACGTTATGCAAACACCTGGATCAGGTAATTCGTATACAGTAGCCACAGTAAGCAATGTAAGTACGTTAACTTTTGCAATTGCTCCAGTTTTAAATGCGGAAATAGTAATACGATATTTAGGTGTTCAAGGAGAAACGGTTCCTGTCACTTCATGGTTTAATTTATCTCAAGTTTCTGGAACAGCATTTATATCAACTGACGCAAATAAATTTGTAAAAGTTAATTCGGCATATAATGGATTAGAATATGATACAGTAACAATGCCAAGTGTATTTACAGGTGCTAATGGTTCGGCTGGATCAACAGGATTAGTACCTGCTCCTGCGGCAAATGATGCTCAGAACGATAAGTTTTTAAAAGCAGATGCTACTTGGACAACAGTTACCACCGATTTAGTAGGTGATACTACACCGCAACTAGGTGGAGATTTAGATTTAAACAATAAGGATATTACAGGTACAGGTGGCATACCAGCGGCTAATCTTACTGGCATTATACCTGATGCCCAGATGCCTAATTTGACTGGCGACATTACAACTGTTGAAGGTGCTGTAGCTACCACTATTGCAGTAGATGCAGTAGATATTCCAATGTTATCTGCTACAGGTACGGCTTCTAGTACAACATTCCTTCGTGGAGATAATAGTTGGACAACAGTTACTACCGATTTAGTAGGTGATACTACTCCTCAACTTGGAGGAGATTTAGATGTAAATGGAAAAAGTATAGTATCTCTTTCAAATGGAAATATTGCAATAACACCTCATGGAACTGGTAAAGTAGTAATTGCAGGTAATTTACAGGTAACAGGCACAACAACAACTATCGATTCAGTCAATCTTGCTGTTGCAGATAACATAATTGTTATTAATGATGGCGAAAGTGGTCCCGGAGTATCAGCAGGTTCAGCAGGTATTGAAATAGATAGAGGTCCCGGTGCAGATAATGCTACAATAAAATGGAATGAAACAGACGATATATTTGAATTTAAAGTTGGTTCTGATATAGCAAATCTTAAAACAACCGGAACAAATGTACAACGACAACGTTATATAGCAACCGCAAGTCAAACACAATTTTCAATTGCATATACAGAAAATGATCAAGTAGATGTTTATTTAAATGGTTTAAAATTAGCAATTTCAGACTATACAGCGACCACAGGGACTTATATCACACTTGGGGTAGGTGCGAGTGTTGGCGATATTGTAGAATGCATGGCCTTCAACCTTGCTCTGTTGCAGAAGGCATCATATACACGCTATAATTATAGCATAGATGGCTCCACTTATGCAACCACAAATCCTACTTTTCCAAATATAAATCACCAGTCGGATCAAGTAGATGTGTTTGTTAATGGTTTAAAAATTCATCCAACAGATTATTCATCAACTTCAGGAACAAGTGGATCTATACAATTAAGTATGACACTTACTGTAGGAGATTTAGT
>Ga0310123_10004177_pt1 | contig 10962 bp, 7 predicted proteins | sample CB6_AW_1057_MG_FD_203505 | JGI IMG/M metagenome (GOLD analysis project Ga0310123, IMG submission 203505) | Marine microbial communities from Western Arctic Ocean, Canada - CB6_AW_1057 | ecosystem: Environmental > Aquatic > Marine > Oceanic | place: Canada: Western Arctic Ocean | collected...
ATCTCGCCGATAATGACGAGGGCCTTCGTCTCGGGATCTCCCACAAACGCTTCCAGGCAGTCGACGAAGCTGGTCCCGATCAGCGGGTCGCCACCGATCCCGACGCAGGTGGTCTGGCCGATCCCGGCGTTGGTGAGATGGAAGACGGCCTCGTACGTCAGTGTCCCGGAGCGTGAGATCACGCCGACCGGGCCGGGCGCGACGATCTGGCCGGGGAGGATCCCCACCTTGCACTCGCCGGGCGAGATCAGCCCGGGGCAGTTGGGTCCCAGGAGGCGCGCGCCCTTGTCACGCACGAAGGCGTGCACGCGCGCCATGTCGATCACCGGCACCCCCTCGGTGATCGCCACGATCAGAGGGATCCCGGCGTCCGCCGCCTCCATGATGGCGGCGGCCGCGCCGGCCGGCGGGACGTAGATCACGGAGGTGTTCGCCCCCGTCTCCCGTACCGCCTGATCCATGCTGTTGAAAATCGGGACCTGCTGCCCGTTCGGTCCGGCGAAGCTCTGGCCCCCCTTGCCGGGGGTCACCCCGGCCACCACCCGGGTGCCGTACTCCATCATCTGGGTGGTGTGGAAGGATCCGTCCCGTCCGGTGATCCCCTGGACCACTAGGCGCGTGTTCTTGTTGATGAAGATCGACATCGCTCAGATTCGTCGTCGGGGTTCGTGACTAGGCGTCGTGGGCGAGCTCCACGGCCTTCTTCACCACCTCATCCATCGAGGTGTACGCGCTGTAGCCCGCCTCCTTCAGGATCTCGACCCCGATCTGCTCGTTCGTGCCCGTGAGCCGGATTACGATCGGGATCTCGATCTGGATGCGGCGGGTTGCCTCGACGATGCCTTTCGCCACGTCATCGCAGCGCGTGATCCCGCCGAAGATGTTGAAGAGGGTCACCTTCACATTGGGATCGGCGGTGATGATCTGGAGCGCGGCCACGACCTTGTCCGGGTTCGAGGAGCCGCCGATGTCGAGGAAGTTGGCGGGCTCGCCTCCGTAGAAGTGCACGAGGTCCATCGTGGCCATGGCGAGACCGGCCCCGTTCACGCAGCAGCCCACGTCGCCGTCGAGCTTCACGTAGCTGAGCCCCGCCTCGCGCGCGCGCGTCTCGGCCGGCGGCTCGGCCGAGCTGTCCCGATATTCGGCCACGTCGGGCCTCCGGAACAGCTCGTTGTCGTCGACGGACACCTTGGCGTCGATCGCCTTCACTTCCCCCCCGGGGGTCACGATCAGCGGGTTGATCTCCGCCATCGAGGCCCCGGCATTCACGAACGCGTGCCAGAGCTGCTCGACGATGCGCGCCGCCTGCTTGATCTGGCCGGGATCGTCGTAGAGGAAGTCCGCCAGCCAGTATGCCTGGTGCGGGAGAAGACCGTAGCGCGGATCGACGTGCAGCTTGCGCAGCTTCTCCGGGGTGGTGCGCGCCACCTCCTCGATGTCGATCCCGCCGGCGGCGGACGCCATGAAGAGCGGCGCCTGCCTCTCCCGGTCCACCAGCACGCCCAGGTACGCCTCGCTGGCGATCTCCTCCGCAGGGGTGACCAGCACCTTCCCCACGGTCAGCCCCTTGATCTCCATCCCCAGGATCTTATCGGCATGCGCGCGGGCTTCCTCGGGCGTCTTGGCGAGCTTGACGCCGCCCGCCTTGCCGCGCCCGCCTGCGTGGACCTGGGCCTTCACGACCACGGTGCCGCCGAGCTTCCGGGCGATCGCTTCCGCTGCGGCCGCCGTCTCCGCCACCTCGCCCGGCGGAACCAGAATTCCGGCCCCGCGGAAAAGCTCCTTCGCCTGGTACTCGTGGATGTCCATCACGCCGCTCGGGTGTAGTCGGATCCCAGGGTTGGGAGGCCGGAGCGCCGCCGGAGAGACCCGAAGGCGCGCGCAGAGCCCGGGTAAGCTATGCCACGGGGCAGGTGCGATCAACGGCGCGGGCGTGCCGGAAATGGAACGCGGATCAGCGCTGCGAGGTCCCGGGGATGTCCGGGACTTCGATGGGGATGGCTTCCGAGGGATCCGGAGCGCCTGGGGTGGCGCGGTCGAGCCGCTCCAGCAGGTCCTCGAGCTCCTGCAGCGCGGTCCCGAAGCCCAGCCAGTCCCCCTCCCGGAGGCGGGCCTCGGCGCGCCGCAGGAGGTCGAGCGCCTCGCTGGGCCAGCGTTCTCCCGGGCCGGCGGTGGGGAGCGCCACCGTCGCCGGGTCGGTCACCGTCACCTTCCTCCCGCTGAAGGCGCCCACGGCCTCCTCCAGGGTCGGCTCCATCACCACACCGACCCCATCGCTCACGATGAAGCGGCGGAGCTCCGGGATCGCGTCCGAGGCGGCCGCAAGGTACAGCGCCTCCATGTAAAGGAGGTGCTCCCCGACCGGGACGACGTGGAGGTGGCCGGTCCAGACCTGGCTCCCCCCGGTGCGCCAGAGGGAGAGCTGCTGGGAGATCACCGGGTCCTGCTCAACCAGCGCCTCCACCTGGCGCGGACCGGGCGCCTGATCCTCGACCGCGATGTTGTGGAGGAACAGCTCGCTTCGTCCGTCCGGCCCGACCCGCCCGTACAGCATGGCGGTCAGGTTCTGCCGCGCCGAGGGCACGAAGACGGTGCTCAGGACGAAGGTAGGGCCGGCCTCACCGGGTAGTCGGAGGAGGCCATACTCCGGCTGATACGGCACCGGCGCGTCGCCCCGGCCCAGCTCGGTGGGGATGTTCCAGGCGTCCGACTGCGCGTGGAACACCTGCGCGCTCTCCTGGTGGTACTGCCGCAGTACCTCCGCCTGGAGAGCCATCAGCCGGCGCGGGTACCGGAGGTGCTCGCGCAGGCCGGCTGGCATGTCGTCGAACGGGCGGAAGACCCCCGGAAACGCCCGGTCGTACGCGGCGAGGAGCGGGTCGTCGCCGGGCATCCGGTAGAACGTCACCTCGCCGGTCACCCCGTCCACGACGACCCGAGCGCTGTTGCGGACGTACGCGACCGGTCGGTTGGCCTCGAGCTGGTGCGGCCGGGACAACGGGAAGTTGCGGGTGGCGGTGAAGCCCTCGAGGACCCAGACGATCTGCCCGTCGTGGACCACTGGATACGCAGGCTCGGGGTAGCGGAGCTGCGGAAAGATCTCCCGCACGCGCCGCGTGACCTCCCGGTGAATCACCATCCGGCTCGTGCGCCCGACCTCCGCCGCGAACAGCAGATTCGGCTCGCCCAACTCCCATGCGAACGAGAGCGTGCGGAGGGGCGAGGAGAGGAGCACCCCCTCGGGAAAGTGGGCGCCGGGCGTTCCGGGGGTCGAGTCCGGCGCCAGGAAGCTCGTGGCGCTCGGATTCAAGATCGCGTACTGCTTGGGGCGCACGCCGAAGTAGACCGCCGAGTGCTCGAGCCGGAGCCCCTCGGGACCGTTCGAGCCGGCCTCGAAGCGGGGCGGAATGCCGGAGAGGATCGGGATCGGCTGCCCTTCCGGGGTGCGTTCGGTCGCGTCGCTGGCCACGGCGCCCATCCCCGCCAGGAACTGCTGCCGCAGGTGGAGGTTCTGCCAGTTCGGATCCTCGATCCCGCTCGGATCGACCTCCCGGACGGCCAGCGCCACCACCCTCGCCCCTCCCGTCGCCGGATAGCGATCGACGACTGGCTCCGCGAAGTCGTAGTAGCGGAACCGGGCCTCCAGCTGACGATAGGCGCTGAGCAACGGCTCACGCGACCAGACGGGCAGCCCCGAGAACTGCGCGGCCGCCGTCTCCCAGTCCACCCCACGGGGGGGCGCGTAGTGGAAGCGCGCGCTCTGCAGCTCGTCCAGCGCGAAGCCCCGGCGGCTGTACTCGATGTTCGTCTCGATGTACGGCGCCTCCCGCGACAGCTCGTTCGGCTCGACCCGAAAGCGCTGCACGAACGACGGGTAGAACTGGACGCCCAGGATCCCGCCGGCCGCAACTGCACCCAACCCGGCCAACACGGGGACCGCCCGGTTGCGCACCGCTCCCCACAGCACCGCTGCCGCGGCACCCAGGGTGACCAGGGTAATCATCTGGAGGGCGGGCAGGCGCGCCTCGGCGTCCGCGTAGCCGAAGATCCCCTGCACCTCCGACGTGCCGTTCAGCAGCAGCAGGTAGCGGCCCAGCCAGAACCGGGCGGCGACCAGGGCGAGGAAGGCCGCGACCAGCGAGCCCAGGTGGACGCGGGGGAGGTCGGTCATGACCAGGCTGCCCCGTCCCCAGCGCAGCGCCCCGGTGGCCGCGTAGCCGCCGAGGGACACGGTGAACACCATGAAGACCAGGAGCAGGGCGAGCAGCAATCCGGCGCGCAGGAGCGGAAGCTGGAAGACGTAGAAGGTGAGGTCGAGCGCGAACACCGGATCGCGGACGCCCCACGCCGGAGCCGTGAGTGCCAGGAGCGTGTTGATCCCCACGCTCCCCACCACCGACCCCCCGAACCACAGTCCCATCACTCCGGACAGGGCGGCCGCCCCCCAGAGCGCGTACGATCTGGGCAGCTGCTCCGCGATCTCCAGGTCGCCGAAGCGGCGCTTGATTTGGATCGAGCCCAGCGTGTGGACCACCAGGCGCAGGTTGAGGAAGAGCACGACCGCGACCACAGCGGCCACCAGGAACCGCATCCCCCACGCCCAGCCGATCCTGCGCCACAGCAGGTCCTCGTAGCCGATGCTCCGGAACCAGAGGACGTTGACGTGGAGCGATGCCAGCACGCGGAGCGCCACGAGCAGGAAGCCGAGGACCGCCGCGATCGTGATCGCGAGCTTGCCCCCGCGGAGGGAGCGCAGCCTCCCGAACGAGGAGCGGAGCGAGCGAGCCAATGCGCTAGTGAGCGGCGGCGACCAGATCCACACCCTGGAGGCGCAGGAACTCCTCCATGGCCTGGCGAATCTCGTCGAGCCGCTCCCGGGTGCGCGCCTCGTAGCGGAGCACGAGAACGGGCTGCGTGTTGGAGGCCCGGAGCAGTCCCCACCCATCACCGAACAGGACGCGCACGCCGTCGACGTCCACCACCTCGTGCTCGGCTGCGAAGTACGCGCGCGCAGCCCGCACCACCTTCCACTTCGCTTCCTCTGTCACCTCCACGCGAATCTCTGGGGTGGACACGTAGGGGGGGAACTCCGCAATGCGCGCCGACAAGGACTGGTCGGAGCGCGCGACCAGGTCGATGAGGTAGCAGGCGTCAAAGAGTGCGTCGTCGAAGCCGTAGTACAGGTCACCCCCCACGCAGATGTGGCCGGACAACTCACCCGCGAGCGGAGCGCCCGTCGCGCGCATCTTCTCCTTTATCAGGGAGTGCCCGGTCTTCCACATGATTGGCTCGCCGCCCGCCGCAGCGAACACCTCGGGGAGCACCTGCGAGCACTTGACGTCGAAGACGAGCTTCTGTCCCCGTCTTTTGCGGGCGAGCAGATCCAGCCCAAACAGGAGCAGGACCAGATCCCCGCGCACCACGGAGCCCTGCTCGTCCACGACTCCCAGCCGGTCCGCGTCGCCGTCGAACGCCACGCCCAGCGCGCACCCCTCCGCCTGCACCGTGGCGATCAGGTCGACCAGGTTCTCGTCGACCGTCGGATCTGGGTGGTGGTTCGGGAAGGTGCCGTCCGACTGACAAAAGAGGGGGAGCACGTCCGCGCCGAGTGTGGTGAGCAGGCGCTCGGCCACCAGTGCGCCGCTGCCGTTACCGCAGTCCACAGCGACTTTGACCGGACGGGCCAACCGGAAGCGGCCGGCGACGTCGGCGATGTAGGCGTCGCTCACGTCCTCTGCTACGTAGCCGCCCGCGCCCGACGCGAGCGGGCCGTCCTCGATCCGATCGCGGAGCGCCCGGATGGTCGCACCGTAGGTCGCGTGACCCCCCACGGTCATCTTGATCCCGTTCCACTCGGGCGGGTTGTGCGAGCCGGTGATCTGCACTGCTCCGTCCAGCCCGCGCGTCGTCTCAGCCCAGTAGACCATCGGGGTCGGGACGGTCCCGATGTCCAGCACGTCCACCCCGGCGGCGCGGATTCCCCGCACGAGCGCCTGCCCCAACTCCGGAGAGCTGGGCCGGTTGTCGCGCCCGACTACAACGCGTGGCCGCTCCTTCCCGGTCTGCTCGCGGATCACCGAGCCATACGCCCGGCCGACCGGCTCGGAGACCTCCGGGCCGAAATCACGACCCACGATGCCGCGGATGTCGTACTCTCGGAAGATGTGAGCTGCCAGCGCCATGCGGGCTCGGAGCTCTCCGTAGCGGGTGGAGCGGGGGTATGATCTCTGGCTACCCGCCGGCTTCCAGCGGGTTCGCCGCGGCGCTGGCTCCTGCAGGCTCCAAACGGTACGTGAGCCAGCCGCAACCGGGATCACGGGCGCTCCGGCGACGTCGTGTTGATGATCGGCACCACCAAGGGGGCTTTCCTGCTGCGCTCGGACGCGCGCCGCTCGCGCTGGGAGATGCAAGGGCCCCACTTCACCGGCGAGGAAGTGTACGCGCTCGCGCTCGATCAACGGAGCGGAAGGCGTACGCTCTGGGCGGTGCCCAGCAGCCCCTGGTGGGGCGTGACGCTCCGGCGCTCGGACGATCTGGGCGCGACCTAGACGGACCACGAGGCGATTCCGCTTCGCTTCCCCGAGGAGTCTGGGCTCGCCCTCAAGCGTGTCTGGCAGATCACGCCCGGGAGGCAGGCGGAGCCGGAGCGCCTCTTCCTCGGGGTCGAGCCGTCCTGCCTGTTCGAGAGCACCGACGGAGGCGGCTCGTGGCGGCCGGTGGAAGGCTACCTCAAGCACGAGCACCGGCAGTTCTGGACTCCCGGAAACGGCGGGCTCTGCCTGCACACGATCCTGCTCGATCCGGCGCACTCCGAGCGCATGCTCGCTGCCCAGTCGACGGGGGGCGTGTACCGCACCGAGGACGGGGGAGCGAGCTGGCGGCCCCGCAACCAGGGGGTGCGGGCGGACTTCCTGCCCGAGAAGTATCCCGAGTACGGGGCAGTGCGTGCACAAGGTCGTGCACCACGAGGCCCGTCCCGAGCGCTTCTACCTCGAGAACCACGGAGGGCTCTACCGGAGCGACGACTGGGGCGACCGCTGGGAGGACATCGTGGACGGGGTCCCATCGGACTTCGGCTTCGCGATGGCGATCCATCCCGCCGACCTGGAGACGGTCTACATCCTGCCGCTGGACGGGGAGGGCCGCCGGCCGGTGGGCGTGAAGCTCCAGGTGCACCGTACGCAGGATGGGGGCGCGTCCTGGGAGGGGCTGGGGAACGGCCTGCCGCAGGAGGACGCGTACGAGACCACACTGCGCGACGGCATGGACACGGACACGCTCGATCCCTCCAGAATCTATTTCGGGACCCGCAGCGGCAAGATCTACGGCTCGAGCGATGAGGGCGAGACGTGGACGCTGATCAAGGACGGCCTGCCGCCGGTTCTGTGTATGAAGGCGGCCGTGTTTCCGTGAGACGCCGACGGGGGGGGCTCGCACGATCGCGCCCGAGGCGCGACGTGAGCGTCACTCTCATCGTCCCCGCCGCGCTCCGCGACCTCTCCGGCGGTCGAAGCCCGCCTGGAGTTAGGCCCCGAAGTGGAGACGGTCGCCGATGCGCTCGGGCGTCTGCGCGAGAGCGCCCCAGGGGTCTACCTTCGCATGGTGACCGAAGCCGGGGAGGTCCGCCCGCACGTGAACGTGTTCCTGGGCGCCGACGACATCCGCTGGATGCGCGGCCTCGACCCGTCCGCCCCCGAAGGCGGCGAGCTGTTCATCCTGCCCGCAGTCAGCGGGGGCTAGGCCACCTCCTCGGGTGCCACAAGATCCGTTTCAAGGATGTCGAAGATGAGCCAGCCGTCCCCTCCGACGCAGATGCGCTGACGGACCGTAGCATCTGCGGAGGCGTTCTAGATATCTCGCGGTGACGCGCCGCGTGCTTGGGCGAGCCGTGGATATAGACGGGACGAAGGCTACGGCTCTACCCCCGCCACTCCCCCCAGCGCGGCGAGCCCGGCGACGCTCCGCCGGGCGAAATCGAGCGCGGGCCCCGGGAAGATGCCGAGCCACAGCACGACCGCCGCCCCTACGACCAGCGCAAGCCACATCGGCAGCGGGACAGACAGCTCCGCGCTGCCGCCCTCCCCCTCCGCCGACTCACGCATCCAGGCGTACCACGCCAGCTTCAAGTAGTAAGCGTACGAGATCACGGTCGTGAGCACGAGGATCACGGACAGCCGCCACAGCCCCGCGTCCATGGCTCCGAGCAGGAGCTGGAACTTTGCCATGAACCCACCCGTGCCCGGAAAGCCCGCGAGCGAGAGCAGGAACAGGGTCATCAGGAGCGCCAGCGCGGGCTGGGTGCGTCCGAGCCCCGCGTAGTCCTCGAGCTCGAGCCGCTCCTCGCCCTGGTTGGCGACGACGATCACGACTGCGAATACCCCCAGGTTCATGACTGCGTAGACGAGCAGGTAGAAGAGCGCCGCCCCGGCCGCGATCTCGTTCGCGGCCACGATTCCCACGAGCAGGTATCCCGTGTGCGCGACGCTCGAGTAGGCGAGCATCCGCTTCACGTTGGTCTGCACCAGCGCGATCAGATTGGCCACGACCATGGTGATCGCGGCCAGGCACCACATGACCAGGTACCAGCTCGCGTACGCGTCCTGGAAGGAGACCAGGAAGACACGAAAGAACGCGGCGAACGCCGCCGCCTTTACGCCGGCCGACATGAAGGCGGTGACCGGCGCGGGCGCGCCCTCGTACACGTCGGGCGTCCACATGTGGAACGGAACCGCGGAGACCTTGAAGGCGAACCCGACCCCCAGCAGGGCAATTCCGAAGATCAGGAAGGCGCCGCGCGCGCTGCCGTCCGCCACCGCCGCGCCGATCGCGGGCAGGTGCGTGCTTCCGGTGGCCCCGTACACGAGCGCGATCCCGTACAGGAAGAAGCCCGTCGAGAACGCGCCCAGGAGGAAGTACTTGAGCCCGGCCTCCGCCGAGCGGCGATCCCGGCGGTTGAAGGCCGAGAGCGCGTACACCGCGACCGACATCACCTCGAGGCCCAGGAAGACCACGATCAGGTCGCGCGCCCCGGCCATGAACATCATTCCGGCCGTGGACAGGAGGATGAGCCCGTAGTACTCGCCCGCCTGGAGCCGCTGCCGCCAGACGTACGCGAGGGAGATCAAGATCCCTAGCGCCGCGGCGACCAGGAAGATCCAGTTCGCGAACAGGCGGAATCCGTCCACGGCGATCATCGCGTCCGTGCCGACCTCACGCACGCCGTAGAGCCATCCGTTGGCGACGGCCGCGAGCGCCACGCCCCCCAGCGCGAGCCAGCCGAGGTCCCAGGCCCGGCTACCGTCATCGATCCCGGGAGACTCGCGGCTACGCTCGTCGCCGTGCCCGGAGACCCCGGCCACGAGCACGATCATCCCCCACACGCACAGGACGATCTCGGGCAGGAGCGCCCACACGTAGTCGATGTTACCGGCGAAGTCGAGGACCATGGGGCTAGTCCCCGACCTGGACCGCGGCCGCCGCGGACACCGCGGGACGCTCTGTCACCGACTCGAGCAGCACCTGCACCGAGGGCTCCATGCGCCGCAGGAAGGGGGCGGGCTGTACGCCGATCCAGATCATGAGCACGACCATCGGCACCAGAATGACCAACTCCCGGCGGGAGAGGTCCGGCATCCCCCGGTTCTCCTCGCGCTCAATCCGATTGAAGAACATCCGCTGCACCATGGGCAGCATGTAGTAGGCGGCGAAGATCACGCCCAGAGCCGCGATTCCCGCCGTCCATGGATGGGTCTCGAAGGTCCCGAGGAGGACCAGGAACTCGCCGACGAAGCCGCTCGTACCGGGGAGCCCGATCGAGGCCAGCGCGGTGATCACGAACGCGGTGGCGAGCCATGGTGCGACCGCGGCAATGCCGCCGAAGTCCTCGATCAGGCGCGTGTGGCGCCTCTCGTACAGCATCCCCAACAGGAGGAACAGCGCGCCCGTGGTGATCCCGTGCGAGATCATTACGAGCAGCGCGCCCTGGATGCCGTTCACCGTCAGCGCGAAGATCCCGATCACCACGAATCCCATGTGAGCCACCGACGTGTACGCGACCAGCTTCTTGGCGTCCGGCTGGACGGCGGCCACCAAGGCTGCATACAGGATCCCGATCACGCCGAGCAGCAGCATCAGCCCGACGACGGTCGGATGCTGGGCCGCATCCGGGAAGAGCGGGAGCAGGAAGCGCACGAACCCGTACGTCCCCATCTTCAGCAGAACCGCGGCCAGCATGACCGATCCGGGGGTGGGCGCCTCCACGTGGGCGTCCGGCAGCCAGGTGTGCAGCGGGAAGACGGGCACCTTGATTGCGAACGCGAGCGCGAACGCGGCGAACAGCCAGAGCTGCTCCACCAGCGTCAGCTCCACCTGGAGCAGCTCGGCGAAGGCGAAGCTGCCGAGTCCCGCCCTGAAGTACAGGTACAGGATCGCCACCAGCATGAGCAGCGATCCGAAGGCTGTGTACAGGAAGAACTTGACCGCCGCGTAGATCCGCCGCTCCCCTCCCCACACCCCGACGATGAAGTACATCGGGACCAGAGTTAGCTCGAAGAACACGTAGAAGAGGAACAGGTCGAGGGCCAGAAACACGCCCAGGATCCCCGTCTCGAGCAGGAGCATGAGCGCGTAGAACCCCTTCTCCTGCTTGCGGACGTAGTTGAACGATCCGAGGATCGCGACCGATGTGGTAAAGGTGGTAAGCAGCACCATGAACAGGCTGATCCCGTCCAGGCCCACCGCGTAGCTGACCCCCCACCCCGGAATCCACGGCACGCTGCTGGTCATCTGCATGCCCGGCGCGACCTCGAACGCCCACCAGAGCCCGAGCGAGAGCGCGAATACCACGGCTGACCACCAGAACGCCACGTGCTTGGCGCGCTCCGCCGGGGCGGCGAGCACGACACCCATCCCCACCAGGGGGAGCCAGATCAGGGCGTGGAGGATCCAACTCTCGTAACCAAT
>Ga0310123_10004178_pt1 | contig 10962 bp, 8 predicted proteins | sample CB6_AW_1057_MG_FD_203505 | JGI IMG/M metagenome (GOLD analysis project Ga0310123, IMG submission 203505) | Marine microbial communities from Western Arctic Ocean, Canada - CB6_AW_1057 | ecosystem: Environmental > Aquatic > Marine > Oceanic | place: Canada: Western Arctic Ocean | collected...
GCGTATTGACGTACGTGTAAACCGGAATCTCGAACTCACGGATCCGCGTGATGATCTCCTCGGTGATGTCCAGGCGTCCGCCAGGCGTGTCCATATCCAGGATCAGCGCCTTTACCTTCGAATCGCGGGCCCGCTCGAAGCCGCGGCGTAAAAAGAACAGCATGGATTTGTCAATCGGCCCCCGCAGCGGCAGAATGACAACCCTGCCGCCGTCGCCGACGTCTCCGGGTGCCAGGCCAGGGGCCGCCTCGTCGGCTGCCCCGCCGATGGTGGCCGCGGCGGCCGCGAAAGCCAATGCAAGGGAGGCGAAATTTGGTTTCTTGATCATCGGTCGCATCGGGTTGTTGCTATCGGGATGACGAGATCCATCGTCCATATTATTTTCGACACCCCGGCGAGTCCGAAATCAACGAGTTTCGGCTCGAAGTTGGTATCCAAAAGGACGTTGGAAGGCTTCACATTGCGATGGATGAGCCCTGGTTGTGCGCATAGTCCAAGGCCCAGCACAACTTGAGGATCATCGATTTCGGCGCATTCGGCCGCATCGAGCCCTTGAGCTCAACATACTGGCCGAGGGTAACCGGCGGCAGCGGGTCCTCGTTGGAATCGCTCGGCAGGATGTCCGGCCCGGCAATGTACCCAATGGACACGTAATTACCGCGCCGGTCCTGACCGACATCGTAAATGCTGACAATGTGATAATGCCCCAGCGTGACGATATCGCGGGCCTCTTCGAGATAGCGGCGGTGGGTCAGCTTGCTGTCGGGCGCATCCACTTCCAAGCGTTTGACGGCGACATGCCGATTGAGCTTCGTGTCGTCGGCAAAATAGACGATCCCCATGGTACCGCGGCCGATTTACTCGAGGAATTGAAAACAACCGCCGATCACCTTCTCACCCAACCCGGATGGTCGCGTACCGCGCCGCTTTCCCTCGCGACCGTACGCGTTCAATTTGGTCTCAAGTTTTGTCCGCTTTGATCCCATGGATCGGCCTGTTAACAATAAGCGGCCGGACGAATCATTCCATCGGGCGGGTTAACTACTCAAGTGGCGGGCGGACCCGCCCTCATCCCGCATGCGGGACTACGGCGCGGCAAGCGATAGACGGTGGAGGGAGAAGATCCGGCCAACGTCCGTCGCCTGCTCACGGAAATGGCCTTTGTGAATCTGCCGTCAGACGCTGGAACTCAGGCGCGACCGTCCACCTTCCACCTGAATAGTTACCATGCGGGTAACTATTGACAAAACGATGTGGAATCCGTCCGGCCCCTTACCTCCGCGATAATATGAGTTTTTTTTAGACTATTTCAAATGCCCGGCGTTTATTTCCGAACCCGACCGGTTATTATAAACGTTTCGCTCGACAGCCAAAATGTTGTAACCCTTGCCACGAGCTACAACAGTCCCGCTCGTGGGTGGGATTTCCCAGGGATTTCCGTGGGCTGACGGATGTCGGCTCTTACCGAGTGACTTCGTTTTTACCGATGTCGATTCTCTTGTCTCTATGACTTCTTGTCGTGTCGTAATTCGGCCAAATTCCCCCCTGGGGGAAATGTTTTCGACGCTCGGCACCCTCATGCATACCCGATTGGAAATCTCGACGCTATCGGCCCGCCGCGACGTGCGCGGTGATAATCTTTGCGCGCAGATCCGCCAGGTCCTCGGACTTAGCGTCGATACCATTCGTTGCCGCAATGTCTTTTCCATCTTTGCCGATCTCGACCGCCGGGAATCAAAAGAACTGGTCGAAGCGATCGCCAATCCCGTCATTGAACGGGGTATTGTCGGCGAAACCGATACGGTTTCCTTTGACTGGATCATCATCGTCGGTTTCCTTCCCGGCGTGACCGACAACGTCGCCAATACGTTCCGCGTTGCGTTTCGCGACGTGCTCGGCCGGCCGCTGGCCGCCGAAGACCGCGTTCACAGTTCGCTCGAGTATCTGATCAGCAACGTCGAGGTCACACGCCGGGATGTCGAGAATGTCGCCTTCAAACTCATCGCTAACCCCTTGATTCACAACATCGTCATCCTCTCCCGGCTCGATTGGAAACTGGATGGCCTGCCCCTCAATAATCCCGTTGTCGCCGACGATGCCGGTACCAGTGTCCAGACGTTCGACCTGAACGTTCCCGATGACGCCCTCGTAGACCTTAGCAATGAGCACACGTGGGCGCTCTCACGCGAGGAAATGCTGGCCATCAAGGATCACTTCCATCGTCATGGTGAAGCAGCCGATCGGCGAGCCGTCGGCCTGGGGCCGAATCCCACGGATGTGGAAGTCGAGATGCTGGCCCAGACCTGGTCGGAGCATTGCAAGCACAAGATTTTCAATGCCGTGATCGACTACACCGATGCCGACGGCGCCACGGAGACCATCGACGGCTGTTACGGCGACTTCATCAAGAAGAGCACGGCCGAGATCGGCGAGTCAGTCGGCTGGCTGGTCTCGGTGTTCAGCGACAATGCGGGCGTCATCGCTTTTAACGATGATTATCACCTGGTTTACAAAGTCGAGACCCACAACAGCCCCTCGGCCCTCGATCCATACGGCGGCGCCATGACGGGCATCGTCGGCGTTAATCGCGATACCCTTGCGACCGGCATTGGTGCCACCCTCCTGGTCAACGTCTGGGGTTATTGTCTGGCCTCACCCTTTACCGATAATGCGGACGTTCCCGACGGTATCATGCACCCGCGACGTATCCGCGACGGCGTCCATCTCGGCTGTATTGAAGGCGGCAACCAGAGCGGCATTCCCTACGGTCTGGGCTGGGAATATTTCGACGAGCGTTTCATGGGCAAGCCCCTGGTCTTCTGCGGCACCGTCGGCCTGCTGCCGACAACCGTGAACAATCAACCCGGGCAGGACAAGGACATCCGGCCGGGGGACCTGATTGTCATGGTGGGCGGACGCATCGGCAAGGATGGAATTCACGGCGCCACATTCTCCAGTGAAGAGCTGCACCAGTTCTCGCCGGTGCAAGCCGTGCAGATTGGCGATCCCATTACCCAGAAAAAGATGAGCGACTTCCTGCACGAGGCGCGCGACCGCGGTCTGTACCGCTACATATGGGACAACGGCGCCGGCGGCCTGTCGGGCAGTATCGGTGAAATGGCCGAGCGTAGCAATGGCTGCAAACTGGATCTGGCCCGGGCGCCCCTCAAATACACCGGTCTCAAGCCCTGGGAGGTCCTTCTCTCCGAAGCCCAGGAACGGATGAGCATGGCGGTACCGCCGGATTTTATCGATGCCTTTACCGACCTGGCGGAACAACGTGAAGTAGAAATCAGCGTCCTCGGCGAGTTCAACGACTCGGGAAAATTTCACGTCATCTACGAAGACCGGACAGTCGCCTTTTTGGACCTAGATTTTCTGCACAACGGCCTGCCGCGGCTGCATCTGAAGGCGGAATGGACTGCCGGCACCCATCCGGAGCCGCCGCCCGCTGCGGACGACGCGGACCTCGGCGGGCTGCTGCTCGCGATGATGGCGCGGCTGAACGTCTGCTCCGGCGAGCGCAAGGCGCGACAGTATGACCACGAGGTTAAGGGCTTGAGCATCATCAAACCGTATGTCGGGATCGGCAACGACGTACCGTCGGACGCCTGTGTCTTTACCGCTGTCCCACGGGGTCGGGAGGGCGTTATTCTGGCTGCCGGTATTCTACCGCGATACTCCGATATCGACACCTACCACATGACCGGCTCGGTCATCGATCTCGCCGTTCGCCGCACCATTGCGGTCGGCGGCCGGCTCGGTCACATCGCCGGTCTGGACAATTTCTGCTGGCCGGATCCTGTGGAGAGCGAGAAAACGCCGGACGGCCCCTACAAACTCGCCCAGCTTGTCCGTGCCAACAAGGCCCTTTACGAGTACACCCGGGCCTATCAGGTTCCGTGCATTTCGGGCAAGGACAGTATGAAAAACGACAGTACGCGCGGCGGCAGGAAGATCTCGATCCCCCCTACCCTGCTCTTCTCCACCATGGCGCGCATGGCGGACGTGACGAAGGCCATCAGCCTCGATGTTAAACGGTCCGGCGATCTGGTGTATGTGCTGGGCGTCACTCGCAAGGAGCTCGGCGGCAGCGAATACTATGCCATGGCGGGTTACACGGGGATGGATGTGCCGACGGTCGAACCCGTCTCCGCGTGCATGCTCTATGATGCAGTTGCCGATGCCACGGAGGCCGAATTGTGCCATTCCGTGCACACGCCGGCGATCGGCGGAATGGCCGCGGGTTTTTCCAAAATGGCGATCGGCGGCCGGCTCGGGCTCGATGTCGATCTGTCCAGGATACCGGTGGACGGCCGGCTGAGCGTGCACGAGATACTCTTTTCAGAATCCAACAGCCGATTCATCGTCACCATTGCCGAATCCCGGCGTCAAGTGTTTGAAGAACAAATGGCCGATCTGCCGCATGCACAGGTGGGAACGGTCAAACACGATCCGGTCCTTACCTTCTATTACGAAAGTGCGTTGGAAAGTGAAGTCGCCGTCGCCGATCTGCGTGAAGCCTACACCGGAGTCCTGGATTGAGGGAATGACGAATGAAAGGGGAAAGTGGGGACTGGAAATTGGAAACTCGAAATTGGAGACTGAAGGCTGGCTGGAGCAACTCGTAATCGATCCATTCGTAATCGGGCTTTTCGCCACAGACGGATGCGGCTCCGGCGGCAAGAGTGACGTTTCTGCCTGCCAAAACTGGCAGCGACAGAACCTCGCTCAGCGTCACGTGATCCGTCGGTTGACGAATTGGCACGTGAAACGTGACCCACGTGGCTCAACACTCAAACACCCCCATGCCTGACCCCGTCAAAGCCCTGGTGATCACCGGCTTCGGCCTGAACTGCGAACGCGAGACGACGACCGCCCTTGAGACCAGTGGCGTCGACGTCGCCATGATACATCTGAATGACCTGCTGCGGGATGCGGGACAGCTGATGCAGTATCATATTGTCGCTTTCATCGGCGGCTTTTCCTTCGGCGATCATCTCGGCGCCGGCACGGTCCTCGCCAACCGCGTGAAAGCGCACATGGGATCCGAGTTGAATGAATTCATTACCTCGGGGCGCCTCGTCGTCGGCATCTGCAACGGCTTTCAGACCCTGACGCGGCTCGGCCTGGTGCCGGCACTCGGCAGCTGCTACTTCAAACAGACCGTGGCCATGGCGCCGAACGACAGCGGCCTCTTTCGCAACTGCTGGGTCACCCTAAAATGCAATCCGGCGTCCCCGTGTATCTTCACACGCGGCATTGACATGCTGCCGTTGCCCATTCGCCACGGCGAGGGCAAGTTTGTAAGTATCGACGACAAGACGCTGGCTGATCTGGAAGAGCAGAACCTGGTCGCGGTCCGCTATGTCGATCCGGCGACGGGCGATCCGGCGACGACCTTTCCCCATAATCCCAACGGCTCCGTCAATGCCATCGCCGGAATCTGCGATCCGAGCGGCCGGATTTTCGGCTTGATGCCCCACCCTGAGGCCTACCTGTCGCCCTACAATCATCCCCACTGGACGCGCCAGAAGATCAACGGCGTCTTACCCGAAACCGGGCTCGGCCAACAAATCTTCGACAACGCCGTCCGCTTCGCCCGCGATGAGTTCTTCGATGCCACCGATTAAAAAAAATCAATGCGCCGTGGTCACGCCTCTTGGGGGATCCACTCGGGCTCAGCAACAGCCTGACGGCGGCGACCGAGATCCCGAATGACCCGCACCGCCTGGTAGGCAGCGACCCATTCGCGGCCTTCGGGTGTGCGACGAAAGTGCAGGATCAGCCGGTCCAGGACCTTGGACTGAGCCTCGACGGCGTTGAACCTCTCGCGCAATTGTGCGGTCATCGTCTTGCGTTTGGACGATGCGCGCGGCGATTATCGGCGCTACTCTAGGTACCTGCAGCCATGCACGACGAGCGCACGAAGCCATCTAACTATTGAAATAAATAGTTACGCTACCTCGCTTCGTACAGATTTTGTAAGAAATTCGAGTTTTTTCCCCAATTCGCGCGATTGATCCAGACCGGTTTCAATCGCGCACGCGAACGACCGATTACGCGGGACCGATTACGAATGGATCGATTACGAGTGTACACGGACCTCGGCTTAAGTTGGGGGGGTATTCGGTCAGACCCTGTCCAGCCGTCCCACGGCGGTCGTTGGGCACTTGACGCGAGTATACAATCTTTGTATGTTGAGTGTTGAGTAACGGAACCAAAGAGACAGACATTTTGCGGGAGTGGCGGGCTGCCGTTTATTTGGTGACTGTCTGGTAGACTGAAATCAGGTTAACCAACGAAGACAACATGGCCTCGAACAGCTCTCCGGATGCGTGGAAACGACTGTGTCAAGCCTGGTTGTGCGAGGCACGGGCCAAACTGCAACAGGACGCCTTGCGAGTTGAAGATCTCGATCAACTCGCCCAGATTCTGGAGCCGGCGGGCGGCTCCGATCTACACCGGGACCAGCGGCGACAACGGCTGCTGTATCTGCACGCCAGCGACCCATCCATTACTGCGCAGGTGATCGGCATGGCCCTGCACGAGCCGGTAGCCGGTGGCGCCGAAGCAATCGGGCAGCGTGACCAGTGGCCCTACCCTACGGTCCATGAGGCGATTCAGGACGGCTGGCAGGTGATCAACATCCCCAACCAACTCGCGCGGTTCGACGATAGGGACCTCGACATCCTCGGCTACGAGTTCGTTCTGCAAAAATGGAGTGATGGTTATGACGATGGCGAATCACCTCCTGGATGACTTCACGATCCGCGACTTCATCATCTCCGGGCATTTAGTGTTGCATCCAGCATTTCGACCGGGTTTCCACGAAAATGTCTATGCCGATATAGAGGCGCTGTATTCGACACAAGGGAACCCTGGCAACGGCATCTACGAAGCGGTGCCACGCCTCCGCGAGGTATTCGAGCACGCCGAACTGAACGGGGCCATGCAGAGCCTTTTGGGTGAGGACATTGTCATGCATCACCACCGCCACGGGCATCTGAGCCGACCCGGGGACACGCCCAGTTGGTGGCACCAGGACGATGTCAATCAGCGCGACTACCAAATCCGGCGGCTTCTGGTGATGTACTATCCTCAGGACGTGTCGGCCGAAATGGCGCCGACGATCATCATGCCCGGCACCCAGTACCGAAACGCCCCAACCTCGCGGATGCGCAGTTATGGGAATCTGCGTGATCAGAAGCCGCTCATTGTCGAGGCCGGCACCGTCGTGATCGCCCACTACGACATCTGGCACGCCCGGGCCGTCAACCGGGGCCACTGCAACCGCTACATGATGAAGTTCATCTTTGACCGAAGCGGCGAGCCGGCGATCCCAAGCTGGAACCATGACCCGGCCAACGAACCGGAGGTCCGCCAGTCGTTCATACACACTCGACTGCCGTTCGAGAGCCAGACCGATCACTACAAGCAAGTGACCATTCGCTGCAAGGTCTGGAACTGGCTGAAAAGTGGATCGCCCCAGCCCGCTCCCGGGGCACCAGAAGAAACCGTCATTACCTACTACCGCTGATGTCGCCGACTGCTTTCGGGGTCAACTCTTGTCTTTTGACATCAAGAATCATCGTGCGATTGCCGCGGTAGGTGACCAATCATTGCTTCCAGCGGACATGACGCCGCTGACGCGTTCTCTGGTAAACCTATCGTCGTCTGTGATGTCGGGCCCCCGAGATGGCTCCCGCTACTAAGAGCCTCCGAGCCGGACCCGCGTGTTTTTCAGGCATTTGTACCCCCAGAATCGTTGCGCCTAGCCCAAGACTTGAATCTGCCTTTGCCAAACGGAATCGAAGTGAGAATTCCAGAGCGAAGCCGGGGTGGGATACTGCCCACATAATGCCGATCAAGAAGGTCAACTTCTGACTTCGAAGTTCGGTCCGCCAGCCAGCGGATTCAGCGTTCATTTTCGATGACGGTCTTGAGAGATCGAAACAATCCACCCAACGCGCTATCGCGTCAATATTATTTCCGTGCGTATCCTAACCCCAACACTGTTCACTTAAGAATTCCTTTGCAAGCCCCGTACCGGGCTTAGGTCGGCCGAATCGTCTCCCCGTCCTCGAAACCTTATGCCCGGTCAGCACCCCGTGCTTCATCCATCGAGGACGAAGGACGAGGACGATTGGCTGGACTCGTACAGCAGAATTAGCCTTTAGTAAACAGTATTGAACCTAACCCGGGTTATTCACAAACTTTCGTCGCAAGAGTGCGAAGATTGTGAGCATGTATCACGTTGACTTCCCCAAGCAATGTAAGTATTTGTGTTGGGAATCCAACCAACCACCGAAAACACCCACCCACGCCATCCTTGGCGAAAGGAACCGGCTATGTAAGTCCTGACAGGACGGAATACACCATTCACCTACACCGAGTTCGACCGACAAATCTGGAGGGAAAGCCTCACCAGTTTTGTGCCAATGAAAATTTCGATGCCCACACGCATCTCTGGTCGGACGTCTTCCTGCCACCTGATCATCCGGCCCGTGGTTTGTCTCCGACTTCGGCTATAGCGGCGACGGTGAAAATCAACCGGACTGTTTTTCCCGGTCGCGAGATCGGGTACCTGGTCCTCGGTAGCCCATGTCCCGGCTGTGACATCGACGCCCAGAAGCGGTTCATCGCGGAACAGATCAAGCCGGGAAAAAACTCGCGCGGGCACAGGTTAACACCCGATTGCCGCGTCGAGGACATTCACACCGATGTCGAAAAGCTGGGGCTCACTGGCCTCAAGCCCTAACGGGTCGATTCGACGACAGGCGATACTGACCAGTGTCGTATCCATGAGTTCTTGACCCATGAACAGTATGGAGTTGGCCAACGATTTGGGTCTGTGGGTGACGATGCACCTGTCGCGCTACCACGGCTGCGCGGACGAGCATAACCTGAACGACCTCGAGGAGTACACGAATAAACGTTGTCCCAAGGTCAAGTGGGTCCTCGCCCACTATGCCCGCAGTTTCACCTACTGGCCTATGGGGCAAGCGGTCGAGCGCCTGCGCAACATGCCGAACATTGGGTCCGACCCGTCCGCGGCGACTGATCTGATGCCGCATTACACGTTGTTCAAGAAAGAAGATCATCGCCGGATCAAGCAAGCGTTCGACAGCAGGATCAATTTTCAGGGATCGATCGGTATTCTGAGCACGCTGCCGAAGTGCCGGCGAAGTTTGTCCCAGGTTTCGACGGTGGCCCAATTGTTGGTCGGCCCACGGTCCACCGGTTGCCGATTGACGGCGACCCGGACCCGTTCTCGCAAGTTCATGGCGTTCACGTCCGTCGGTTTGGTGGCCGCCGCACCGGTATTTTCCCGTGCCGCATTGCTACGATAACGCAGCTTCCCATTCGACAGACCGAAAAGGAATATCATTCGAAATGAGCAAAGTCAGCAGTGTCTTGCTCCAACTCAGTCCGTTCGTTCAATGGAACCGCAACTTTCGGCTTCTGGCCGTTGCGGTGTTCAGTGTCGGCGTGTTCTTCGGCGTCCAGTTGACGCTGTTCAACAACTTCATCGTCGATCGTTTCGGCATCGAACCGCATCATCTCGGGTATCTGGAGGCGTTTCGCGAGGTCCCCGGATTGCTGAGCGTGCTGATGATCGCCATGCTCCTTCTCCTGCCGTTGTCGATCGGGGGCGGCGGCGCACTGATCATCATGGGCCTAGGGCTTGCAGCCTATGCAAAGGCTACAACGGTTCTGACTCTGGCGATTTTTGCATTTGTGTGGAGCATCGGCTTTCATTGCTGGCTCCCCCTCGAGCAGGCGATGGCGCTGCGCTTTTCACCGGCCGGGGACAAGGGGCGGTGGCTCGGGCAGCTGCGCAGTGTGCAGAGCATGGCGTGGTTGCTTGCCATTGGCTGCTGCATTCTGATGATGCGTTTTCTCAATTACGGCGGACTGTTCGTCATGGCCGGAGTTGTGACTGTACTGGGCGGCCTCACTCTGCTGTTCGCCACACGCGAGCCCGCGCATGACGGCGAAAAACGACTGGTGTTCAGGCGTCGTTACGCCCTCTATTACGCGCTGAATTTTCTCCAGGGCTGCCGCAAGCAGATGTTTATAACCTTTGCCATCTTTGCCTTGGTCAAAGTGCACGGCATTCCCGTTCAAACAACCATGTTTCTGGTGTTGATCAATCAGACGCTGATCATCTTGACCGGCCCGACAATGGGACGGTTGGTGGATCGCTACGGTGAACGCGCCACCCTGAGCGTCAGCTATGCCGGTCTCGTTCTCGTATTCCTCGGCTACGCTCTTGTTCAACACCGGCCGACACTTTATCTGCTGTATTGCATCGATAACCTGATTTTCTTCGGCAGCATCGCATTAACAACGTACATTCATAGAATATCGCCGGGCCAAGATTTGGAGCCGACATTGTCAATGGGTGTGACCATGAACCATGTGGCCGCCGTGGCCGCCCCGCTGGCAGGCGGACTGGCGTGGCACTTCTTCGGTTATCAGATCATCTTCTTCAGCGGCGCCATTCTGGCCTTCATCTCATTGATCGTCAGCCAGTGGATCAGCCCGCGCGGTTTGCCGGCGGCAGCCAACGATTCAACGGCTCTCCTGGCGACGTCGACGTCCGAACGGCCGGGATCGGACTGAAGGATTGGCGGATTGGAGTATTTCAGGTCTGGAGTGTTGGAGGAATGGAGGCTTGGTATCGACCTGATCGTGGACGTTGGCAGTGTGCGTCATGACCGTGGGGGTGGAACGTTTCGCCATGACGCGAGGTATTTTGGATGCTCAGGTGCGTCGCCGGCAATAAGGCGATGCTGTCGTCCCGCATGCGGAACACATGGACCGTGATCCGTCAGCTGACGGATGGAAGCCCCGTCGTCCGCCAGCTGGCGGATTGCCAACGTATTTGAGAGACAGGACACTCGGCAGCCAGGTTCATTGAATCCACCTTTGAAAAGATCGGGATTCCAGCTATCG